>Ga0308161_1001144_pt1 | contig 33776 bp, 22 predicted proteins | sample PhyFR2_FD_201034 | JGI IMG/M metagenome (GOLD analysis project Ga0308161, IMG submission 201034) | Phyllosphere microbial communities from UC Gill Tract Community Farm, Albany, California, United States - DLSLF.R2 | ecosystem: Host-associated > Plants > Phyllosphere > Unclassified | place: USA...
TATAGGTCCTGTTCTCGGCAAATCTGCGCGCACGGCCGCGCACTCCCAACGGAGCCGGCGCACGATACCAGTTTGCGTTTATGCGCAAAAGTGATGTTTGGGTATATGGAAATAACCAAAACGACTAATGAGAACGGTTATCGGGATATCCACATTTGTCATACGGGCAATCGTCGACTTTACTGTGAGCGAGTCTTAGTGCAATCACCTATAAAACCGACAAGAGGCGATGCGATGAGCAATCCGACAAAGGCCCGTAAACCCGACAGTACCGTTGATGCCTGGGCCATTCTGTTCTTGATCATTCTGGTGGTGGGAACCGCCGTTTTCTGGGTCAGTCACCAATAAAGGACGTTGATTGAGCCTCGATTGGTTTAGGCATTGCCACTATCATGGCGGCCTATTTTCGAGGCTCAAGCATCCATGTTGAAGGTGTTGATTACGTGTGTCTGGTTGCTGGGATCGACGTACGGGGTGATGGCCCATGCCACGTCGGTGGTGTTTCTCAATCCGGGCATGTCGACCGAAACCTTCTGGGTCAGCTACACGCAATTCATGCAGGCCGCCGCCAAGGACCTCGGCCTGGATTTGCGTGTGCGTTATGGCGAGCGCGATCCGGCCAACACGCTGCTCCAGGCGCGTGAGGTGCTGCACGGCAGCCAGCGGCCGGATTACCTGGTGCTGGTCAACGAGCAATACGTTGCCCCGCAGATCCTGCGCATGGCCGAGGGCAGCGGGGTCAAGCTGCTGGTGGTGAACAGCGCGCTGACCGTCGATCAAGTGCAACTGCTGGGAACCCGCACTGGCATCCGTTTGATCGGCAGCCTGGTCGCCAACGATGAAGAAGCTGGCTACCTGATGCTGCGTGACCTGTTGCGCCAGCACGGGCCGGTTGCGCCGGGTCAATCCCTCGACTTGTTGGCCTTTTCCGGCGTCAAGACCACGCCGGTCGCGCAATTGCGTGAGCGGGGCATGCATCGGGCGCTGGCCGAGCATCCCGAGGTGCGCCTGCGCCAGTTGGTCTACGGCGAGTGGAACCGCGAGCGCGCCTTCGAGCAAGCGACGCAACTGTTCAAGCGCTACCCGCAGACGGCGCTGGTGTGGTCGGCCAACGATCAAATGGCCCTGGGCGCCATGCAGGCGTTGCAGGTCAGCGGGCGGTTACCGGGTAAGGACGTGCTGTTCAGCGCGGTCAACAACTCGCCCGAGATCCTGCAGGCGCGCCTTGAGGGACGTTTGTCGAGCCTGGTCGCCGGGCACTTCACTGTGGGCGGGTGGGCCATGGTGCTGATCAATGATGATGCCAGGGGCGTGGATATTGGCGCCTATGGTGGGCGCGACCATCAGCTGGCGTTATTCCAGTTGATCGATGCGGCCCAGGCGCGACGTTTGTTGGGGCCGACACCCTCGGTGAATTTTCGCGCACTGTCTGCCCAGGGCAAGCCCCTGTCTTATCGCTACCCGTTCAGCCTGCGGCTGTTGCTGCGCTAAACGCCGGCCAGGTGCAGCACCAGTTTGACGATGCCGAACAAGGTCAGCGCAAACACGGCCGTGAACAGAATACCCAGGATCAGAAAGTGGCTGGGCTTGCCGTGGGTAAAGTCGCGGGCGCGGTTTTTCCCGCTTTGCACGCCGAAGGCGGCGGCCATGACGCTGTGGAGCATTTGCCAGAACGTCGGCGGCTTGTGGTCCGGGTTTTCCATGGAACCCTCCTGAAGCGGGGTGGGCGGATCGTTACCAAGAGGATAGCCAACGTCCGGTGATTCGCTGGCACATGTAGTTACCGCCGCCCCCGAACGCCCCCATGATGTGCTGTTGCTCCTTTCTCGTGGAGCAACAACATGACTGAGTTACCCGCAGCAAACGCTGCACCGGCCGGCAAAGGTTTTCACACGGCCTTTATCAAGCGCCAGGTTCCCGACTGGCTGCATCGGGTCGCCCCCGACGACCTCAAGACCCTGAAAAAAGGGGTGCTGGGCGGGTTGGACAGCGATGATATTCAGGCGCCCTGGCTGACCAACGCCGCTGAGCCCCAACGCCAGGCGATGCTCGACGACATCGCGGCCAGCGTCGCTTCCAGCCACGCGTTGGCGCAGGCGCTCAAAGGGTTCAAGGGCATCACGGAATTTGCCGAGCCGTTGCTTGAGCAGGCGCTGCTCGAGCGTTTCGGCACACACACCGACGTCACCCGCAACCGCCTTTATCATCTGCGCGCGGGCGAAGCGAAGGTCGAGCAAACGCTGCTGCAAGCTGCCTTGCTGAATTTTGAAAGCGATACGGCGTTTGACGAGGTGGTTTTGCACGAAACCAGCGCGATTGCTCCGGCCGGAGCGTTGCTGGTCGAGGACGACGGCCCGCCAAAATACAGTGTGCCCCTCAACCTGACGTATCAGCCGCACCGGTATCGTTACACGCAAAAACTCGAGATCAAGCCGTCCGAGTTTGCCGGGATGTGCCGCACGCTGGACCTCGGGCAGCAATACCAAAACCACCTGGACAACATCTTCGACGGCGAACGCCGCGAACAGGTGCGGCAACTGATGCTTCGTGCGCGTAAGGATCTGATGGCCGTGCAGGCCCGTCGCGCCTGGATGAAGGGCATTCTCAGCGCGCAGGTTCACGGGCTGGTGCAGACGCTGCTCGCGGGTGAATCTGCGCGCTACAACGGCCACGCCGCGATGCTTGCCGAGATGGAGCTGTTTGGCAGTGCCCTTGGCGAGGTAGTGATCATCAGTGGCGCGGCGCGTGCGTTTCGCTTGCCTTTGGCGTCGTGGCAGGGACAGGTGGTCGAGAGCTTCCTGCCGCTGAGCCCCAGTGTGCTGCTGGACCGGATGCTGACCGCCGACGAGAAAAAAATCATCGTCTACATTCCCGGCGCCGGTGACCATGAATGGGCCGAATACGCCTCCCTCGAAGCGTTCGAGAAGACGCTGCTGGCTGCCCTGCGTTCCCCCGCGTTGCAGCGGCTGTTCACGAGCATGGTCAAGCACGACGAGCAACCGACCTTCCAGCGTCGGCTGCTTAACCAGATCTACCTCAAGCGCTGGAGTTCGCGGACCTTCAAGACCGAGATCAGCTACAACCCCGACGCCAGCCTGGCCATCAAGGAGACGTTGTTCTCCGGGACCCTGCTCGATGCGCTGCACGACCGGCACCAGACACGCATGCGTGATAACGCAAAGCTCTTGGCGGTGCCTACGGCCGTGGTGGACAACCAGGCCATGTGGGAGCGTCTCAAGTACTACGCCGAAATCGGCCTGGATATATTGAACGTCGCTGCGTTCTTTGTACCAGTGCTGGGCCACGTGATGCTGGCCGTCACGGCCGTGCAGTTGGTGGTGTCGGTGTATCAGGGTATGGAAGCCTGGAGCGTGGGCGACCGCAGGCAGGCATGGGAGCATTTTGAGTCCGTGGCGCTGAATGTCGGTCTTGCCGCCGCCATGATCGGCGCCGGGGCTGCTGCGCGTATCGCACCTAAAGTTGCGGGGTCGCAATGGGTCGACCGTTTGGTTCCGGTTAAATTGCCCAATGGTGAGACCCGGTTGTGGAAGCCCGATCTCACCCCGTATCGCAGCACTATCCAACTCGACCCAGCCTTGCAGCCCAACGCCTTGGGCCAATATGTGGTCGATGGCAAGACCTATGCCCGATTGGGCGATGGGCTGTTTGAGAAAACCTTCGACGCCCAAAGCAATGCCTGGCGGATCAAACACCCGACCGACCCTGACGCCTACCAGCCCGAGTTGCAACACAACGCTGGCGGCGCCTGGCGCCACCGGCATGAACGGCCCCTGGAGTGGGACCGGTTGACCCTGATGCGACGTATCGGGCATACGACCGAAGGACTTGGCGATGAAGTCCTGACCCAGGTGGCCGAGGTCAGTGGAGTCTCGGAGGATGAGCTGCGCCGCATGCATATGGACAACACGCCGCCACCGCCGATGCTGGCCGAGACCCTGAGGCAATTTCAGGCCGAGCAGCAGGCGGGGCAACTGATCGAGCACATTCGCAATGGCACCTGCGTAAAAGGCCTGTGCGAATATGCCGTGCCGTTGTTGGTAGAAATGCCCAATTGGCCCGAGGGTGAGGTGGTGGAGATTTTCCGCGGTCCGGAGCCTTGGGGCGAGTCGCAGCGTCACGGCACTGCTTCGGCAGCGGTGAACGCCAGGCCGAGCATCAAGATCACCCGCGACGAAATCATGCGCGGCCAATTACCGGCGCGGGTGCTGTCAGCCCTGGATGAAGAGCAAATCGTCGAGCTGCTCGGTCGGCGAGCCGCTGGCGATGTTGGCCGCCGTGAGCAGGTGTTTCGCGACCGCTTGGCCAACTTCGCCAGGGAGCGAAAAAGGGCCTTGTCTGAGAGTATTTACCGCAGCCGGGAAACGGCGACCCCGGACATTGAACGTCTGCAACGCCATTTTCCCAGCCTGCCGCACGCAGTTGCCCAACAGCTGCTGGAGCAGGCCAGTGCGGCGCAGCTGACACGCTTGCGCGATACCGGCCGAATCCCATTGCGGATGGCCAACCAAATACGCGTGCAGGTGCGGCACGCCATCCTGAACCGTGCATTGGCCGGTCTGCATCTGGAAAGCCTGGCCGCCGCCGCCAGTGATCGATTGGCCTTGCATAGTCTTGAGCGGTTGCCCACTTGGCCCGCCGACCTGCGGGTGGAGGTACGCAGTGACTCGATCCACGGCGCGCTGGTGGACAGCATCGGCAGCGAACAAGCGTCTACGCGCAGGATCCTGGTCAAGGAGGGGGACAGTTTTCAGGCCTTCGACCAGAGCGCACGGGTGCTTAATCCCAAGCCCCGCGTGGGCCGCAACTGGTTCGAGTCGCTGGCGGCGGCAGTGCCCGAAGGCGTGCCTGCAAGCCAGGTGAGTGAACCGGCGCATACCCTGCAACTGCAATTGGCCGACTACGCCGTGAGTCACCGCGAAGAAATGGCCGGGCTGCTCAAGCTGCGCCCGCTCGGCCGGCCGCGTGGGCCGGCGTTGCGCCTGCCGTCAGGGCGGCTGGGTTATCTGGCCAGTGGCCGCGGCGAGGGCTTTGCCGATGGCCTGCTGATCAATCGCGCCCGGACGATCTATCCGAACCTGTCGGACGAGCAGGCCAGCGCGTTTATCCAGCAGCACTTGCGCAGCGGCAAGACCGACCAGCAAGTGATGCATTTATTGAATAACCGCCAGCGCGAGTCGGACGCCCTGGATACCGCGTTGACGCAATGGATAGACGCCGAGGAAACCCCCGTGCGTTATGTGCCTAACCGACGGCTGCTCGCCGAGCGCGTCAGGTCGGGCTGGCGTGCCGGTTTCAATCGCGAGCTGGCGCCGGCCGGCGAGTTGGACCTGCAGGGCGCTTACGATCTGCCGCAATGGGACGCGGACTTTTCCCAGGTGCGCACGCTGAAGCTCTCCAGCGATCAACTGCTGGGCGAGGCGGGCACTGAGCTGCTGGCGCGGTTTCCCAGCGTCAGGCGCCTGAATCTCAACGTGCAGGAGGAGGACCCGGTGGCCCTGGGCGCCAAGCTCGGGGAGTTGTCCGGCATTACCGAACTGTCCCTCGACTTGCGTGGTGTGCCGGACCCTTCGGCGTTGTCCCAGGGCTTGCACGCCATGCCGCAGCTTGAAGCGCTGCATCTGGACGGCTGGAAGCGGGCCCTGGATGTGGGGCCGCTGGTGAAGCTGCGCACCCTCCAGGTACGAGGCTCGTTGTCGACCTGGCCGACAGGCGTGCTTGAGTTGCCGAACCTCGACACCCTGGATCTTTACGCCACGGCCATTGATACGTTGCCGCCGCCACTCCTGGCAGGGCATGAACGACTGTGGCGGGGGTTGCATGTCGATTGGTCGCGCCTGGAGCCGTCGGTCTTCACCCAGGCCCAGGAGTACTTTGCGACCCATCTGCCGCATCAACGCAATGCAACGTTGATGCTGGAGGATTACTGCCGCGCCCGGTTGCAGCGGATCATGCCTGCTGACTTCACGTTTGGGAGTGCGGCGATGACACAGTTCAAGGCCCAGGGGCTCAGCGGGCGCCCATTGTTTGATCGGGTCGTCGAACTGCACAGGCAGGATCAGGTGTTCAACCAGCAGTTGGCCGAGTGGCAAGCCAGGACAGTCCGTGTCGACCGCCGTCAGGTTGACATGTACACGCGCAAGCACGCGGCAGATGCACTCCGTGGCTGTTGGCACAAGGCGCTGCGCAAGCGCTATGCGCCGGACGACCACGTGGCCGGTCCTTCGTGGCGCACCCCTGTTTCGGATGAAATGCTCGACCTTGCGGGCGGCCCGCTCGGCGACCTGCCGTCCCTGCCGCAGGTCACCTTTGATCATGTGCGGCACGTGAGCCTGGCCGGGGCGAGGCTGTCGGTGCAGAGCCTGGATGCTTTCCTCGTGAGGTTCCCCAACCTGCGGACCCTGAATCTCAACGGCAACCGCCTGACCCAGTTGCCGGAGGCGCTTGGCAGCATGGGGCAATTGGAACAACTGCAATTGTCGCGCAATGAATTGAGCGTCACCCCATCTTTGCAACAGCGCCTCAACCGCATGACGGCGCTGCGCACGCTTGATCTCTCCTACAATCGTGTCGAGGTATTGGATGTGGGCGCGCTGGCTGACCTGGAAGGCCTGGATCTGAGCCATACCGCCATTCGCACCTGGCCTGCCGGGGCGCTGGAACTGCTACGCCTGAACCGCCTGAACCTGAGCCACAGTGCGATAACGCAAATACCCCAAGCACTGTTCAATGATCCAAACGCCCTGTTGATGGGCCTGCAATTGCAGGGGTGCCGGCTGGACGCGTCGTCGATGCGCGCCTTACAGGCGTTTGCCGAGCGCAGCACCCTGCAAACGCCTGTGGGGATCGCCCGGGAGCGCTTGCTGCAAGGCCGAACCGGTGGCGATCCGGAGTTCTTTCCGCAGGAAGTCGCCGACCAGCCAAACCTGTTGCTGCCCATGGAGCCCCAGGCGGGCCTCTCGGGCCTGACCCCGGCGCACCGGATGCAACGCCTGGACCCGGAGTTGAGTACACGCGAGGCGATTGACCGCATCAATGCCCTCGAGACGCAAGGGCTTGGCGCGCTGCAGATCGAGGCGCGCCTCAACACGTGGCGGCAGGAGCAGCAACTGTTGACCCGCCAGTTGAACGAATGGATCGACGTACGGGCGTATCGGGAGGGCGAAGACTGGATCAACGCCGCCGACCGGCGCCGTGCGGCCGACCGCATCCTGGGCTGCTGGCGTGAGTCGTTGCAGGCAGCGCCGGCCGGGGGCTCTGAACTGGATGTCAGCGACCTGAACACCGGCGACTTGCCGCCATTGACGCTGTCGTTTGAGCATGTCGGAACGCTCAATGTCAGCGGCATGCGGTTGACGGCGCAAGGCTCCGACGGGTTTTTCCGCGCATTTACCCGTGTGCAGCATTTGAGCCTCAACCGTAACGGGCTCGACCGTTTGCCGCCGGCACTGTCCGAATGCAAACAGCTCATCCGCCTGGAGGCCAACCATAACGATTTGCGCGCCCATGAACCCGTGCAGGCGCAGCTGCGCACGTTGCCCGGCCTGGAGCATCTGGACCTGGGGGACAACACGCTGGCCGAGTTCGATGTGACCGGCCTGAACCGGCTGCGCACCCTGGACTTGCGTGGCAACCTGCTCGGTGAGTGGCCGCAGGGCGTGCTTGAGGCGCCCGTGCTGACCACCCTGACCCTGAGCAATAACCAGATTGAAAGCATCCCCGCCGACGCCCTGTTGCCGGCCCATGGCCGGCTGATGGAGGGCACGGACCTGTCTGACAACCTATTGCTCGAAGAGGACTTGCGGCGCCTGCGCGACTATTTGGACGACACCGGGCGAGGGCTGGGGTTTACCGAGGAAGAGCTGGACCGGTCATTGGAAAGCTATGATGTGTCCAATGGCTTCGACAATGGTTCTGACGATGAGGCGCACCCCGGTGATGAAAGCGTCACTGCGCAAAAATCCCGATGGTTTGTCGGTGTGGCCGCCGACTCGGAAAAGCACCAGGTGTGGGAGACGCTCACATCCGAGCAGGGCAGTGAGGACTTTTTCAACGCGCTGTCGCAATTGCGGCATACCGAAGACTTCAAGACCGACGCCAGCGACTTGAACCGCAGGGTCTGGCAAGTGTTGCAAGCCTCCTATGACAACCCGGGGTTGCGTAACGAGCTGTTTGATCTGGCCCGCACATCGCGGGTGCGCGAGACCTGTGGCGATGGTCGAATCCTGTTGTTCAATGACCTGGAGATCAAGGTCTATGAGTTCGACGCGCTGAAAAACATCGCGCCTGAGCACAAGGGGCGCGAATTGCTCAAATTGTCCAGGGGGCTGTTTCGCCTGGGCAAGGTCGAGGACGTGGCACGCGCTGTCAGCCAGCGCAAACCACGGATTGACCCCGCGGAGATTCGCCTGGCGTATCGCCTGGGCCTGGCTGAGCGTCTCGACCTGCCCAGGCAGCCGCGAACCATGCTCTACGCCGGCCTGGCGCAGGTGACGGCCCAGGACCTCGACGAGGCGTTCGCGACGATCCTGGCCGAGGAAAAACAGACTGAGTTTGTCGAGCAGTTGATTGGCCGATCCTATTGGATGGGCTATCTGGAGGAACGCTACGCCACCGAGTTTTCACAACAGCAGCAGGCGTTTACCGCCAAGGGCGAGGCGCTCGAAGAGCAATACCCGGATTTCGACGCAGCATACTCCGCCGCCTGGGAGCAGATAAGCCGCGAGCACCAAGCCGAACGCCAACAGTTGGCCATCCGGCTTTCCAGACAGGAGCTTGGCGAGCCAGCCCCGTGAGGCGATCTCAGTTGTCGTAACCCAGGTTCGGCGCCAACCAGCGCTCGGTCACGGCCAGGTCCTGGCCTTTGCGTGCGGTGTAGCTGGTCACCTGGTCCTTGTCGATCTTGCCCACGGCAAAGTACTGGGCCTGCGGGTGGGCGAAGTACCAGCCGCTGACCGCCGCCGCCGGGAACATCGCGTAGTGCTCGGTCAGGAACACACCGCTGCGCCCGGCCTGCATTTCGCGGGCCTCGGGGTCGAGCAGTTGGAATAACTGGGCTTTCTCGGTGTGATCCGGGCACGCCGGGTAGCCGGGGGCAGGGCGGATACCGAGGTATTGCTCTTTGATCAGCGCCTCATTGTCCAGTTTTTCGTCCTTGGCATAGCCCCAGTGTTCTTTACGCACTTGCTGGTGCAGCCACTCGGCGCAGGCTTCGGCCAGGCGGTCGGCCAGGGCCTTGACCATGATCGAGTTGTAGTCGTCGCCCGCGTCCTGGTAGGCCTTGGCGACTTCTTCGGCGCCGATGCCGGCGGTGGTGATGAAGCCACCGATGTAGTCGGTCACGCCGCTGTCCTTGGGTGCGACGAAGTCGGCCAGGGAGAAGTTCGGCTTGCCGTCGGTCTTGATGATCTGCTGGCGCAGGTGGTGCAGTTTGGCAATCGGCTGGCCGTCGTCACCGTAGACTTCCAGGTCATCGTCCTGCACCTGGTTGGTCGGCCAGAAACCGAACACTGCGCGGGCGCTGATCAACTTCTCGTCGATCAGCTTGGCGAGCATTTCCTGGGCATCGGCGTACAACGCAGTGGCGGCTTCACCCACCACTTCGTCGGTGAGGATGCGCGGGAACTTGCCGGCCAGGTCCCAGGAGATAAAGAACGGCGTCCAGTCGATGTACTCGGCCAGTACCTTGAGATCGATATTGTCCAGCACCTTGGCGCCGGTAAAGGTCGGCACCACCGGGGTGTAGCTGCTCCAGTCGAACTGCGGCTTCTTGGCGATCGCCACCGGGTAGCTCAGGCGTTCGGTGCGGGCGCTGCGGTTCGAGGTGCGCTCACGCACGTCGATGTATTCCAGGCGGGTCTTCTCGACGAAACCGGCCTTCAATTCCTTGGACAGCAACTGCGTGGCCACACCTACGGCACGGGAGGCGTCGGTGACGTAGATCACCGCATCATTGCTGTACTTGGGCTCGATCTTCACCGCCGTGTGCGCTTTGGAGGTGGTCGCGCCGCCGATCATCAGCGGCAGGTGGAAGTCCTGGCGCTGCATCTCGCGGGCCACGTGCACCATCTCGTCCAGGGACGGGGTGATCAGGCCGGACAGCCCGATAATGTCGCACTTCTGCTCCTTGGCCACCTGCAGGATCTTCTCCGCCGGCACCATCACGCCCAGGTCGACGATGTCATAGCCATTGCAGCCCAGCACCACGCCGACAATGTTCTTGCCGATGTCATGCACGTCGCCCTTCACGGTGGCCATCAGGATCTTGCCCTTGGCTTCCGGCTTGTCGCCTTTTTCCAGTTCGATGAACGGGATCAAGTGGGCCACGGCCTGCTTCATCACACGGGCGGACTTGACCACTTGGGGCAGGAACATTTTGCCCGCGCCGAACAGGTCGCCGACGATGTTCATGCCAGACATCAGCGGGCCTTCGATCACTTCGATCGGGCGTGCGAACGACTGCCGGGATTCTTCCGTATCTTCAACAATGTGCGTGGTGATGCCCTTGACCAGCGCATGTTCCAGGCGCTTGTTCACCGGCCAGCCGCGCCATTCCTCGGTCTCGGCTTCTTTTACGCTGCCGTCGCCCTTGTACTTGTCGGCGATGGCGAGGAGGGCGTCGGTGCCTTCCGGCGTGCGGTTGAGCACCACGTCTTCCACGGCGTCACGCAGCTCGGCCGGGATCTGGTCGTAGATCTCCAGCTGGCCGGCGTTGACGATACCCATGGTCAGGCCGTTGCGGATCGCATACAGCAGGAACACCGAGTGGATCGCCTCGCGCACCGGGTTGTTGCCACGGAACGAGAACGACACATTGGATACGCCGCCGGAGGTCAGCGCATACGGCAGCTCGTCGCGGATATAGGCGCATGCGTTGATAAAGTCGACAGCGTAGTTGTTGTGCTCTTCGATACCGGTGGCGACCGCGAAGATGTTCGGGTCGAAGATGATGTCTTCCGGCGGGAAGCCGACGTCATTGACCAGGATGTCGTAGGAGCGTTTGCAGATTTCCTTCTCCGGCTTCGATCACTTCCCACTTGGAGGAGTCGATCATGATCGGCACGCGGGAGATGTCCGGCTCGCCGGCAATCAGGTTGAGGAAGGTCACCATGGCCTTCTTCGAATCCAGCATGCCCTCGTCCATGTTGATGTCGATCACTTGCGCGCCGGCTTCCACCTGCTGCAGGGCGACTTCCAGGGCTTCGGTGTAGTTGTCTTCACGGATCAGACGGGCAAAACGCGCGGAGCCGGTGATGTTGGTGCGTTCGCCGACGTTGACGAACAGCGAACTGCGATCAATGGTAAACGGCTCCAGGCCCGACAGGCGGCAGGCCTTGGGAATGTCCGGGATCGGGCGCGGCGCATAACCGGCCACCGCCTTGGCGATGGCTTCAATGTGGCCCGGCGTGGTGCCGCAGCAGCCACCGACGATGTTGAGGAAGCCGCTCTGGGCAAACTCCTCGATGACCTTGGCGGTCTGTGACGGCAGTTCGTCGTACTCGCCGAATTCGTTGGGCAGGCCCGCGTTGGGGTGCGCCGACACATGGGTGTTGGCCTTGTTGGACAACTCCTCCAGGTACGGGCGCAGTTCGCTCGCGCCGAGGGCGCAGTTCAGGCCGACCGAAATCGGCTTGGCATGGGCCACCGAGTTCCAGAATGCTTCGGTGGTCTGGCCCGACAGGGTACGGCCGGAGGCGTCGGTGATGGTGCCGGAGATCATGATCGGCAGTTCGATATCCAGCTCTTCAAACACGCCCTGCACGGCGAAGATCGCGGCCTTGGCGTTGAGGGTGTCGAAGATGGTTTCGATCAGGATCAGGTCGGCGCCGCCTTCGATCAGGCCTTTGGTGGCCTCGGTGTAGTTTTCCACCAGTTCATCGAAGGTCACGTTGCGGTAGCCAGGGTTGTTCACATCCGGCGACAGCGAGCAGGTGCGGCTGGTCGGGCCCAGGACGCCGGCAACGAAGCGTGGCTTGTCCGGGTTCTCGGCGGTCTTGGCGTCGGCGATCTTGCGCGCCAGGCGTGCGCCTTCGACGTTCAGCTCGTAGGCCAGCTCTTCCATGCCGTAGTCGGCCATGGAAATGCGTGTGGCGTTGAAGGTGTTGGTTTCGAGGATGTCGGCGCCGGCATCCAGGTAGGCCTTCTCGATCCCGCCGATCACGTCAGGGCGGGTAATCACCAACAGGTCATTGTTACCCTTGACGTCGCTCGGCCAGTCAGCAAAGCGTTTGCCACGGTAATCGTGCTCTTCCAGCTTATAGCTCTGGATCATCGTGCCCATGCCGCCGTCGAGGATCAGGATACGTTCCTTGAGGGCGTGGTGAAGGGCTTGCAGACGAGCGCTACGATCGGACATGGGACTACTCTGGTCAGGCATTACGGAGGGCGTGGATCATAGCAAACCTGTGCGGATTTGCGGCATGTCAGGCTTTTGCATGAATATCGCTCATGTTGTGAGGGGCGATGGCCCGGTAGAATCATCGCAATTTTTCAGCGCATGCATTGAATCGGGACCGGATACATGTCACTTCGTCTTATTGTCAGCGCCGTCCTGGCCTTGATCGCCAGTACTGCCCAGGCAGCAGGTCCCGCCCCGGCGATTTCCTACACTCGCGACATTCAACCAATTTTCACCGAGAAGTGCGTGGCCTGCCATGCCTGCTACGACTCTGCCTGCCAGCTCAACCTGGGCAGCGCCGAGGGCGCGGCGCGGGGCGCGAGCAAAATGCCGGTGTATGACGGCGAACGCAGCCAGGCCGCGCCGACCACCCGTTTGTTCTACGACGCATTTGGCAAGCAGGCCTGGCAGCAGAAGGGCTTCTATTCGGTGCTGGACGCCCAAGGCAGCCAGGCCGCGCTGATGGCGCGCATGCTGGAACTGGGGCATAACGCGCCTTTGCAACCCAATGCCAAGTTGCCCGATGACATCGTGTTGGGCCTGAACCGCGAAAACATGTGCGCCACCCCCGGCGAGTTCAATGCCTATGCCGGCGCCCATCCCAAAGAAGGCATGCCCCTGGCAGTGACGGGCCTCACCGACCAGCAACATCAGACGCTGCAACGCTGGCTCGCGTCCGGCGCACCGATTGATGAGCAGGGCCTGGCACCGAGTGCCAAGGAAGCCTTGCAGCTTCAACAGTGGGAAAACCTGCTCAACCAGCCCGGCGCCCGTGAAAGCCTGGTGGCCCGCTGGTTGTTCGAACACTTGTTCCTGGCCCACATCTATTTCGAGAACGGCGAGCCGGGGCATTTCTTCCAGTGGGTGCGCTCGCGTACGCCGAGTGGGCAGCCCATCGACCTGATCAACACCCGTCGCCCCAATGACGACCCAGGCACGCGGGTGTACTACCGCCTGTGGCCGGTGCAGGGCGTGATCGTGCACAAGACTCACATCACCTATCCGTTCAGCGCGGCGAAAATGGCGCGCATCAAAGACCTGTTCTACAGCGGCAACTGGCAGGTCAATGCCTTGCCGGGTTATGGCCCGGGCCGCCGTGCCAATCCGTTCGACACCTTCGAGGCGATCCCGGTCAAGGCGCGCTATCAGTTCATGCTGGATAACGCCGAGTACTTTGTACGCACCTTTATTCGCGGGCCGGTGTGCCGTGGGCAGATCGCCACGGACGTGATCCGCGACAACTTCTGGACCCTGTTCCAGGACCCGGACCACGACCTGTACATCACCGACGCGCGGTATCGCGGCCAGGCCACGCCGCTGCTGGCCATGCCGGGGCAGAACGACGATGTGGGCAGTGTGCTGAGCTTGTGGCTGGCCTATCGCGACAAGCGCAACCAGTACGAAGCGCTGCGCCGGGACAGCTACGCCGATTTGCCGCCGCCGAGTTGGTCGAGCCTGTGGGCGGGCAATGACAACGCGTTGCTGAGCATCTTTCGCCACTTCGACAGTGCATCGGTCAACAAGGGCCTGATTGGCGAAGTGCCGCAGACGATGTGGCTGTTTGACTATCCGTTGTTGGAGCGCACCTATTATCAGTTGGCGGTGAATTTTGATGTGTTCGGCAACGTCTCGCACCAGGCGCAGACTCGGTTGTACTTCGATTTGATCCGTAACGGTGCCGAGCAGAACTTCCTGCGCCTGATGCCGGCGGACGCTCGTGAAGGCTTTATGGATGATTGGTATCAGAACAGCGGCAAGATCAAGCTGTGGCTGGATTACGAAGCTATTGATGACGATAAACCTACAGGCCTGCACTTGAATGAGCAGGATCCGAAGCGGGATTTCGCCAATCAGTTGATTGCGCGTTACGGTGATCTGGATGCGAGTCCGGACCCGATTAATCGGTGTTCTGGGGCGTATTGTTCGCGGCACGGGATTGACCCGTCCTTGCAGGATGCTGAGCAGGCGCTTAGCCGGTTGACGTCGCGTCCGGCGGCGGGGCTCAAGGTGATTGATCAGTTGCCTGAGGCTACGATGCTGCGGGTTGAGACTGCCGGCGGGCAGCGCGTGGTCTATAGCCTGCTGCGCAACCGTGCGCACAGTAATGTGGCGTTCCTGTTGGGTGAGGCCTACCGCTATCAGCCGGGGTTGGATACGTTGACTGTTTATCCGGGGGTGCTGAGCAGTTATCCGAACTTTATGTTCAATATACCGGCCTTGGACGTGCCTGCGTTTGTGGCGCAGATGGAGCAGGTTAAGGACTCCCAGCAGTTTGAGAAGATTGTTGATCGTTGGGGGGTGCGCCGGAGCCATCCGTTGTTCTGGCAGTATTTCCACGACTTGTCGGAGTATGTTCGGGAGACTACGCCGGTTGAGGCGGGGGTCCTGGATATGAATCGGTATGAGAATTTGTGAGGGGTTGGGGTGGGGTGCATATCCGTTATTTGGGTGATGGCGGCTATTGGTTCCGCCCTTACGGCGGGTCACTTTTTGAAGAGCGCAAAAAGTAACCAAAAACGCTTCGCCCCAACACTCGGTGCCTCGCCTAGGCTCGGCATGCCCGAACGAAGGCTTGAATCCGTGGGCCGCCGCGATGGGCCATCCATGGCCCAGCGCGGCTAACCCGGCGTCCTGCCGGCTTACCCACGGATTCAAGCCTGCGTTCGGCCAGCGTGTTTTACGGGGCGCCTGAGATCAAGATCAAAAGCGCAGATCAAAAGACCGCTGACTTCGTCAGCGAAAAGGATGTAAGAGCCAGATCAAAAGCAGGCTGAGATCTATCTGATATATGGAGATCAAAATGTGGGAGGGGGCTCGCCCCCGATGGCGGGGGGTCAGCCATGCATGGGCTGACTGACACATTGCTATCGGGAGCAAGCTCCCTCCCACATTTAGACGGAGTTCGGCTTAAGAAACCGGTCGGCTTAAGGCCGCCGCGCTCTTGCTTTTGATCTCGAATCGCCCCGTCAACCACGATGGCCGGAATCCGATATTGATTTGGGGGGTAAACCGGCAGGGATGCCGGTTTAGCCGCCCTGCGCCATGGATGGCGCGTGGCGGCGGCCCCCCAAATCAATGTCGGATTACGGGCATGCCGAGCCTAGGCGAGGCACCGAGTGGTGGGGCGAAGGCCTTTTGGTTACTTTTGTGCCTTTACAAAAGTGACCCGCCGTAAGGGCGGAACCAATAGAAGCCGTTACCTAAATAACGGATATACACCCACACCCACACCCACCTCCCAGTCAAAACCTAACCCGACAAAAACACTAGGACTTTGTACCTCCGTAATAATTTGGCGTAAACTCCGGGCAAGCCTGTGAGGAGTTTCCATGACTGCCATAACCATTACCGACGCCGCCCACGATTACCTGGCTGACCTGCTGTCCAAGCAGAACACCCCAGGTATCGGCATCCGCGTCTTTATCACCCAGCCCGGCACCCAGTACGCCGAGACCTGCATTGCCTACTGCAAGCCTGGTGAAGAGAAACCTGAAGACACCGCCCTGGGGCTCAAAAGCTTCACCGCGTACATCGATCACTTCAGCGAAGCTTTCCTGGACGATGCCGTAGTCGACTACGCCACCGACCGTATGGGCGGCCAGCTGACCATCAAGGCGCCCAACGCCAAGGTGCCGAGCGTCAACGCCGACAGCCCGGTCAACGAGCGCATCAACTACTACCTGCAAACCGAGATCAACCCTGGGCTCGCCAGCCACGGCGGTCAGGTCAGCCTGATCGACGTTGTTGATGACGGTATCGCTGTGTTGAAGTTCGGCGGCGGTTGCCAAGGCTGCGGCCAGGCGGACGTGACCTTGCGTGAAGGCATCGAGCGCACCCTGCTGGAGCGCGTCCCGGAGCTCAAGGGCGTACGTGACGTGACCGACCACACGCAGAAAGAAAACGCCTACTACTGAGTAAGGCGTTCACTGCGAACAAAAAAACGGCGCCCCGTGAGCGCCGTTTTTTTTGCTTAAAATTCATCGTCTTACACAATATACCTAACAAATAAGATCAACTGCGGGAGGGCGCTTGTTAAACCCGAATTTATTCATATAAATCAAAATGATAGGAGTTCTTTGTGAAGTAAAAAATCAAGGTCGATAAAGGTGCGCATGCCCCGCCCGATACAGCGACGACTCACTGAAACTGTCGCTCGCCAACACCCGTCCCACCACAATCAGCGCCGTACGCCGAAAACCCTTGGCCTCTACCTTTGCAGCAATATCACTGAGTGTGCCCACCACCCAATCCTGATCCGGCCACGTGGCCCGGTGCACCACGGCAATCGGGCAATCCGCGCCATAGTGCGGCAGCAGTTCGGCGACGATTTTCTCCAGATGGTTGACCCCCAGATGAATCGCCATGGTTGTCCCATGCCGCGCCAGGTTGTCGAAATCTTCGCCGGCCGGCATGCTGGTTTTATCGGCATAGCGGGTCAGGATCACGCTTTGGGCGATGTCCGGCAGGGTCAGTTCGGTCTCCAGCAGCGCCGCGCAGGCCGCTACGGCGGTGACGCCGGGGATGATCTGGAACGGGATGCCCAGTTCACGCAAATGGCGGATTTGCTCGCCGATTGCCCCGTAGAGGCTCGGATCACCGGAGTGCACGCGCGCTACGTCCTGGCCTTTGGCGTGGGCGGTCTTGATCAGGTCGATGATCTGCTCCAGGTGCAGTTCGGCGCTGTTCACCACGTGTTCTGCCTGGTGCCCCTCCAGGACCGCAGCGGGCACCAGCGAACCGGCGTAAATGATCACCGGGCAACTACGGATCAGCCGCTGGCCTTTGACGGTGATCAATTCCGGGTCGCCGGGGCCGGCGCCGATGAAGTAGACGGTCATGGAGAGTTCCTGTCAAAAAACGGGCGAGCATGAAGATTGCTCATGATCGAGGAGGGCGATTATCGGGGTTTTAACCGGCGCAGGCCAACGCAAAGGTGGCTTGGGCGGTTTTTTGGCGGGTGATGAGCAGCCGGGCAGGCGCGCCGCAGAGCTGTTCCGCAAGGGCCAGGGCGGCGCTTTCGGCGATGCCGTAACAGCCCGTATGGGCGAACGCGACGGAGGATTTGTGGCTTAGTCGGTCTGCATAAGCGGCCAGTTGCTCGGCGCTGAAGCATTGCAACGGCAGATTTAACTGCTGCGCCAGCGCCAGCAAGCCTGGCTCATCCTGTTTGCGGTCGATGCTGGCCAGCGCGGTGATGCTGTGGCGATCAATCCCGCCCTCGGCGAGGGCGGTATCCAACAGCGCCAGCAGGGCGTGAGCCGTACAACCCCGCTGGCAACCCAGGCCGACCACGTAGGTCATGCCGAGTATTGATCGTCGCGGTTGCGGCGAAACAGCCAGGCGCTGATCAGGCCCAGGGCCAGCCAGAACGCCACGTTGGTCAGTTGCGAGGCGATTTTGAACTGCGCTTCCAGGGCTTGCGGCGCGAGCATCGCATGCACTTCCGGTTGCGGCGCGCCGATCACATGGGGGACCGCAAGGATGGCAGCGCCAAGCACTTTAAGCAGCCAGTTGCGGCCGAACACGATGAGCGCAATCCCGGCAGCGGTGGAGGCCGCCGTGCCGATCCACCACGTCTGGCGCAGCGCCAGATCAGCGGCTGCCGTACCCGGCAACTCGGGCGGCAGGCCCATCGTCGGCGCCAGCACAAAGGTCGCGTAACCGGCCAAGCCCCACAGCAGGCCCTGTGCCGTGCGGGTGGGCGCACGCAAGGTGTAGAGGCCGGCCAGCATCAGTGCGAAACCGACCGCTACCACCAGGTTGCCACCCGTAGTGGACAGCACGCGCTGCCAGCCGTTTTCCGGCTCCCAGGCTTCGGCATCGTAGGTATGGGCCGCCGCGCCAGCGGCGTGTTCATGTACCACTTCGGTGGCCGCAGGGGCTTTTTCAAAGGTTTCCGCCTGCAATATCAGCGGGGCGACCCAAAAGCTTTGCAGCAGGGTCAGCAGCAGGGCGGCCAGCAAGCCGGTGAAACCTGCGGTTTGCGCAATACGCTTGATCATGTCGGCAGGTCTCAGTGGCACGGGAACGCAGCGCTGTGGCGAGTATCGTGGGCGGCGTTGTGCACCGCCTCGATATGCGAGAAACCGGCGAAATACACCAGGCACGCGCCGAGGATCGACGCACCGATGGCGGCGGTCAGGCGTTGGCTCAGGGTAGAAGTGCTGCTGGCGGAGTGCGAAGTGCTGCTGATGATCGACATGGCGCGTCCCTTTCAGGTGTCTGGGTGAACGAGCGCATGAAAACCCCGCGAGCCAGGCACGCGGGGTTCCGAACAGCGCCCGCCCACCGCGGGTTTGTTATCTGATTTTTTCGGGCCGGTCTCCGGGCTTGCGAGGGACACTGGGTCTATAAAGCATCGCCTTCCCATGCCGTACTGGCACAGTGGATCTGACGCTTCGCTCGCTTACCGTTGCGGGGGCAGCACCGGACTGGTCATGGCGTGCATGATTTACCGGTTTCCCGTTTCACCCCGTGAGGGGCACCCGAAACAAGATGTGTAGGAGAGCATGGGCGGGGGACGGTAGTCAAATGCGGCAAGCCCCTGTAGCCTTGCACCTTCGAGGTTCTTCGGCCCAGGCCGAAGCTAAGAAGGGAACGCGGTTCAAGCCGCGGCTGCCCCCGCAACTGTGAAGGGTTCATCCGACTGCCACGCCACTGCCATCACCGGCGGGAAGGCGCAGCCGGCGCCGGTCTCGCGACCCGCAAGCCCCAAGCCAGGAGACCTGCCTCGCAACCGATTTTCCAATTCAACCGGGCGGGGTGATCCGGTGACGAAATCCGCTTCTGCGCCGCGCCGCAGGGCCTATCGTCCCGTATGCCCGCCCCCAAGGGCATCCGATGAAAACACTGGCCAAACTCCCCGTCACCATCGTTACCGGCTTCCTCGGCTCGGGCAAAACCACCTTGCTGCGCCATATGCTCGACAACGCCCAGGGCCGTCGCATCGCCGTGATCGTCAATGAATTCGGCGAGCTGGGCATTGATGGCGAAATTCTCAAGCAGTGCTCCATCGGTTGCACCGAAGAAGAAGCCAACGGCCGTGTGTACGAACTGGCCAACGGCTGCCTGTGCTGCACCGTGCAAGAAGAATTCTTCCCGGTGATGCGCGAACTGGTCGCCCGTCGCGGCGACCTTGACCATATCCTTATCGAAACCTCGGGCCTGGCCCTGCCAAAACCGTTGGTGCAAGCCTTCCAGTGGCCGGAGATCCGCAGCGCCTGCACGGTTGACGCGGTGATTACCGTGGTTGACAGCCCGGCCGTGGCCGCTGGCACCTTCGCCGCGTTCCCCGATCAAGTGGACGCCCAGCGCAAGCTCGACCCGAACCTGGACCACGAGTCGCCGCTGCACGAGCTGTTCGCCGACCAACTGGCCAGCGCCGACCTGGTGATCCTCAACAAGTCCGACCTGATCAGCCCGCAAGACCTGGCCCGTGTACGCCTGGAAGTCGCCGAAGAGCTGCCGCCAGCCGTCAAAATCATCGAAGCCAGCAGCGGTCGCGTACCCCTGGACGTGCTGATTGGCCTGGGCGCCGGCTCCGAGGAGCACATCGACGGTCGCCACAGCCATCACGACCATCACCACGAAGGTGAAGACGATCATGATCATGACGCGTTTGATTCGATCTCCATCGACCTGCCCCAAGCCGACGAAGCGCTGCTGCTCGACGCCCTGACCCAACTGGTGGTGCAACACGGCATCCTGCGCGTCAAAGGCTTCGCCGCGATCCCCAACAAACCGATGCGCCTGTTGATCCAGGGCGTGGGCACGCGTTTCGACAAGCACTTCGACCGCGCCTGGACGGCGGATGAAGCCCGCATCACGCGCCTGGTATTGATCGGCCAGGACCTGGATGCTGCCGGCCTCGAAGCGCAATTGCGCGCCGCGCTCAGCGTTTAACCCATGCACCTGCTCAGGACTCAGCCCGGTGGTTTCGTCGCGGACGACAATATTGCCGACCTTGGCCAAACGCCCGCCGAGCTGGTGATCCTGTGCAGCGGTGATTCCAGCCTGGCATTGTTGGCCGAAGCGGCCCAGCAGTTGCCGGATGACTATCCGAGCCTGCGCCTGGCCAACCCGATGCAGGTGCAGAACCATGCCTCGGTCGACCTGTATGTCGATGAGGTGCTGCGCCACGCCAAGGTCATCCTGATTTCCCTGCACGGGGGCATCGGTTATTGGCGCTACGGCATCGAACGCTTGGTGGAGTTGGCCGAGCGCGGCGTGCAGCTGATCCTGGTGCCGGGAGATGATCGCCCGGATCCGGAGCTCAGCGGCCTCAGTACCGTCGGCGTCGAGGTACGGGATCGCCTGTGGCAGTTTCTGCGTCAGGGCGGGCTGGGCAATGCGCTGGATTTCTATCGCTGTCTGGCCAGTGGCTATCTGGACCGCGATTACCCGTGGGCCGAACCGCAAACCCTGGCGCGCACGGCGATCTACCACCCCCATAAAGCCAATGCCCGTCTCCACGACTGGCAGGCGGATTGGCAAGCTGGCCAACCTGTGGCGGCCGTGCTGTTCTACCGCTCGCACTTGCAGGCGGCCAATACCGGTTTTATCGATGTGTTTTGTCAGCGCTTGCAGGCGGCGGGCCTCAATCCGTTGCCGATGGCGGTGGCCAGCCTGAAAGAGCCCGGCTGCCTTGCGGCGGTCGAGGACTGGCTGGATGAAGTGCAGGCCTCGGTGATTCTGAATACCACCGGATTTGCCCAATCCAGCCCTGAAGCCCCGCATTTGCGCCCGTTTCGCCGCAACATTCCGGTGATTCAGGCGATTTGCGCCCAGGACAACCAGCCCGGCTGGGAGGCCAGCGAACAAGGCCTTGGCCCGCGTGATCTGGCGATGCACATTGCCTTGCCGGAGCTGGACGGCCGCATTATCAGCCGGACGATCAGCTTCAAAGACCTGGCCTGGCGCAGTGAACGCAGCCAGTCGGACGTGGTGTGCTACCGCGCAGCACCCGAGCGTATGGATTTTGTCGCTGAGTTGGCGCGGCGCTGGGTCGAACTGGCGCGAGTGCCGAATGGGGATAAACGCATCGCGTTGATCCTGGCCAACTACCCGACCCGCGACGGCCGTATCGGCAATGGCGTCGGCCTGGATACGCCTGCGGCGGCGCTGAATATCCTGCGTGCATTGCAGGCTGAAGGCTACCCGGTGCCGACGGCCCTGCCGGAAAGCGGCACTGCCTTGATCCACGAGTTGCTGGGCGGCGTCACTAACGACCTGGACAGCCTCGACCTGCGCCCGTGCCATCAGAGCCTCGGCCTGGATGACTACGAGGCGATGTTCAAACGCCTGCCGGCAGCCAATCAACAGGCCGTGCTGGAGCGCTGGGGCACACCCCATAACGATCCGATGTTCCGTGATGGTCGCCTGATGGTCGCCGGTCTACGCCTGGGCCTGACTTTCGTCGGCATCCAGCCGGCACGGGGTTATCAGGTGGACGCGAGTGCGGTGTACCACGACCCGGATCTGGTGCCGCCCCACGGCTACCTGGCGTTCTATTTCTGGTTGCGCCACACCTATGGCGCCCATGGCGTGATCCATGTGGGCAAACACGGCAACCTGGAATGGCTGCCGGGCAAGGGCGTGGGCCTGTCGGAAAACTGCTGGCCTGATGCGTTGCTGGGGCCGCTGCCGAATATCTACCCGTTTATCGTCAACGACCCGGGTGAAGGCGCACAAGCCAAGCGCCGTACCCAGGCGGTGATCATCGACCACCTGATGCCGCCGCTGACCCGCGCCGAAACCTACGGCCCCCTGCGTAACCTGGAATTGTTGGCGGACGAATACTACGAAGCCCAACTGCTCGATCCACGCCGCGCCCGTGAGCTGCAAAAAGACATTCTCAAGCTGGTGCGTGAAACCCGCATCGACCAGGAACTTGAACTGGATGGCGACGCCGACGCGGCGGTCTGGTTGCCGCGCCTGGACACCTACCTGTGTGACTTGAAGGAATCGCAGATTCGCGACGGCCTGCATATCTTCGGCGAGTCGCCCCAAGGTCGCTTGCGCATCGACACCTTGCTGGCATTGCTGCGCATCCCCCGTGGTGATGGCCGTGGCCCGCAATCGAGCCTGTTGCGCGTGCTGGCCAAGGCGTTTGAACTGGGTTTCGACCCATTGGACTGCGCCCTGGCCGAACCGTGGACTGGACGCCGCCCGGCGGTGTTGCAGAGCATCGACGCGCAGCTATGGCGCACCGCCGGTGACACCCGCGAGCGCCTGGAACTCTATGCGGCGCGACTGATCGATCAGGCGTTGGAAGGCCCGCTTGAGCAGTTGGAAGAACCCGGTTGGGAAGACGTGAAAGCGGTTATCGAAAGCCTGCGTATTGTCGTAGCGCCACGCCTGGATGCCTGCGGCCCGGCGGAAATGCGCGGTTTGCTGGATGCCCTCGGCGGCCGCTTCGTACCGGCAGGGCCGAGTGGCGCGCCGAGTCGGGGTCGCCTGGATGTACTGCCCACCGGGCGCAACTTCTTCACCGTCGATGTGCGCAACTTGCCCACCACCACGGCGTGGCGCATCGGCTTCCAGTCGGCCAGCCTGATACTGGAACGGCATCTGCAGGACCATGGCGATCATTTGCGCCAGTTGGGCCTGTCGGTATGGGGCACCGCCACCATGCGCACCGGCGGTGATGACATCGCCCAGGCCATGGCGCTGATGGGCGTGCGCCCGGTGTGGGCCACGGGCAGCCAGCGGGTGGACGACTTTGAGATCCTGCCGGTCAGCCTGCTGGACCGCCCGCGTGTGGATGTGACGCTGCGGGTGTCCGGGTTCTTTCGCGATGCGTTCGCCAACCTGATCCGCCTGTTCGATGCGGCGGTTCAAGCGGTCGCGGCCCTCGACGAGCCCGACGACATGAACCCGCTGGCGGCCAAGGTACGCAGTGAGCGCGCCGCGTTGCTGGCGTCTGGCCTGGACGAAGAAACCGCCGCCAAGCAAGCCGGCTGGCGCATTTTCGGCGCCAAGCCCGGTGCCTATGGCGCGGGCGTGCAGGGCGCGATTGATGGTCGCCTGTGGCAAAGCCGCGAGGACCTTGCCGAGGTCTACCTGAACTGGGGCGGCTACGCCTATGGCGGCGCCGACGAAGGCACCGCCGCCCGCGAGCAGTTCGCCCAGCGCCTGAGCCAGGTGCAGGCCGTGCTGCAAAACCAGGACAACCGCGAGCACGACCTGCTCGACTCCAACGATTACTACCAATTCCAGGGCGGCATGCTCGCCGCCGTGGAAACCCTGAGCGGCGACAAGGCTGCCAGCTATCACGGCGATCACAGCCAACCGGACTTGCCGAAGATCCGCACCTTGAAGGAAGAGCTGAACCGGGTAATCCGTTCTCGCGCCGCCAACCCCAAGTGGATCGACGGCGTGAAGCGTCACGGCTATAAAGGTGCGTTTGAAATGGCCGCGACGGTGGACAATCTGTTCGCTTTCGACGCCACCACGTCGCTGATCGACGACCATCAATACGCCTTGCTCGCCGACGCCTACCTGCTCGACCCCGACACTCGGGACTTTGTGCAACAGCACAACCCCGCAGCGCTGCGTGACATGACCGAGCGCATGCTGGAGGCCCAGCAGCGTGGCCTGTGGCAAGAACCGGGGGCGTACCGCGAGGCGTTGGAAAACCTGTTGCTGGATATAGAAGAAGACAGCTGATGACTGATATTCCCCATTTCCCGCTGTCCGCCGTGGTCGGCGCCGACGCCTTGAAACTGGCGTTGTGCCTGACTGCCATCGACCCGAAGATCGGTGGCGTGCTGATCGAAGGCCCGCGTGGCATGGCCAAGTCCACCTTGGCCCGTGGCCTGGCGGACCTGCTCGCCAGCGGCCAGTTTGTGACGTTGCCGCTGGGTGCGACCGAGGAGCGCCTGGTCGGCACCCTGGACCTGGACGCTGCGCTGGGCGAGGGGCGTGCACAGTTTTCCGCCGGCGTATTGGCCAAGGCCGACGGCGGCGTGCTTTATGTCGATGAAGTCAACTTGCTGGCCGACCACTTGGTCGACCTCCTGTTGGACGTGGCCGCCAGCGGCACCAATTTGATCGAGCGTGACGGCATCTCCCACCGCCATTCGGCGCGCTTTGTGCTGATCGGCACGATGAACCCGGAGGAGGGTGAACTGCGCCCGCAGTTGCTCGACCGTTTCGGTTTTAACGTGGCCTTGAGCGGGCAGACATTGCCGGCCGAACGTGGCCAGATCATCCGCCGTCGCCTGGATTTCGACAGCGACCCTGTTGCGTTCTGCGCCCAGTGGGCCGAACCCCAGGCGGCCTTGCGCGAGCGCTGCACCCAGGCGCGGGCGCGGCTCGACAGCATTGCGCTGGATGATCAGGCCCTGGCGCAGATCACCGAGCGTTGTTTTGCCGCTGGCGTGGATGGCTTGCGCGCCGACCTGGTCTGGCTGCGCGGGGCCCGGGCGCATGCGGCGTGGCGCGGTGCCCAGGCGATTGCCGAAGAAGATATCGAAGCGGTGGCCGAATTTGCCTTGCGTCATCGTCGCCAGGAACAGTCGCCGCCAGCCAGTCCGCCGCCTGAAGGCCAGTCGCCGAGGTCCAGCGAGACCTCCGCTGGTCAAGGGCAATGGGGCGATATGCCCGCGCCGCCGCTGCCCACCGGTGCACGTCGCGAAGTGCCCACCTGGCCAAAAAAGCCTTAGGCATTCGTCCCCGACCTGACGCGGGGGCGGATGCCCGGCCCAAGGCGGGGCGACTGGACAGGGGCAGGCAGGGCAAGGCGCGCAGCGCGCAACAGGGCGCGATCAACTGGCCGGGCACCTTGCTCGGTGGTCGGCCGCAGTCCCGTGAGGATCTGCTGTTTCACCTGCGCAGCCGTTCGGCCCAGGAGCTGTGGCTGGTGATTGTCGACGCATCGGCCTCCACTCGGCGCCATCACGCGTTGAGCGATGCCAAGGGCTTGCTGGCCCAACTGTTTGATGACGCGTACCGGCAACGGGCACGCATGGCCTTGCTGACCGCCAGTGGGCAGTCGCCCCAGTGGCAGGTGCAGGGCTTGAAGGCGGCGAAGAGTATGGCTGGTTGGCTGGAGCAACTCGGCGCGGGTGGCGGCACGCCGTTGCTGGCGGCACTGACCGAGGCCGGGCACTGGTTGCAGGCGCGGCGCAGGCGTTATCCGACGGAACAGCAGAAATTGCTGGTGATTACCGATGGGCGGCTCAAGGACATCGCCGGGCTGCCTTTGTTGGAGTGTTCAGGGTGGCTGGTGGATATCGAGCGTGGGCCGATCCGATTGGGTAGAGCTCAAGCGCTGGCGGCTGGGTTGCAGTTGGATTATCGGCATATCGATAGGGTGTAGTACCGGTGGCGCCGCCATCGGGGGCAAGCCCCTCCCACACTGACCGCATTGCAATCAGTGTGGGAGGGGGCTTGCCCCCGATGAGGCCATCACCGACACCTCAGATCTATCAGCCAGCCCCCGGCACATTTGGCCAAAGATCCGCCACCAGGAACAACCGTTCCGCTTCCTCCCAGTCCTCACCGTTCTGCACCATCCGCACCAACAACTGCGCGGGCGCCATCGGATCAAGCGCCGTCAGCCAATGCTGCATCCGCTCTTCACCCCACACCTCATCCGCCAAGTAGTGCGCCGGCGCCAGCCACGCATGCCGGGGCAGGGGTTGCCAGCGGCCGGGTGCACTGGCGCTGGCAAAGGCCGACCAATCCCGCTGATGCAACCAGCGTCCACGCAAATGCTGCGGATGGGCGCCGTCCGGTGATTCAGCTCGGCCCGGCCAGGGATAGAGCAAATACCCGCCGAGCCACAAATGCGCGTCGAACTGCTGGATATCCAGCGCCGCCAACACTTCACGGCTTTCCGGCCGCGCCGAAATCGGCAGTTGGTGCTGGGCCAGGTGCGCCAACTTGCGGTCCAGCCGGTCATGGCAACCCGGCCCCAGCCACTGCGCGGTGTCCTGGCCATTGCCGTCCTGCGGCCCCAGATAGAGCTTGATCGCCAGTTCCAGGTGATGCACGCCGTCGCGGTCGCGCAGCAGCATGTCCAGCTCACCCAGGGTATGCCCGGCGCGGCGGATCGGCAGGTTGGCGGCCAGCAGTTCCACGCCCGGCGCGTGCTGCACGGCAAATTGCCACAGTCGCTCGTAGTACAGGCCCAGGCGGCGAGTGCGGGCCAGGCTCAGCCAATGCTGCAAGGCCCGGCTGTCCTGGTCCAGTTGCCGCAACCAGTGTTCCAGGCGGTCGGGCGCGTGCACCCAGTCGCTGCCGGCCAACGGATGGCGCTGCGGCCAGGGCGTCTGCGCGAGCATTGGCGGGGCGAGCACCACCCACGCCAGGTCGCGCACCTCGGGGTGACGCAATTGGCGGGGCAAGGTGTGCAGGTCGGGGAATACAGTCATGGTCCGAGCATAGCCTTTTCAGTCGGGTGCGGGCGTGTGAGAACCATTGTCATCAAGGCGTAGCGGTGACAAAGGATTTTGTCTGGGGCGGCCTTTCGCCCATAATCGTTTCTTTTTTGCCACACCCCACATCCCGCAGGAGCCCCATGGAGCACTTTCGCAATATCGGCATTATCGGTCGCCTGGGCAGTACCCAGGTGTTGGACACCGTCCGCCGGCTGAAAAAATTCCTGCTGGATCGCCACCTGCACGTGATCCTCGAAGACACCATCGCCGAGATCCTCCCCGGCCACGGCCTGCAAACCTCGTCGCGCAAGATGCTCGGCGAAGTGTGCGACATGGTCATTGTGGTCGGCGGCGACGGCAGCCTGCTCGGCGCCGCCCGTGCACTGGCGCGGCACAACGTGCCGGTGCTGGGGATCAACCGGGGCAGCCTGGGGTTTCTCACCGATATCCGCCCGGATGAGCTGGAAGTCGAAGTGGCCAAGGTGCTGGACGGCCATTACCTGGTGGAAAACCGCTTCCTGCTGCAAGCCGAAGTGCGTCGCCACGGCGAGGCCATCGGCCAGGGCGATGCCCTCAACGATGTGGTGCTGCACCCCGGCAAGTCTACGCGGATGATCGAGTTCGAGCTGTACATCGACGGCCAGTTCGTGTGCAGCCAGAAGGCCGACGGCCTGATCGTCGCCACGCCCACCGGCTCCACCGCCTATGCGCTGTCGGCCGGCGGGCCGATCATGCATCCCAAGCTGGATGCCATTGTGATCGTGCCGATGTATCCCCATATGTTGTCGAGCCGGCCGATTGTGGTCGATGGCAACAGTGAGCTGAAAATCGTGGTGTCCAAAGACATGCAGATCTACCCGCAGGTTTCCTGTGACGGGCAGAACCACTTCACCTGCGCCCCCGGTGACACCATCACCGTGAGCAAAAAGGCGCAGAAGCTGCGGTTGATCCACCCGCTGGACCACAACTATTACGAAGTGTGCCGCACCAAGCTGGGCTGGGGCAGCCGCTTGGGGGGTGGAGGCGACTGATGCTCGATCCCGCGCGTAGCTACGACCTGATTGGTGACGTGCACGGTTGCGCTCATACCCTTGAGCACTTGCTTGACCAGATGGGTTACCACAAGCAGGGCGGCACCTGGCGTCATCCGTCGCGCATGGCGGTGTTCCTCGGCGATATCATCGACCGTGGCCCGCGCATCCGCGAGGCGCTGCATATCGTCCACGACATGGCCGAGGCCGGCCAGGCGCTGTGCATCATGGGCAACCACGAGTTCAATGCCCTGGGCTGGACCACACCGGCGCCGCCGGGCAGTGGCAGGCAGTTCGTGCGTGAGCACAACCCACGGCATGCGCGGTTGATCCACGAGACCCTGACCCAGTTCGAACACCACCCGGCCGATTGGCACGACTTCCTCGGCTGGTTCTACGACATGCCGCTGTTCGTCGACGCCGGGCGTTTCCGCGTGGTGCATGCGTGCTGGGACGACGGCTTTATCGCGCCGCTGCGTGCGACCTTTCCGGACGGCTGCATCGACCAGCATTTCCTGCAGGCCGCCGCCGTCCCCGGCAGTTTTGCCTGCAACGCCTTCGACCGCCTGCTGCGCGGCACCGACATGCGCCTGCCCGACGGCCTGACGCTGACCGGTGGTGACGGCCTGACGCGCTCGTTCTTCCGCACCAAGTTCTGGGAAGACGACCCGAAGACCTACGGCGACATCGTGTTCCAGCCCGACGCTCTGCCCGAGCCGGTGGCGCGCACGCCGCTGTCCTCCACCGAAAAAAATTCACTGCTGCGCTATGGCGTCGACGAACCGTTGCTGTTCGTCGGCCACTACTGGCGCAGCGGCAAACCGGCACCGATCCGCGACAACCTCGCCTGCCTGGACTACAGCGCGGTGCTGTACGGCAAGCTGGTGGCGTATCGCCTGGACCAGGAAACCCGCCTCGATCCGCGCAAGTTCGTGTGGGTCGATGTCGAGCGGCCGGAGGTGCTGACATGAGCCCCTGCGCGCCGCACATGCACTTTTGAGGAACCTCCATGGATGATTCGACGTTCGACCAACTGGAGGCCGCGCTGTCCGCTGCCCCCGGTAACGTCGCGCTGCTGACCCTGCTGCTCGGCGCCAGCCTTGAGCGTGGCGAGCACGAGCGCGGGCTCAAGTTGTTGCCAGCCGATCTGGAACACTTGCAAGACGCCCCTGCCTTGAAACTGGCGGCGGCCCACTTGTTGCTGGCTGACGGCCAGGCGCAAAGAGCGTTGCCGCTGATTGAAGGTGATGACCCCGCGGCGCGCCTGCTCAAGGCGCGTGTGCTGGCGGCATTGGAGCGCCTCAAGGAAGCCCAGGTGGAATACCGCGCTGCGGTGGACGCCAACCCGGCCCTGGAAGACATGGCGCTGTGGCGCCGCTTGAATGTGTCGGTGGTGGACTTTCCGGGGGCCGAAGGGCGCCCGCGCTTGCGGGTGATCTCCAATGACGACACCGACCAGAGCGAAGTGGTGCGCCTGCTGGTGCCGGAAAATGAAACCCTGACCTTCGACGACATTGGCGGCCTGGATGAGCTGAAAAAGACCATCCACAAGAAGATCATCCTGCCGTACCAGAAGCCGGGGCTGTTCCAGCGCTTTCGCAAGAAAGTCGGCGGCGGCGTGCTGCTGTACGGTCCGCCGGGTTGCGGCAAGACCATGCTGGCCCGCGCCACGGCCGGGGAGTGCAAGGCGACGTTTTTCAACGTGGCGATTTCCGACGTGCTGGACATGTACATCGGCGAGTCCGAGCGCAAGTTGCACGCGCTGTTCGAGCAAGCGCGGGCTCAGGCGCCGGCGGTGATGTTTTTCGACGAGGTGGAAGCCCTGGGCGGTAAACGCTCCAACACCCGCGAGTCCACGTCGTCCAAGCTGGTCAGTCAGTTCCTTTCCGAGATGGACGGCTTCACCAACGACAACCACGGCGTGCTGATCCTGGCCGCGACCAACGTGCCGTGGTCGGTGGACTCTGCGTTCCGTCGTCCAGGTCGGTTTGACCGCGTGCTGTTTGTGCCGCCACCGGATCGCCCGGCGCGGGAAAGCATGCTCAAGTCTATGATGAAAGGCCGACCGATGGCCGACGATATCGACTTCGCCTTCCTCGCCAAGAACACCTCGGGCTTCTCCGGCGCCGACCTCAGTGAACTGGTGGAAACCGCCGCCGATGAGGCGATTGAAGCGTCCATCGAGAGTGGCGCCGAGCAGTCCATCTGCGACCGGCATTTCAAGGCCGCCTTGAAAGAAGTGCGCGCCACCACCCTGGAATGGCTGACCACTGCGCGCAATTACGCGCGCTATGCCAACGAAGGCAACCAGTACGACGAAGTGCTGGCGTTCCTCGACAAACACGGGAAGGGCCGCTGATGGCGCAGTACGGTGGTTATCGCATCGAAGATGAACCGCGTCCGGGAGCCTTGGCCAAGTTTGCGGTTTCGCCCTTCTGGCCGTTGCTGGGCCTGATGCTGGGCGGCGCCTGGCTGGGCTTGCCGTGGTTTGTGTTCAACTCGATTGCGGTCGGCAGCCCGACGCGGGTGCGCGAGTGGATACTTGCCGGCGTGGCGTTGGTGGGCAGCATCGTGATCGGTTTTGCGTTGCTGCAACTGGTGGGCGCCGGTTATATCCAGACCCCGGCCGAGATTCAGTACGCCTTGCTGGTGCTGGTGGTGTGGAAACTCACCATCGGCTACCTGCTGTACATGCAGCAAAACGCGACCATTGAGATCTACCAATATTACGGCGGCGTGCTGAGCCGCTTTGGTTTTCCGTTGGCGTTGATCGGCGGCTTTGTGCTCAAGGGCATGGTCATTAACTGGGTGCCGAACACCCTGTGGTATCTGGTGGTTAGCTGATGAATACCGACTATCTGCTGCAACTGGCCTACCAACGCCTGCAAGCCGACCACAACGACGGCGCTATCGATGCCCTGCGCCAATTGCTCGCCAGCGATCCGCACTCGGCCGAGGCCCATGCCCTGCTGGCGATCTGCCTGATGAACATGCGCCGGGTGCATGCCGCCAAGCGCGAAGTGCAGTTGGCGCTGGTTTCCGACGCGCAATTGCCGCTGGCCCACTATGCCGCCGCCCAAGTGGCGATTGCCCAGCGCAAATTCAAGCTGGCCCAGGAGCATGTGAACCAGCTGTTGGACATGGAGCCCCTCAACCCGGTCAACTACCGTTGCCTGGCCGACCTGTACCAACTCACCGGTCGCCTGGCGCAGAGCCGCGAGCCATTGGAAAAGGCCCTGGAACTCGGCCCGGACGATCCGGCAAACCTGGTGGCCATGGCGCAGTTCCACCGTGCCAGCGCCCATTGGGACCAGGCCCATCAATTTGCCCGCCAGGCGTTGCAGGCCGACCCTTCAAACGCCGCGGCGGTGGTGGTGCTCGGCCATCTGCTGATGCGTGAAGGTGACCTCAACGGCGCCCGCGAGCACGCGATCTGGGCCTTGCAGGAAAACCCCAGCAACGTTGCCGCGCTGCATTTGCTCACGGCCGTCAAGGCGCGCAGCAATGTGTTTCTCGGCACGTGGTGGCGCTTCAACAGCTGGATGAACGAGCGCAGCGCCACCGGCGCCATTGTTCTGCTGCTGCTGATGTTTGTGGTCTACCGTGTAGTGGTCATTACCCTCACGGCCCAGGGCTATCCGCAGGCGGCCGAGATGATCAATTGGCTGTGGCTGGCGTTTGCCGCCTATACCTTTGCCGCGCCGCAGATTTTCCGGCGCTTGCTCGACAAGGAGCTTGTCCAGGTCAAGCTCTCCAAGGATTTTTGACGGGCCAGGTCCCGTCGCCCATGCACTCGCTGAACCAGCGACCGTTACCAGAGGTTGTCTACATGTCGTCTTTTGTTGAAATGATCGAAAACATCACCCCGGACATCTACGAGAGCCTCAAGCTCGCCGTGGAAATCGGCAAGTGGTCCGATGGCCGCAAGCTCACCGCCGAGCAGCGTGAACTGTCCCTGCAAGCGATGATCGCCTGGGAACTCCAGAACCTGCCGGAAGACCAGCGCACCGGCTACATGGGCCCACAGGAATGTGCGTCGAAATCCGAGCCGGTGGCGAATATCCTGTTCAAGTCGGATGCGATCCATTGATTGAAATTGGTCGCGGTGCAGTCAGCAAAATGTCGGCGCAACTCGGTGAGCCGACCGTTCAATATGCGTTTCGCCTGGGCGAGACCGAGGTGCCGGTCAATCCATTGATCGGTACCCATATTCGCCTGGAGTACCTCGGTGCCATCCATTGCAGCCATTGCGGCCGCAAGACCAAGACCAGCTTCAGCCAGGGGTATTGCTACCCGTGCATGACCAAGCTGGCCCAGTGCGACCTGTGCATCATGAGCCCCGAGCGTTGCCATTACGACGCCGGCACCTGCCGTGATCCAGGCTGGGGCGAGCAGTTTTGCATGACTGATCATGTGGTCTACCTGGCCAACTCGTCGGGCATCAAGGTCGGTATCACCCGCGCTACCCAACTGCCCACGCGCTGGCTGGACCAGGGTGCGAGCCAGGCGTTGCCGATCATGCGTGTGGCCACGCGCCAGCAGTCCGGCTTTGTCGAAGACGTGCTGCGCAGCCAGGTGGCCGACAAGACCAACTGGCGTGCGTTGCTCAAGGGCGACGCGGCGAAGGTGGACCTCAAGCACGTGCGCGATGAGCTGTTCGCCTCCTGCGCCGAAGGCCTGGAAAACTTGCAGGAACGCTTCGGCCTGCAAGCCATCCAACCAGTGACCGACATCGAGCCGATTGAGATTCGCTACCCGGTCGAGCAGTATCCGGCCAAGATCGTCAGCTTCAACCTGGACAAGAACCCGATTGCCGAAGGCACGCTGCTGGGGATCAAGGGCCAATACCTGATCTTCGACACCGGCGTTATCAATATTCGCAAGTACACGGCCTACCGAAGATGATTTACCTGAAGGACTATCAGGCGCCGGACTACCTGATCGACGAGACGCACCTGACCTTCGAGTTGTTCGAGGACCACAGCCTGGTCCACGCGCAACTGGTGATGCGCCGTAACCCCGAGCGTGGCGCTGGCTTGCCGCCGTTGGTACTCGATGGCCAACAGTTGGAGCTGTTGAGCGTTAACCTGGCCGACCAGGAGTTGACTGGCGCTGACTACCAGTTGACTGACAGCCACCTGACCGTGCACCCCAAGAGCGACACGTTCACCCTCGACACCACGGTCAAGATCCACCCGGAAACCAACACCGCCCTGGAAGGCCTGTACAAATCCAGCGGCATGTTCTGCACCCAGTGCGAGGCCGAGGGTTTCCGCAAGATCACCTATTACCTCGACCGGCCGGACGTGATGAGCACGTTCACCACCACGGTGATCGCCGAGCAGCACAGCTACCCGGTGCTGCTGTCCAACGGCAACCCGATTGCCAGCGGCCCCGGTGAAGACGGCCGCCACTGGGCGACCTGGGAAGACCCGTTCAAGAAGCCCGCCTACCTGTTTGCCCTGGTGGCCGGGGATTTGTGGTGCGTCGAAGACAGCTTCACCACCATGACCCAGCGCGAAGTGGCGCTGCGCATCTACGTCGAGCCAGAAAACATCGACAAGTGCCAGCACGCCATGACCAGCCTGAAAAAATCCATGCGCTGGGACGAAGAAACCTACGGCCGCGAGTACGACCTCGATATCTTCATGATCGTCGCGGTGAACGACTTCAACATGGGCGCCATGGAGAACAAGGGCCTCAATATCTTCAACTCCAGCGCCGTGCTGGCCCGTGCCGAAACCGCGACCGACGCCGCGCACCAGCGTGTCGAGGCCATCGTCGCCCACGAATACTTCCACAACTGGTCGGGCAACCGCGTGACCTGCCGCGACTGGTTCCAGCTGTCGCTCAAGGAAGGCTTTACCGTGTTCCGCGATTCGGGCTTCTCGGCCGACATGAACTCGGCCACGGTCAAGCGCATCCAGGACGTGGCGTACCTGCGGA
>Ga0308161_1001151_pt1 | contig 33727 bp, 32 predicted proteins | sample PhyFR2_FD_201034 | JGI IMG/M metagenome (GOLD analysis project Ga0308161, IMG submission 201034) | Phyllosphere microbial communities from UC Gill Tract Community Farm, Albany, California, United States - DLSLF.R2 | ecosystem: Host-associated > Plants > Phyllosphere > Unclassified | place: USA...
GGTCGACGCCTCCGTGCTGGTTGATCCACACGGTGCCGGCCTCGAGACGCAGTGCGATCTCCTTCGCCGCCTCCTCGTCGGGCCCCCACACCGATGCGCCGAGCCCCTGGTCCGTGCCGTTCGCGCGGCGGACGGCGTCCTCGACATCGCTGTAGCGGACCACGGGCAGGACGGGGCCGAACTGCTCCTCGTCGACGATGGCAGCCCCGTCCTCGACGTCGGCGATGATCGTCGGACGGTAGAACAGCGGGCCGAGCTCGGCCGCGGGCTCGCCGCCGGTCACGATACGCGCGCCGCGTGCCCTGGCGTCGTCGACCAGCCGTGAGACGATGTCGAACTGCGAGGGGTTCTGCACCGGTCCCAGCCGGTTGGTCTTCACGTGTCCGGAGCCGATCGGTGCGGTCTCGGCGATGCCCGCGAGCGCCTCGACCAGCTCGTCGTACACGGAGTCGTGCACGTACAGGCGCTTGAGCGCCGCGCACACCTGGCCGGTGTTCATGAATGCTCCCCAGAACAGCTTCTCGGCGACCTGGGAGACGTCGGTGCCAGGGAGCACGATGCCGGCGTCGTTGCCGCCGAGCTCCAGGGTCAGGCGGGCGAGGTTGTTCGACGAGCTCTCCACGATGCGCCTGCCCGTCGGGGTAGACCCCGTGAACACGATCTTCGCGACATCGCGGTGGGAGGCGAGCGCCGCTCCCACCTCGCGCCCGCCGGAGACCGCGGCCACGACCCCCTCGGGCAGGTGCCGGCGGAAGATCTCCACCAGGGCCAGCACGCTCAGCGGCGTGTACTCCGAGGGCTTGATGACGACCGTGTTCCCCATCCGCAGCGCGGGCGCGATGTGCCACACGCCGATCATGACGGGGAAGTTCCACGGGCCGATCGAGGCGACCACGCCGAGCGGCATGTAGTGCAGCTCGGAACGATCGTCGAGCCGCTGCGGCTCCAGCACGGTGTCGGCGGCGCCGCGCAGGAAGTGGGCCGCGCCGTGCGCCTCTCCCGCGCCGGCCACCTTGCCCTGCTCGTGCGTGATGATCTCGCCGAGCTCCTCCGCGTGCTCATCGATGTCGTCGGCGATCGCACGCATCAGACGGGAGCGCTCGGCATGGCCGAGGGCGGCCCACGCGGGCTGGGCGGCGGCCGCGGCCGCGATCGCGGCGTTCAGGTCGTCGACGGTCTGCTCCGGCGCGTGACCGAAGACCTCGCGGGTGGCGGCATCGAGCATGGGGTGGCCGTGCTCGGCATCCACCGAGACGGCTTCCAGGAGGGCATTCATCGGCGAGTTCCTCTCGTCTGTGCCGCCGGATCGGGCGACCTCGGCGTCGTGCGTGAAAGATATCTATTCAATATAGTCAATTATGCGATGAAGCGACATGCTCCGGCGGGGATCCGGATCAGCGCAGGCCGGCGAGCGTTGCGACGCGCAGCGCGGTGTGCAGCTCGCGCCGCATCAGGCCGTCGGCGAGATCGACGTCGGCGATCGCCTTCACCCTGTCGAGCCGGTAGTACAGGGTGCTGCGGTGGATGTGCAGCTCCTGCGCCGTGCGCTGGGCATCGCAGCCGCAGTCGAGGTAGGCCTCGAGCGTTTCGGCGAGGTCCGGGCCCGACTGCGCCTGCAGCAGCCGCTGCACGGGGGCGGGCAGGTCGGTGAGCGTGAGCGCCTCGACCGGCAGCTGGAGCAGGATGCGATCCAGGCCGAGCTCATCCCACTGCACCACGCGACCGCGGGCGGGGCTGAGATCCGCGCCGCGGAGGGCGATGCGCGCCTCGCGGCGCGAGGCGCGCGCATCGGCGAGAGGGGAGTGGGCGCCGCCCACGCCGGCGCGCAGCTCGGCGAACGCCGGCAGGGCGAGCAGAGTGCTGAGGCGCTTGCCGTCGATCTCGTAGGGCACCACGAGAACCGCCTCGCCCTCGAAGACGGTGCCGACGGCCTTCAGGGTGGGGAAGGCCGGAATGGCGGCCAGGGCGCGGTCGAGTGCCAGCCGGAGGGTGGCCGTGTTGACGTCCGAGTGCGGCGGAGGCGACAGCACGATGACGGTGTAGTGCGGGGCGGGCGAGATGAGGCGGTCCGTCAGCAGCTCGTCCGCGGCCCGGATGCCGTGGTCGCCGTCGGCGTCGAGCAGAGCGGTCACCAGGCGACGTGTGCGGTCCTCGTCCTCGCGGGTGCCCAGCGCCATCGCGGCCAGGATCACGCCGATCTGGGCGCGGCTCTCGCGGATGGCGTCGTCCTCGACGATCGCGTCATCTGGCAGGTCGTCAGGGATCGCCGAGGAGACGTAGCCGACGACGTGCCCCTCGTGGCGCACGGGTGCGACGACACGCGAGCGTCCGCCGTCGATCGGCGGGATGCGCACCGGGCCGTCGGCCTGCGCGACCCGGTACTCGCGGATCGAGTCCTTCGCGCGAGAGGATCCGCGGTGGGAGAGGATGATCGCGAGCCGCGCGTGATCGACGTCCTCGTCGTGGATGCTGAACGCGGTGACGTTGAGGTCGGCGTCGAAGACGATGACCGGCCTTCCGAAGCGGTCGGCGTACGCCTGGACGTGCTCTTCGAGATTCACCGGTCGTCTCCCTCTGCGCGTGACGGTCCGTGCGCCGGCTCTGCGACACCGTGTCCGATCGCACCGATTCTATGCCGCGCGCCCTCCCGGATCCGGCCGAGTTGTGGCGCCGAGCGCGCTGATCTATATTCATTATAGTCAATTCAGGAAGGCGTTCACCTATGGCGAAGATGACGGGCGGCGATGCGCTCACTCAGGCTCTGATCAGCGAGGGGACGGAGACGGTCTTCGGTATCCCCGGCGTGCAGCTGGACGGCCTCACCGACGGCATGTACCGGAGGCAGGACGAGCTGAACCTGCTGGTCCCTCGCCACGAGCAGAGCACCACCTACATGGCGGACGGATTCCACCGCGTCACCGGCAAGCCGGGCGTCGCGATGGTCGTCCCCGGTCCGGGCGTCCTCAACGCCGGCGCCGGGATGGCGACGGCCTACGCCTGCTCCTCGCAGGTGATGCTGCTGGCCGGCACGATCCCCAGCAAACTCGTCGGAGGGGGACTGGGCGCACTGCACGAGATCCCGAAGCAGAGCGAGACGATCGAGGGCCTCACCAAGTGGACCGCGAGGCCCACGCGCGTCGAGGAGATCCCCGACCTGGTGCACGAGGGCTTCCGCCAGATGCGCACCGGTCGTCCGCGACCCGTCGCGCTCGAGCTCGGCCCCGACATCCTCCACGCCGAGGCCGACTTCGAGGTGGGGGAGCCGTTCGCCGTCGAGACGCCGAGCGCGCCCGAGGACGGCGTGTCCGAGATCCTCGCACTGCTGGCGGCGAGCCGGCGCCCCGTCATCCACGTGGGCGGCGGCGTGCGCGGAGCTCGCGCCTTCGACCTGCTGCCGCGTCTCGCGGAGCTGCTCGACGCTCCGGTCGTGATGAGCGAGAACGGCCGCGGCGCGATCGACGCCCGCGACCCGCACGCGCTGCCCGCCTTCTCCCTCTGGGAGCTGCGCGACACGGCGGATGCGGTCGTCTCCTTCGGCAGCCGTTTCCTCACTCCGTTCGGGCAGCAGCTGAACATCGGCGAGGCGCGCCTCGCGCTGGTGAACGTCGATCCCGATGACGTGCGAGCCCCTCGCCGTCCCGACGTGACCGTGCTCGCCGACGCGACCGCGGTGCTCGAGGCGCTCGTGGCTCGGCTGGAGGGACAGGAGCACCGCACGGGCTGGGGCGACGAGCTGGCGCGTCTCCGCCGCGAGTGCGAGGAGCGCATCCGCGCTCAGGTCGCGCCGCAGATGGCGTTCGTGGACGCCATCCGTGCCTCGCTGCCGGCCGACGGCATCTTCGTCAACGAGCTCACCCAGATCGGCTACGTGTCGACCTACGGATTCCCGGTGCAGGCGCCGCGTTCCTACGTCTGGCCCGGGTATCAGGGCACGCTCGGCTATGCCATGCCCACCGCGCTCGGCGCGGCCGTTGGTGCGGGCGATCGGCCGGTCGTGGTCGTCACGGGCGACGGCGGCATCGGCTGGTCTCTGCAGGAGTTCGCGACCGCGAAGCGGTACGGGATCCCCCTGATCACCGTGCTCTTCGAGGACAACCGCTTCGGCAACGTCTGGCGCATCCAGCGGGACACCTACGGCGGCCGGTTCATCGGCTCCGACCTCGTCAATCCCGACTTCGAGCTGCTCGTGAAGGCCTTCGGAATCGACTTCGCGCTCGCCGAGGATGCGGACGCGGTGCAGCGCGCGATCGGCGAGGCCGTGACCGCACGCCGCCCGGCTGTCATCAAGGTGCCGGTCGACGTGTTCCCGTCGCCCTGGCCCCTCATCCACGAGAAGCACTGACTCTCCGCGGGCCGGCCTCGTGCCGGCCCGCCGTCAGTCAGCGCGTGCTGCCGACGTGGCTCAGCGCGAGCGCGGCGAGCGCCGCGGCCTGGTCGCCGAGGATGCCGTCGTCGAACACCGCCCGCGGTGAGTGGTTCATCTCGGCCTCCTCGGGGTCGGTTCCCGCCGGGGTGGCTCCGAGGAACACGAACGCCCCGGGAACCTCGTCGAGCACGTACGAGAAGTCCTCGGAGGCCATCGCCGGATGGGCGAGCTCCTCGACGCGGTCGGATCCGAAGGTCTGCTCGAGCACGGACAGCGCGTGGCGCGCGGCATCCGCATCGTTCGTCGTGACGGGGTAGACCGCACGGAAGACCGCTTCGCCGCGGCAGCCGTGCGCGGCGGCGATGCCCTCGACCAGCGCCGGGAGCTCCTGCGCGAGCACGGTGGTGGTGTGCGGGGAGAGCGTGCGCACCGTCGCCTCCAGCGTCGCCTCGTCCGGGATCGCGTTGACGATGTCGCTCGCGTGCAGCTTCGTCACGGTGATGACCACCGGGTCGAAGGGGGAGAAGCGGCGGGTGGCGAACGTCTGGAGGGCCAGCACGATCTCCGCGAGGGCGGGCACCGGGTCGACGGCCTGGTGGGGACGCGAGCCGTGCCCGCCGCGACCGATCACGCGCACGGCCAGGCCGTTAGCGCCGGCCATGAGCGCGCCGGCCCGTGTCGAGAAGACCCCGGCGGTGCCGGGCAGGACGTGGATGCCGTAGGCGGCGACGACCCGCTCGCCGGCCGCGGCGAGCACGCCCTCCGCGATCATCCGCCGGGCGCCGCCGCCGGCTTCCTCGCCCGGCTCGAACATGAGCACGACCGAGCCGGTGATCTCGGCGCGTCGGGCGCTGAGCAGCCGAGCGGCGCCGACCAGGGCCGCCGTGTGCAGATCGTGACCGCAGGCGTGCGAGACGCCCTCGACCTCGGAGGAGTACGGCAGGCCGGTCTCCTCCCCGACGCGGAGCGCATCCATGTCCGCGCGCAGCAGCACGGACGGACCGGGGCGGGCCCCGCGGAGGACGGCGGTGATCGAGGAGAAGTCGTCAGGCCCGGCGACGATCTCCAGGTCCAGGCCCTGCAGGGCGCGGAGCACGGCATCGCGGGTCCGGACGAGGGAGAAGCCGGGCTCGGGTGTGCGGTGCAGCGACCGGCGCAGGGCGATCAGCTGGGGGAGCGAGGCCGCGGCATCGCTGCGGAGACGTGCGGGATCGATCATGGGCCTCCTCGCCGGCGGTCGACGCGCGACAGCGGCGTCGAATAAGATCGGTTCAATATAGCGAATCACATTCGTGATGCGCGGCCGGGTCCGGAGGGGAATGCAATGGCGCGGGTCACGAACGCCGCTGTGGCCGTGCGAGTCGCACGGCTGCTGGAGGAGGAGATCACCTCGAGCGGCGGCAAGCCGGGGGACTTCATCGGTCGCCGCCAGGAGCTCGCCGCGCGGTTCTCCGTCGCGCCGGCCACGCTCGGCGAGGCGATCCAGCTGCTGCGCTCGCGCGGCGTGGTCGATGCCAAGCCGGGGCCGGGTGGCGGGATCTTCGTCGCCGACAGGTCGCCCTTCATGCGGCTCAGCGATCAGCTGCTCAGCCTGCGCGAGGGTCAGGCCACCGTCGCCGACTGCCTGCGGGTCCTCGACGCCCTCGATGCGCCCGTGCTGCACGACGCCGTGGACTTCGCCACCGAGGCGGATGTCGAGGATGTCCGGCTGCTCGCGGAGCGGCTGGAGGCGAGCTGGGGCACACCGCGGTCGGCGGCCGCGAACTGGGCCCTGCACGCGCGGATCGCTCAGATCACGCCGAACGAGCTGCTGCGCAGCCTCTACACCAACCTCGTCGACTACATCATCGAGGAGGAGCTCGAGGGGGCGACGGCGCCGACGACGGCGGAGCGCCTGCGCACCCACCTCGACTTCGCCGCGGCGATCGTCTCGCACGACCACGGACTCGCGACCTCGGCGCTCGAGCGCCATCGCGGGTCCTCCATGGCCGCCGTGCTGCCCTGAGGCATCCGGCGAAATGATGGCTCCGCCGGTTTGACAGCATCCGCATCGATGAATAATCTACATATTCATTATTAACAATTATTCCTGGCTGCTTCGGAGGAGTCGCAGATGATCGAGTTCCGCAGCGTGATCGATGAGATGCTCGCCACGCCCAACCGGCCCGCAGGTGCGACGCCTCCCCCGATCCGGCTCTCTCAGAACGAGATGCCGTGGCGCCCGGCGGACGTGATCGTCGATGCCATGGTGGCCGCCGTGGAGAACGCGCACCGCTATCCCGACTACCACCGTGCCGCGGCCCGGCGCGCGATCGCCGACTCGATCGGCGTGGACGCCGACCGCATCGCCATCGACAACGGATCGGGATCGCTGCTGCACGGCGCCGCGCGGCTGGTGTGCGAACCCGGTGCCGACGGCGTCTACTGCTGGCCGTCGTTCGAGGCGTACGTGGCGGCGCTGGGGCTCGCCGGTGCGCACCGCACCCCCGTCGGCCTGGCCGCCGATGGCGCCATGGATCTGCCCGCCATGCTCGCGGCGATCGGCGATGACACCCGCATCGTTTACCTGTGCAATCCGAACAACCCCACCGGCGGCTTCGTCGCGGCGGCGGAGATCCGCGCCTTCCTCGCGCAGGTCCCCGCGAACGTGCTCGTCGTGCTCGACGAGGCGTACCGCGAGTTCGTCACCGCCGAGCCGGTCGAGGCCACCACGGCGCTGCTCGACGAGTTCGAGAACCTGATCATCCTGCGCACGCTGTCGAAGTCGCACGGGCTCGCGGGAGTGCGCGCCGGATACGCCGTCTCGTCCCCGCGCATCGCGGAGGCCCTGCGGCGCACCTCGGTCGGATTCGCCCTGAACAGCCTGGCCGAGGCCGCGGTCATCGCCGCCTTCGGCGCGGACGCGCAGGCGATCGCCGACGAGCGGATCGCGATCATCGTCTCCGAGCGCGAGCGGATGCAGGCGGCGCTGACCGACGCGGGGGTATCGTTCCTGCCGAGTCAGTCGAACTTCATCTTCATCCACGGCGACGCGGGCGAGCTGATGCGCCGCTTCGCCGATCAGGGCGTGCTGGCACGCCCGTTCCCGCAGTCCGGGGGAGTCCGCGTGACGGTGGGGCTTCCGAGCGAGAACGACGCGGCGCTGGCTGCACTGCTGTAACAAGGCGCTCCGACACAGTGTCGGAACCGCCGCAGAGGACTTCGGAGCGGGAACGGATGCCCGCTCCGAGGGTCCGTTCATACGCTGTCATGACAGATGGACGCAGTGGTCCCGCCCGAGTGGACCGCGGTGATCCGAGGAGCCCGAAGGGATGTGGGAGTGACTGCCACGATCGATTTCCAACGCGATCGGCGGGCGTCGATCCGGCGCTCCGCGACGAGCACCGCCCTGTGGGCCCTGTTCGTCTTCGTGCTCGCGCTGGTGTTCATCTACCCGGTCTCGATGATCGTCATCGGCGCGTTCCGCGACGGTCTCCCGTCCGACAATGCCCCGTTCACGATCCAGGGTCTGATCGTCGCGTTCCAGGACCCCGGCACGTGGCAGACCATGTGGAACTCGGTCGTCCTCGTGCTGGTCTGCGGCACGATCTCGGTCGCCGGCGGCGGACTGTTCGCCTGGATGGCGGCGAACACGAACGTTCCCGGACGGCGGATGCTGACCGGCCTGATGGCGCTGAACCTGTTCGTGCCGCCCCTGTTCCACACTCTCGGCTGGATCATGCTCGGCAACCCGCAGAACGGCCTGCTGAACCAGTTCGGACGTGCGCTGGGCATGACGGGACCGCTGCTGAACATCCAGTCCTGGGGCGGACTGATCCTGCTCCTGTCGCTCGGCTACATGCCGTTCGCCTACCTGCTGATGCTGGGCGCCTTCAAGAACAGGGACCAGTCCCTCGACGAGGCCGCGGCCATCAGCGGCGCGGGCACGGCACGCACGTTCTTCACGATCACCATCCCCTCGGTGGGCCCCGCCATCACGGGTGCGGCGATCCTCGTCGCCGTGCTGGTGTTCCAGTCCTTCGACAGCCCGCAGCTGATCGGGCGGCAGGCGAACATCTTCGTGTTCTCGACGCAGATCTACCACTACGTGCGGGATCAGGCGCCGGCGGAGTACACCAAGGCGTTCGCCCTCTCGCTGGTGCTGATCATCCTGGTGCTCGTGCTGTTCCTCGCCCAGCGCTGGCTGCTGCGCGGGCGCAGCTTCACGACGCTCACCGGGAAGACCTCGCGGCGTGAGCCGCAGGAGCTCGGCCCGGTGCGCTGGGTGCTCTCCGCCCTGATCGTCGTCTTCATGCTGCTCAACCTCGTGCTGCCGCTGTTCGCGATGATCCTCGGCAGCCTGCAGCCGATCTTCGGCGTCATGAGCACCGGCCTCACGTTCGACAACTACGTGCAGATGCTCACCGACCCGCAGTTCCGCGACAGCCTGGTGCTGACGGCGTGGCTGGCCATCATCGGCGGCTTCGGCTCGATCGCGGTCGCGCTCCTGACCACCTACGTCACAGCTCGCCGCACCGGCTTCATCCGCTCCTACACCTCTTTCGCGGTGTGGATCCCGTGGGCGCTGCCCGGCATCGTCCTGGCGCTGGCGTACATGTTCGCCGTCCTCTACCTGCCGGCGTTCCGCAGCCTCTACGGCACGGCCTTCCTGATGACGCTCGTGCTCATCGTCGCCACGATCCCGGTCTCCAGCCGGATCGCCGAAGGCGCGCTCGCCCAGCTCTCCCCGGAGCTCGAGGAGGCGGCGCGCACCGCGGGCGCCGCGACCCCGCGGGTGCTGCTGACCATCGTCTTCCGCCTGGTCATCCCCAGCTTCCTGTCCGGATGGTTCCTGTCGGCGCTGTTCATCTCCGGCAACCTCGCGGTGCCGATGCTGCTGGCGCCCCCCGGGCTGCAGCCGGTGTCGCTGACGGCCTTCGAGCAGTTCCTGCTCGGCAACATGTCGCAGGGTGCGGCGCTGTTCCTGATCATCCTGGTCGCCGCCATGGCCGTGCTCGGCCTCGCCGCCCTGTCCATGAAGATCGGCACCCTGCTGCGAGACAAGCCCGGATACGCTCCGTCGCCCGTGATCTCCGGATCGGCTCAACCCTCAGTTCTGTACCCGAACACCACCCACCGAGAGGAAGAATGATGAAGTTCTCCCGCACCACCATGAAGATCACCACAGCAGTGCTCGCCAGCGGAATGCTGCTGACCCTCGCCGCCTGCTCGTCCGGCGGCGACCCCGCCCCGAAGTCCGACAAGCCGGTCGAGGTCCCCGGCGCCAGTGCCGACGGCAACGCCTACATGAACGAGCTCTACGACAAGGCCGTCAAGGACGGCAAGACCGACGTCGTCCTCTACGGCCCCAGCGTCACCGCGCAGAAGGCCCTGTTCAAGGTGTTCACCGACCGCTTCCCCGGGATCAAGATCGTTCCGCAGAACCAGCCGGACGCGCAGAGCATCACGAAGATCGAGACCGAGGCGCAGAGCGGCAACAAGATCGCCGACATCTACGACGGCGGCGAGTCGCCGCAGGTGGCGGCCAAGCCCGACCTGTGCACCAAGGCGGATGTGCGCACCGGTCCCGACGGGTTCGAGATCCCGACCAACATGGACGGCCGGCTCACCTATTACGCCATGCGCTACTTCGTCTTCGTCTACAACACCGACATGGTGAAGGAGAGCGAGGCACCCAAGAACTGGCACGACCTGCTCGACCCGAAGTGGAAGGGCAAGATCACCATCGGCGACCCGACGGTCCCCGGTGGCGTGCGCTACATCCTCACCTCGCTGATGGTGGACGAAGGCGGCAGCGCCGAGAAGTGGGGCAAGCCGTTCATGGAGAAGCTCGCCAAGCAGGACCTCCAGTTCGCCCAGTCCGAGCCCAACGTCCCCTCGGACGTCGCCAGCGGCCGCTTCCCGATCGGCATCGCCGTCTACCAGGGCTTCTACGAGGACACCAAGGCGAAGGGTGCTCCCATCGCGGCCGTCTTCCCGCTCGACGACGGAGGCAACTTCATGTCCCGCACCGGCATGTGCATGGTGAAGGAGAGCCCGCACGCCGACGCCGCCCAGCTGTACATCAACTGGCTGTACTCGCCCGAGGGGCAGCAGGCGCTCGCCGAGAAGAACAACTCCTACGGCTGGACTCCGGCGGCTCCCGGTCCGAAGGGCGCTCCCGCGCTCGAGAAGCTCGGTCGCCTGCCCTTCTCCAACCCCGACCCCGAGTTCAACAAGCCCTACTTCGAGTTCCTGGACTCCCAGTTCAAGAAGTAGTCGCTTACCTTCTTCAATCCTGTAGAGAGCGTGGATCAGCATGACTGAGGTCCTGGTATCCGGACTGACCAAGCGGTACGGCAGCAAGTCGGCACTGCACGGACTCGATCTGACGATCGGATCCGGCGAGTTCGTCACCCTCCTCGGCCCTTCGGGCTGCGGGAAGACGACGACGCTGCGCTGCCTGGCCGGCCTGGAGCGTCCCACCACGGGCCGAGTCGTGATGGGGGAGCGGACGGTCGTCGACATCGAGCGGCGCACCTTCGTGCCGGCCGACAAGCGACAGGTCGGCATGGTCTTCCAGAGCTACGCCCTGTGGCCGCACATGAGCGTGTCGGAGAACGTCGCGTACCCGCTCAAGGTGGCGCGCGTCCCCACCAGGGAGCGCATCGCGCGCGTCGGCGAGATGCTCGACGCGGTCGGCCTCGCAGGATATGAGAAGCGTCCCGTCACCGCCCTGTCGGGCGGCCAGCAGCAGCGCGTCGCACTGGCGCGCGCCCTGGCCGCCCGACCGGGCATCATCTTCTACGACGAGCCGCTGTCGAACCTCGACAGCAAACTGCGCTATCAGATGGGGCAGCAGGTCAGGGCACTGCACAACCAGTTCCAGACCACCTCGGTCTACGTCACGCACGACCAGGAGGAGGCGATCACGCTCTCCGACCGCATCATCGTGATGAGCGAGGGCGAGATCGTGCAGGACGGCGCCCCGTCCGAGCTCTACGACCACCCGCGGTCGACGTACGTCGCCGACTTCATGGGGTTCCAGAACATCCTCCCCGGAACCGTCGTCGCCGTCTCCGACGGCCGGGCCGACATCCGGGTCGACGACACCTCGCTGGTGGTGACCGGCGTGGCGACCACGGACGTGGTCGTCGGCGAGCGGGCCGACGTCGCCTTCCGCGCAGCGCACGTGCGCGTGGACCGGCACCCCTCGGCGTCCGGGGCCGGGCGGTTCGCCGGCGTGGTGGAGCGCACCACGTACCTCGGCAGCGCCGTCAACCTGCTCGTGCGCGCCGACGGCATCCCGCTGCGCGTCCGGGTGGAGATCTCCGAGCTGAGCGCCGACGAGATCCCGCGCGAGGGCGAGCAGCTGTCGTTCGCGGTCGCGCCGGCGAGGGCGGTCGTGATCTCGCAGCAGAAGCAGCAGAGCGAGAGCGAATACCTCACCGTCGCGACCAATGCGATCGTCTCGCCCCGTTGACCGACCGATCCCGAGAGGAAACCATGAGTGATCTGCCCACCCCCCGCTCCGACGCGCCTCGCATCCGCGAGCTCGCCGAGATCGGCGGACGCTCCGACACGCGCGATGTGCTCGCACACGCCACCAAGCAGGCGCAGGAGAGCTACGACGACTACTTCATCGTCGACATCGACGCGCACGTCTCCGAGGACCACTTCTGGAAAGAGGTGCTCGACCTCATCGACAACGACGTCTGGAAGCAGATCGGCCTCCAGCAGTACGCCGGCTTCGGCGGCGGCAACGCCCTGCTGAACATCCAGCCCGGCATGTCGCACCAGAGCGTCGGCGGCCGGATCGGCCACCAGGGCCGCAAGGAGCCGGTCGGTCCCGACGACGGGCATCCGTTCGTCACCGCGGCCCGGCGCGGGATGGATGCCATGGGCCTGGACTACCAGGTCGTCTTCCCGAGCGCGATGCTGCTGCTCGGCATGCATCCGCAGGACGAGGTCGAGGTCGTCCTCGGCCGGGCGTTCAACCGCTGGCTCACGGAGGTCATCCTCCCGCCGAACCCGCGCCTGAAGGGCATGCTGTACCTGCCTTACAACACCCCCGAGGTGTGCGAGGAGCTCGTCGAGAAGTACGCGGACGACCCGGGGATCATCGGCTACACCGTGTGCTCCACCCGGAACAACCCGGTGCACTCCGACGTGTACACCCGTCTCTACAAGCTCATCGAGGACAGCGGGAAGCCGCTCGCCTTCCACTCCGGCTATCACTGGGGCGACCCGTCGTTCTCCCAGCTGAACCGCTTCCTGTCGATGCACGCGCTGTCGTTCACGCACTACAACCAGATCCACGTCACCAACTGGATCATCAACGCGATGCCCGAGCGCTTCCCCAAGCTCAAGATGGTCTGGGTGGAGAGCGGCCTGGCGTGGATCCCGTTCCTCATGCAGCGGCTCGACCACGAGGTGCTCATGCGCCCGAGCGAGGCCCCCGGCCTCAAGCGCCTCCCGAGTGAGTACATGAAGGAGATGTGGTACACGACGCAGCCGATGGAGCGCACCAACATGGAGCTGCTCGAGGCGACCATGAAGTCGTTCAATGCTGAGACCCAGCTGCTCTACTCGTCCGACTGGCCGCACTGGGACTGGGATGCGCCGTCGACGATCACGCGCCTGCCGTTCCTCTCCGAGCAGGCCAAGCGCAACATCCTGGGGCTGAACGCCGCACGCGTGTTCAATCTCCCGACCGACCGACAGAAGCCTTCTGCAGAGCAGGTGCTGCAGGACCGACCTGGGATCTCGTGATGACTGAAACGAACACCACCACCGCTGAGCTCGCCGAGCTTGAGGGCCTCGTCGCCCGGCTCGGGGAGCTGACCCACCACGTCACCGAGCAGGAGCTCGGCGCCGAGGTGCCCGACGAGCAGATCGCCGACATCCTGTACGCGGCCGCCCGGCTGTTCTCCGCGAAGCGGGATCGGGTCGGCAAGATCGCCTGGCCGATCCGCGAGGACGCGCTGAACGCCACCGAGACCGTGGTGCTGGTGACGGCGCTGCTGGATGCCGCGGACGTCAACCTCTTCGACATGGCGATCTGGTACCGGAGAGCGGAATGAGCGCTCAGATCGTGCGTCGCGACGTGGTGGTCGCGAGCCTGACCGACCTGAAGGAGCGCGAGCGCATCGTCTTCGACGTCGACGGCACGGAGTTCGGCGTCTACTTCCACGACGGCGAGGTGCGCGCCTGGTACAACGTCTGCCCGCACCAGGGCGGACCCGTGTGCCAGGGCAAGATCATGCCGCGCACGGTGCAGCTCGTCCGCGGGGAGGGCGGCCTCAAGAGCGGCGGCCCGGGGCACCACCCGAGCGACCGGAACATCGTCTGCCCCTGGCACGGCTTCGAGTTCGACATCCTCACGGGCAAGCATCCCGCCGATCAGAGCGTGGGTCTGCGCCGCCTGCCGGTGCGCGTCGAGGGTGACGACGTCATCGTCACGGTCTGACGCACTCGCTGCAGCGGTGAAGGGCTCGGATGCCTCGGCATCCGAGCCCTTCGCAGGTTCCGGCGGACGGCGTCCTAGTCTGGAAGCGTGAGCGAGTACACCCTCCGCGCGGCCCGCACCGCCGACATCAACGGCATCCACGCACTTCTGGAGCCGCTGGTCGAGCGACGCATCCTGCTCGGGAAGGACCTCGCGATCCTCTACGGGGCCGTGCAGGAGTTCGTCGTCGCCGAGGTCGACGGCGAGCTCATCGGATGCGGTGCCCTGCACGTCATGTGGGAGGACCTCGGCGAGGTGCGCACGCTGCTCGTGCGCGACGACTTCCTGCATCACGGCGTCGGCCGCGCGATCGTCGAAGCGCTGGAGCAGCGTGCGCGGGAGCTCGGCCTCTCCCGGCTGTTCTGCCTCACCTTCGAGACGGGCTTCTTCACCCGCCGCGGGTTCGAGCCGATCGGCGAGCACATCGTCGACCCCGACGTGTACTCGCAGCTGCTGCGCAGCGGCGACGCCGGCGTGGAGGAGTTCCTCGACCTCGCGCACGTCAAGCCCAACACGCTCGGCAACACCAGGATGCTCAAGCACCTCGTCTAGCCTGGAAGCATGCCCCGTCAGTCCGCCGCCGTCTATCGCCGCCGGAGACTCGCCGTCCTGCTGATCCTCATCGTGGTGCTCGCCGTGGTCACGGGCGGACTGTGGGTGGCCATCGCGCAGCCGTGGAAGACGGGTGCGGAGCCGGCGCCGAAGACGCCGTCCGCTCAGCCGACGGACGGGACGGCGACGGATGCTCCGCCCGCGACGCCGTCGGACTCGGCGAGCCCGGATCCGTCCGGCGACCCGTCGGCGCCTCCGGGCGTGGTCGCCTGCGAAGCCGGCGATGTCGAGGTGACCGCGGTGACGGATGCCGAGACCTATGCCGCGGACGCGCTGCCGAAGCTGTCGATCACGCTCACCAACAAGAGCGACCGCGACTGCACGATGAACGTCGGGTCGGCGACGCAGAAGTTCACGATCACGAGCGGCAACGACGTCTGGTGGCGTTCGACGGACTGCCAGACCGATCCGAGCGATCAGATCGCGACGCTCACGGCGGGCGCGACCGTGAGCACCAAGACGCCGGTCGTGTGGGACCGCACTCGCTCGGCGGTGGGCACCTGCGATCAGCAGAACCGTGCACGCGCCCCGGGCGGCGGGGCCTCGTACCATGTCGAGGTCTCCATCGGCGGCTTCGCCAGTGCGAGCACGCGGCAGATCATCCTGCGCTGATACGGGTGCTCTCCGTGGATCGGGTCTGAACTTCCGCCCCGCGGACCAGTATTTTGGGATACCATGGAGTGTGGTTCTCCGAACAATACGGTGAAGCCATCCCCAGTGGTGTCGGTATCAGCGTCCCCAGCGCTTCGACAATCATCGTGGTGAGAGCCAGAGGGCCCTCTCGAGTACCCCAGTCCCCAATGGAGGATTCGAGAGGGCCCCACTCTGTCCAGCCGACGGTCCCTCTCAGGCCGCGTCTCCTAGGCTGGAGGCCATGGCGAAGAAGAGGGCCGGCGCGAAGCGCCCCGCACCCCAGGATTTCCGCTCCGAGGCTCTCGCGCAGGCGCTCGAGAAGCAGGACATGGCAGCCGTCGCCCTGGCGCTGCGCAACGGCAACACGGTCGTCCCCCTGATCAAGCCCGGCCCGCGCGACAACCCGCTCGACGGCGGCGAGGTCTGGACCTACCGTGACGCGGGCACAGGGGAGGTGGCGCTGCTGCTGTTCAGCGACGCGAAGCACAAGCCCGCGAACCTGCCGCCCGGGGTGGGCATCTACTCCCCGGCATGGCTGCGGGCGTTCCTGACCACGCACCGCGAGACCATCACCACGGTGTTCCTCGACATCGCCGGGCCCCACCCCATGCAGGCGGCGCCCGACGAGCTGCTCAAGGCCCTCGAGGCCTGATGACGAGCTACCGCGCAGTGTTCGACGCCGAGATCACGTTCTCGAACGACGGCGGACTGCAGGCCCAGGGGTTCCGCGTCGACATCCCGGGTCCTGAGATCACGGACGAGGAGATCGGGCGGCTGTTCGTGACCTCCCTCGACCTGCTGATGGCCGACACGGTGGTGATCAGCAACGTGCGGATCATCGAAGAGGCGCACAAGGGAACCCGTGGCGGGCCCAGCGATCCCCGCGCGTCCTGAGGAGCGGGCCGTCGGAACGCGGCTCGATGCCTGATCAGAACGGCGGGATGTCCGCTTCGGGGCGTCGCTCGGTCGTGTGCGAGCGGATGTCGCTGAGCGCGGAGCGCAGCGTCTTCGAGCGGTCGTCGACCACCTGGCGGTAGCCGAGCCGGGCGGCTTCGCTGCGGCGCTGCGGGGCCTGCGTCACGGGACGGATCTCTCCGGCCAGCGACAGCTCGCCGACGGCGGCGATCGTGCGGGGCACCGACCGCTGCGTGATCGCGCCGGCCACGGCCACGGCGATCGCCAGGTCGGCGGCGGGTTCGGTGAAGCGCACGCCGCCCACCGTCGACACGTAGACGTCGAGCTTGGACGTCTCGATGCCCGCTCGCCGCTCCAGGATCGCGAGCACCATCGCCACCCGCGACGAGTCCAGGCCGTGCACCACACGACGCGGGTTCGGGGCGGCTGTGGCGATGGTCAGCGCCTGCACCTCCACGGGCAGCGCGCGCCGGCCCTCCATCGCGATGGCCACGCAGGTACCGGGCTCCGCGGCGCCCTGCGAGAGGAACAGGCCGCTGGGGTCGGGCACTTCGGCGATGCCGGCGCCCGTCATCTCGAAGCATCCGACCTCGTCGGTCGGGCCGAACCGGTTCTTCAGCGCGCGGATGAACCGCAGCGCCGTCTGCCGGTCGCCCTCGAAGTGGCACACCACGTCGACGAGGTGCTCCAGCACACGAGGGCCGGCGACCTGGCCGTCCTTCGTGACGTGACCGACGATGATCACCGGCAGCCCGCGGTCCTTCGCGATGCGGATCAGCGTCGCCGCCACCTCGCGCACCTGGCTGGGCTGGCCGGCGGCGCCGTCGATCAGGCCGGATGCGACGGTCTGCACCGAGTCGACGATGACCAGATCGGGCTTGACGTCGTCGATGTGCCCGAGGATCGTCGCGAGGTCGGTCTCGCTGGCCAGGTAGAGCTCGTCGTGCAGTGCGCCGGTGCGCTCGGCGCGCAGTCGCACCTGCGCGGGGGACTCCTCGGCGCTCGCGTACAGCACTCGCCGCCCGGACCGGGCGGTGGACGCCGCCACCTCCAGCAGCAGAGTCGACTTCCCGACGCCGGGCTCGCCGCTCAGCAGGATGGCCGCTCCGGGCACGATGCCGCCGCCGAGCACCCGGTCGAACTCGTCCACCCCGCTCGAGCGCCGCGGGGCGTCGCTCGTGGTGATCTGCGTGATGGGGCGCGCGGCGCGCTCGGCGGGCGGAGCCACGGCATCCGTCTGCCGGACGAGGCCGGTCTTCGCGCCCTGCTCCTGCACCGTGCCCCACTGCTGGCACTCACCGCACCGGCCCACCCACTTCGCCGTCGTCCAGCCGCATTCCGTGCAGACGAAGGCGGGCGGTGCGGGACGACGGGTGGTGGCCATGCTGCAAGGCTATCCGCGGCATCCGACACCGCCCGGGGCGCGCGCCGGGTACCCGGATCCGCGCTCGCCGGAGCATTATTCACGGCCCGTCCCCGACCGGCCGTGTCGGCACTCTGGGAGGATGGGGGCATGACAGGTGTCGGGGCCGTGTACGGGCCGATCTCGAGCTACTCACGGGTGCGGATCCTGCACCTGCTGTTCGAGGCCGGCACCGTGCAGAGCCGGCCGGAGCTCACCATCGGGGAGCTGTGCGAGGCCACCGGGCTGCACCCCAACACGGTCCGCGAGCATCTGCAGCGGCTGATCGACGGCGGCTACGTCATCCAGAGCACCGAGCACCGCACCACACGTGGCCGGCCGCGCACGCTGTACAGCGCTGCGACCGGCATGCCGGACGCCTCGAGCCCCGTCGCCCGCGACAAGGTCGCGGAGGCCGCCCGCCGCGGCGACATGATGCGCCGCATCCTCGCCGAAGAGGACTCGGGGCTCGGCCGGGACGCGACCTACCAGCTGGACGCCCTGATCGAGCATCTCGAGGAGAGCGGCTTCGAGCCGGTCATCGACGAGCGCGAGCTGACCGTCGAACTCAGTCCCTGCCCGCACGCCGCGAGCGCACCCGAGCACCGCCCGACGCTGTGCCAGGTGCACCTCGGGCTCATGCAGGGCGTGCTGAACCAGGCCGGCGGCCCGCTCGCGGCGGACTGCGTGCACGCCGCCGCGCGCCCCGAGGAGTGCACGGTGCAGCTGAGGCTCGACGCCGCCTGATCAGGCCTCGGACGCCAGCAGCGCGTTCAACTCCGCGGTGATGCTCGCCCGCAGGGCGTCGTGCCGCGCATCCAGTTCGTGCGCCGGGTCGCGCCAGTGAGAGGCGTCGTACATCCAGACCGGCTTGCGGACGATGTTCTCCGGCTCCCAGTCGTAGCGCGGCCAGATGTGCGCGTGCACGAACGCGTCGGTGTTGCCCAGGATCTCGATGTTCATCCGCCGGAAAGCCGGATCGTGCGCGCGGCAGGCGCGCTCCACGGCGGTGGCCAGCAGATCGGCGTCGGCCAGGTACTGCACCCGCTCCGCGCGCGGCAGGTCGGCGAGCGCCGTGGCCTCCGGCACCCGGCTCAGCAGCACGCTGTACCCGGGCAGGAACTGCACGTCGCCGATCACGGCGTATCCCGCCGGGGTCGCCGCCAGCAGTGTCGGATTCTCGCCGCGGGCCGCCGACCCGATCCTGTCTTCACGCCAGTCCATGCTCACGAGCCTAGATAACCTGGACGCATGACCCCGACCTCCTCCCAGCCTCAGGGTGCGCTGCTCGTCGGCAGCGTGAACTACGACGATGCCGAGCAGACCATGAGCACGGCGTCCGCGATGCTCGGCGGCCTCCTGCGCCGCATCCCCGACGGCGAGGTCGGTCGGCGGTTCCACTGGATCATGTTCCAGCCCGACGTGCTGGGCCAGGCGGACGGCATCGAGCGGGTCGGTGACGAGCCGCGCCTGCTGCGCGGCATCGACATCCGGCCGCTGCGTCTCGCCGAGGACATCGACGCGGCGGGCATCCAGCTGCCGCCGCTCGGCTACGCGGATGCCGCGATCGAGTCCTACGCGACCTTCACGCGCCTGCGCGATGCGGGTGACATCGCCGCCGGCGTGCGCTTCCAGGTGTCGCTGCCGACGCCCGTCGCCGTCGTCTCCTCCTACTTCAGCGGCGACGACCGCGACGCGATCGACCCGGTGTACACGGCCGCGATGCTGCGCGAGCTGGATGGCATCCTCGCCGCGATCCCGCACGACGACCTCGCGATCCAGTGGGACGTCGCCAGCGAGCTCGGCATCATCGAGCGCGCCTCGGGGTACGGGAGGACGATGGAGGCGTGGTGGCCGGGCGACCCGTTCGACGGGCTGGTCGAGCGCCTCGTCGCGCTGATCGACGCCGTGCCCGCCGATGTCGAGGCCGGCGTGCACCTCTGCTACGGCGACGCGGGGGAGAAGCACTTCGTCGAGCCCGCCGACACCGCGACGCTCGTCCGGTTCGCGAACGCCGTGATCACGGCATCCGCCCGCGACCTCACCTGGCTGCACCTGCCCGTGCCGATCGACCGGGACGACGAGGCCTACTTCGCCCCGCTGGCCGGCCTCGCGCCGACCTCCGAGCTCTACCTGGGCCTTGTGCACCGCGAGGACGGCGTCGAGGGCGCGCGGCGGCGCATCGCCGCGGCATCCGCTGTCGTCGCCCGCTTCGGCGTCGCCACCGAGTGCGGCATCGGGCGCGCGCCGGCAGGCACCACCGAGGGGATCCTGCGGACCCACGCCGAGGTCGCCTCCGCCTGGTGAGACCGCGGGTGAGTAGCATATGACGCATGACTCACCTTGTGACCGGTGACCGATGACCGGCTTCGGCGCCCTCCTCTCACCCGCTGAGAGCCTGCGCGAGCAGGTCGAGGGGCAGCTCGCGTCGCGCATCGTCTCCGGTGAGATCCCTCCGGGGCAGGTGCTGACCGTGCCCACGCTGGCCGGCGACTTCGGCGTCAGCGCGACGCCCGTGCGCGAGGCGATGCTGAATCTCGCCCGCCGCGGCTTCCTGCGTCCCATCCGCAACCGCGGCTTCGAGGTCACCGAGGTCTCGCCCGACGAGCTGCGGGAGCTGACCGAGGTGCGGATGCTGCTGGAGGCGCCGCCCATGCGGCAGGTCGCCGGCACGCTCGACGACGCCACCGTGACGAGTCTGCGCGAGACCGCCGATCGCATCGTGAACGCGGCGAAGACCGGGAAGTTCGACGAGTATCTCGCCTCCGACACCGAGTTCCACCTGCGCATCCTGCAGTGCACCGGCAACCACAAGCTGGTCGAGACCGTGCGCGAGCTGCGCCAGCAGACCCGTCTGGTGGGCCTGGTGCGGCTGGCCGAGACGGATGCCCTGATCTCCACCTCCCTCGAGCACGCCGAGCTCGTGGACCTGCTCGTCGCCGGTCGCGGCGAAGAGGCCGAAGCGCTCATGCGCAGGCACATCCACCACGTCGGCGGCGTCTGGAGCGGCCACGATGAGGAGTGACCCATCCGTGCATCACGGATAGGTCTCGGAGGGTTCCGCTGACGCCCCCACGTGAGTAATGTGTCACGTGCTATTACATGGCAATGCAATGAGGCATCCAGGAGGACCAGCACATGCATACCCGTACCCGTACCCCGCGCATCCGACGCGCACTGTCCATCGCCGCAGCGATCGGCGCCATCATCATCACCGCGGGCTGCTCGGGCGGCCTCGGCGGCGGAGGCGGCACCGGCGGCAGCAGTGACGGCCCGATCAAGATCGGCATGCTCGCCCCCTTCTCGGGCAGTGAGTCGGCCTTCGGCAACTACATGAAGAACGGCGCGCAGCTCGCCATCGACGAGATCAACGCGAAGGGCGGCGTCGACGGACGCAAGCTCGAGCTCGAGGTCCAGGACGACGCGTGCGATGCGACCACCTCGGTGGCCGCGGCCAACAAGCTCGTCACCGACGGCGTCGTCGCCTCGGTCGGCGGCTACTGCTCGGGCGCAACCCTGCCGACCCTGCCGATCTTCAACGAGGCCAAGATCCCGATGGTGATCCCCGCCGCCAACTCGAACGAGCTGGTCAAGCAGAAGCTCCCCGGCGTCTTCCTCATCAACGGCACCGGCACGCAGCAGGCTGCCGCGGCGGTGAAGTACGCGCAGAAGTCCGGCGCGAAGACCGTCGCCGCGATCAACGACGCGACCGCCTACTCCAAGGACCTCGCCGACTCGTTCGCCCAGCAGGCGAAGGACGCCGGCCTCACCGTCGACTTCAACGCCGTGATCACCCCCGGTGAGAACGACTACTCCGCCGTCGCGACGCAGCTCGCGAACGCGAAGCCCGACCTCGTCTACTGGACCGGCTACTACCAGGAGGGCGGCCTCATCGTCCGCCAGTCGACGGATGCCGGCTTCGAGGGGACCTTCCTCGTCGGTGACGGCTCGGTCGACGCGAAGTTCGCGCAGATCGCGGGCAAGGGCTACACCGAGCACGTGCTCGGCACCTTCACCCAGACGCCCGACATGCTCAAGGGCGCCGACAAGTGGATCGCCGACTACAAGAAGCTCGCGGGCGCGGACCCCGGCCCGTACTCCACGCAGGCCTACGACGCCGTCAATGTCGTGGCCGAGGCCATGACGACGGCCAAGGGCACCGACTTCGACAAGGTGGTCAAGGCGCTCGAGGGGCTGAAGGACTTCAAGACCCTCGGCGGCCCGCTCACGTTCATGCCCGACCACACCCGTTCCGGCGGCGGCTTCGTGATCGTCTCCATCGACCCGAGCTCCGGCCAGTTCGTCCTCAAGGACGACCTGCAGGGCTGATCCGATCCGGGCGGGACGGCGCAGGTCGTCCCGCCCGATTCGGCCTCCCTCTCGGAAGGACATCCCCGTGATGCAACTCATCTGGAACGGCCTGATCGTCGGCTCGTTCTACGCCCTCGTCGCCCTCGGCTACAGCATGGTCTACGGGATCATCAAGCTGCTGAACTTCGCCCATGGCGACATCTACATGCTCGGCGCCTTCACCGGCTTCGCGACCCTCTCCGCCTTCGGCATCTCCAACGAGACCTCGATCCCGCTGCTGCTGGTGATCATGCTGCTCTCGATGGTGACCACCGGCCTGATCGGCGTCGGCATCGAGCGGATCGCCTACCGGCCGCTGCGCAAGAGCCCCCGCCTGGCCGTGCTGATCACCGCGATCGGCGTCTCGTTCACGCTCGAGTACGCGGTGCGGCAGATCTTCGGCCCCAACCCCGAGGCCTTCCCCGTGCGGCTCGAGTCGAACGGCTTCGCCTTCGCCGGCATGCGCATCACCGCCGCGCAGATCGTGCTCGTCGTGATCGCCGCGGGCCTGATGCTCGTCCTCGCGCACATCGTGGAGCGCACCCGCTCGGGACGCGCCATGCGCGCGATCGCCCTCGACCCGCAGGGTGCCCAGCTGATGGGCATCAACGTCAACCGCGTGATCGCCACCGTGTTCTTCATCGGGTCGGCGCTCGCCGGAGCCGCCGGCGTCATGGCCGGCGCCTACTACGGCTCGATCGACTTCCTGATGGGCTTCATCATCGGCCTGAAGGCGTTCACCGCGGCGGTGATCGGCGGCATCGGCAACCTCTACGGGGCCATGCTCGGCGGCCTGCTGCTGGGACTGCTGGAGTCGTTCGGCTCCGCCTGGTTCGGCGGCGAGTGGCGAGACGTTTTCTCGTTCGCCTTCCTCATCCTGTTCCTCACGTTCAAACCGACCGGGCTCCTCGGCGCCCGCGTCGTCGAGAGGATGTGACATGTCCCGTTCCCAGACACGAGCGGATGCCGCGCTCCGCGCGCCGTCTCCGCTGTTCGACCGTCCGGCTGCGCCGGCCGGCATCCTCAACTCCAACAAGGGGTTCCTGCGGGCGCTGGGCACGCTCGCCGTCGTGCTGCTCGCGGTGCTGCCGTTCATCAACGCGACCCCGTACCTGATGTCGATCGCCACCAGCGCGCTGATCTACGTGATGCTCGCGATGGGCCTGAACGTCGTGGTCGGCTACGCGGGCCTGCTCGACCTCGGCTACATCGCCTTCTTCGCGGTCGGCGCCTACATCTCCGGCATCTTCACCACCGTGCTGGGCTGGCCGATGTGGGCGGCGCTGCCGATGACGATCGCGGCCTGCATCGTGGCCGGCATCATCATCGGCGCCCCGACCCTGCGGCTGCGCAGCGACTACCTCGCCATCGTCACCCTCGGCTTCGGCGAGATCATCCGCATCACCGCGAACAACCTGCAGATCACCGGCGGCCCGTCGGGCATCCACGGCATCCCGACCTGGTCGTTCGGCGACTGGAGCTTCTCGGACGGGTTCACCCTGTTCGGCCTCGAGTTCCCGCAGCGCGTGGTGTTCTACTACTTCGTCGCCGCGGTGGTGGTGCTGGTCGGCGTGGTCGGCGCCGGGCGCCTGGCCAAGGGCAAGATGGGCCGGGCCTGGAAGGCCGTGCGCGATGACGAGGACGCCGCCGAGGCGATGGGCATCAACACCTACATCGCCAAGATCACCGCCTACATCATCGGCGCGGTCTGGGCCGGCATCGCGGGTCAGCTGATGGCCACGCACCTCTCGGCGATCAGCCCGAACAGCTTCCAGTTCCTGTACTCGGCGCTGATCCTGATGTCGGTGGTGCTGGGCGGCATGGGATCGACCCCCGGTGTGATCATCGGCGCGCTCTTCGTGTCGCTGGCGCCCGAGCTGCTGCGCGAGTTCTCGGAGTGGCGCTTCCTGATCTTCGGTGTGCTGCTGGTCGTCGTCATGCTGTTCCGCCCCGCGGGACTGTGGCCGTCGACCGCGATCCTGCCGTGGCTGAAGAAGCTCAAGCCGGTGCCGCCGCCCACGGCGGGGTTCATGGCCGTTCCCGCGGCCTCCGCCAACGAGGATCTCGAGACCGTCGAAGGGGAGGAGACCCGATGAGCGCGCTGCTCGAGGTCAAGGACCTGCGTCTGCAGTTCGGCGGCGTCAAGGCCGTCGACGGACTGAGCTTCACCGTCGAGGCGGGGGAGATCCTGGCGGTGATCGGCCCGAACGGCGCCGGCAAGACCAGCGCGTTCAACTGCATCTCCGGGTTCTACCTGCCCACGTCAGGCTCCGTCGTCTTCGACGGCAGGGACATCGTGCGCCAGGCGCCGTCGTTCTGGCGCAGCCTGCGCCTGGTCGACCTGCTGCAGAGCTTCGGCTTCTACCGCGTGCTGCCCTCGCGGGTGACCAAGTGGGGCATGGCGCGCACCTTCCAGAACCTCCGGCTGTTCCGCGAGCTGAGCGTGCTCGACAACGTCAAGACCGCCATGCACGCGAACATCCGCGAGGGCTTCTGGGCCACGCTGCTGCACACACCGGGCTACCGGAAGGCCGAGCGGGAGTGTGCCGAGCAGGCGCGCGGCTGGCTCGACTTCGTCGGCTTCACGGGGGATGAGAACCTCTACGTCACGCAGCTGCCCTATGGCGAGCAGCGTCGCGTCGAGATCGCCCGTGCACTCGCCACGGGTCCCAAGCTGCTGCTGCTGGACGAGCCGGCTGCGGGCCTGAACTTCAACGAGAAGCAGGCGCTGATGCAGCTGATCCGCAGCATCCGGGATCTCGGCGTCGCGGTCGTGCTGATCGAGCACGACATGGGCCTGATCATGAATCTGGCCGAGCGGATCGTGGTGCTCAACTACGGCAAGGAGATCGCCGTGGGCAGCCCCGAGCAGATCAAGAACGATCCGATCGTGATCGAGGCGTACCTGGGCGTGGAGGACGAGCCGCTGGACGAGACCAAGCTGCAGACCGGCACCGTCGATCTGTCGCTGCTGGACGACTCGCTGCTGGACGGCTCGTCGCAGGGCAAGGGCAAGAAGGGGAAGCGCTCATGAGCACTCTGACCGTCGACGCCGCCGACGTCTACTACGGGCGGGTGCACGCGCTGCGCGAGCTGAGCTTCGAGGTCCGCGAGGGCGAGATCGTCTGCCTGCTCGGCAACAACGGCGCGGGCAAGTCCACCACCATGAACATGCTCTCGGGGCTGGTGCGCCCGAAGTCGGGCACGGTGCGCTGGGGCGACATGGATCTCACCACCGCCAAGCCGTGGGACATCGTGTCGGCCGGGCTCATCCACGTGCCCGAGGGGCGGCGCATCTTCTCGACCATGACGGTGCACGAGAACCTGCTGCTCGGCGGCTACACGGTGCGGGATCAGAAGCTGATCGCGCAGCGCGTGGACCAGGTGTATCAGCTGATGCCACGTCTCGCCGAGCGGCGCAAGCAGCAGGGCGGCACGCTCTCCGGAGGCGAGCAGCAGATGGTCGCCATCGGCCGCGCCATCATCGGTGGCCCGAAGCTGCTGCTGCTGGACGAGCCCTCGATGGGGCTGGCGCCCCTGGTGGTGAAGCAGGTCATGGAGACGATCCAGGCTGTCAACGCCCAGGGCGCGACGGTGCTGCTCGTGGAGCAGAACGCCCGTGCCGCGCTGAAGATCGCCGACCGGGCCTACGTCGTGGAGACCGGGCAGACGACCATGGATGGGCCGGCCGCCGAGCTGGCGGCCGATGCCCGGGTCATCGACGCCTACCTGGGCGGCTGACGCGCGAGGGATGCACTGCCTGGAGCCGATGGCGAAGGGCAGTGCATCCCTTCTTCGCGCAGAGTAATATGTCACGCGGCACAACTGTCGCGGATGCCGGGATCCCAGCGGTGCCGGACGGAGAAGGAGAACGGATGCGGATCATCGTGATCGGCGCGGGCGCCGTCGGAGCCGCATGCGCGCTCGCGCTCACCGAGGCGGGAGCCGAGGTGATCGTGCTGGATCGCACGGGCGTCGCGGGAGAGACCTCCAGCCGTTGCGAGGGCAACATCCTCGTCTCCGACAAGGAGCCCGGTGCCGAGGCGCTGATGGCCATCGAGGCGAACCGCGCCTGGCGCGAGCTGGCCGCACGGCTTGACGAGGATCGCGTCCCCGGACAGCCCGCCACCGAGTTCGAGGCCAAGGGCGGCGTGGTCGTGGCGTTCGACGGGGGAGCATCCGCTCTGGAGCGCTTCGCCGAGACACAGCGCGAGATCGGCATCCGCGCCGACGTGCTCGACGCAGCTGCATTGCGTGCGGCGGAGCCGCACCTCTCGCCGGAGGTCGCGCTCGGCGTGCACTATCCGGACGACGCGCAGGTGCAGCCGAGTCTCGCCGCGCAGGCCATGCTCGCCCGCGCACGGCACCTCGGCGCGCAGCTGAGGATCGTGGAGGTCACCGGCGGCCTCGTCGACGGTGATCGGGTGCGCGGCGTGCAGACCACGGAGGGCCGCATCGACGCGGATGCCGTGGTGAACTGCGCGGGTCCGTGGTCGGGTGATGCCGCGGCACTGTTCGGCTCGGTGCTCGACATCCGCCCGCGTCGCGGCACGATCCTCGTGACCGCGCCCATGTCGCAGCGCGTGTTCCACAAGGTGTACGACGCCGACTACGTCGGCGCGGTCGGGTCGGGGGACGCCGCACTGCAGACCTCCACGGTGGTCGAGTCCACCCCGGGCGGCACGGTGCTGATCGGCTCGAGCCGCGAGCGCGTCGGATTCTCGTCCGAGGGGCTGCTGGCACCGCTCGCCGAGATCGCCGACAAGGCCACCCGCCTGTTCCCGTTCCTGCGCGACACGATGCTGCTGCGCACCTACTTCGGCTTCCGGCCGTACGCGCCGGATCACCTCCCCGCGATCGGGGCGGATGCCCGCATCGCGGGCCTGTTCCACGCCGCGGGCCACGAGGGCGCGGGCATCGGCCTGGCCCCGACCACCGGCGCGCTCATCGCCCACGCCGTCCTCGGTACGCCGGCGCCCCTCAACCCGACGCCGTTCCTCCCCTCCCGTCCGACCCTGCAGGGGGCCATCGCATGAGCGTGCGCGTCGGCGATCACAACTCCTCTTTGGCTGTCCAGGTCGCGATGGATGCCGCCTCCAGGTCCGCCACGCGGCATCCAGTGCGACCTGGAGCAGCGAATGGCGGCGCCATCCGGCAACGAGTGCGACCTGGGCGTCGCCAGAGCGAGGGGAGCGCTGCATGCGCGTGACGATCAGCTTCGACGGGCAGACGCTCGACGGCCAGGACGGGCAGAGCATTGGCGGAATCCTGCTGGCGAACGGGCAGCGCACCTGGCGCACCGCGGCCGGCGCCGAGCGCGGCATCTTCTGCGGCATCGGCATCTGCCAGGACTGCGTCGTGACCGTCAACGGGACCGAGGGAGTCCGCGCGTGCCAGCGCACCGCCTGCGAGGGCGACGTCGTCGAGAGGGAGGCGCGGGCATGACTCGCATCGTCGTGATCGGAGCGGGGCCCGCCGGCCTCGCGGCCGCAGCATCCGCGGCTCAGGCCGGCGCCGACGTGGTGATCGTCGACGAGGGTGAGCGGGTCGGCGGCCAGTTCTGGCGGCACCATCCGGCGTTCACCGATCCGCGTCTGCAGCACCAGCTCGGTCGATTCGCGCAGCTCGAGGCGGCGCTGGCGCAGGTGCGCGTGCTGTCGTCGGCCAGCGTCTGGCGGGTCGAGGCCGGCACGCCGCTGCGGGTGCACGCGCTGATCGGCCCGGTCGACGCCGCGCAGCGGCAGGGCGAGACCCTGGAAGCGGATGCCGTGGTGCTGGCCACCGGCGCCCATGACCGGGTGCTTCCCGTGCCGGGCTGGACCCTCCCCGGAGTCACCTCCGCCGGCGCGGTGCAGGCGCTCGCCAAGCGCGACGGCATCGCGCTCGGCACCCGCACCGTCGTCGCGGGTGCCGGTCCCTTCCTGCTTCCCGTGGCGCAGAGCGTCGCGATCCTGGGCGGCGAGGTCGCGGAGGTCGTCGAAGCGGCATCCGTCTCCACCCTGCTCGGCGGCTGGGGCCGCCGACCCTGGGAGCTCACCGCAGCCGCGGGCAAGGCCGGCGAGCTCGGCTCGTACCTCAGCACCCTCCTGAAGCACCGCACGCCGTACCGTCTCGGCAGCGCCGTGACCCGCATCCACGGCACAAGCGGCGTCGAGGCCGTCACCGTGCAGCGCATCGACCGCGACTGGCGGCCCATCGCGGGCACCGAACGCACCGTCGAGTGCGACGCCGTCGCACTCGGGCACGGCTTCACCCCTCGCCTGGAGGCGGCGATCCAGTTCGGCTGCGAGATCACGAGCGATCGGTTCGTCCGGGTCGACGGCCAGCAGCTGACCAGCGTCCCCGGCGTGCACGCCGCCGGTGAGATCACCGGCATCGGGGGAGCGGATGCCGCGCTCGCCGAGGGCGCGATCGCCGGCCTCGCCGCCGCGGGCGTCCCCGAAGCCGACCTCCGCTACCGCGCGCCGCTGTCGGCCCGTCGCCGGATGCGCGCCTTCGCCGAGCGGCTGAAGACCCACAGCATCCGTCCCGGCTGGACCGCCTGGCTCGACGACGACACGATCGTCTGCCGCTGCGAGTCGACCACCCGCGCCACGATCGTCGAGTACGCCGAGGCCTCCACGCGCGGGATGCGGCTCGCCACCCGGGCGGGGCTCGGCCCGTGCCAGGGGCGCACGTGCGGTCGCAGCGTGGAGGACATCATCGGCGCCCCGACGGGCATCGACCGGCGACCGGTGCTCTCGTCGGTGCGCATCGGAGAACTCGCCGCACACCGATCGCCCGCCGCGCCACACCCCATCGACGGGAGCTGACGCCGCACAGCGCACACCACCCGCCACCCTGGCGCATCGCAGTAGCGTGTGATATGTTACATATCACTCCCCCACGCGACAAAGGAGCCGCATGAGCACCACCACTGAGATCGAAGACCAGATCGCCTCGCCCGGCGCAGCCGAGGCCCGCCGTGTCCGCAAGGTCATGACGTCCTCGGCCATCGGACACTTCGTCGAATGGTTCGACTTCGCGGTGTACGCCTACGCTGCTCCCGTCATCGCCGCGCTGTTCTTCCCCAAGACCGACGCGGCCGCCGCCCTCATGGCGGTCTTCGCCATCTACGCGGTCGGCTTCGTAGCGCGCCCCGTCGGCGCCTTCCTGCTCGGCAACCTCGGCGACCGCTTCGGCCGCAAGCGCGTGCTCGCCGGCGTGATCCTGGTCATGGGCGTCTCGACGACCCTGATCGGCCTGCTCCCGACCTATGCGGTCATCGGCGTCGCGGCCCCCGTGCTCCTGGTCGTGCTGCGCATGATCCAGGGCCTGTCCGCCGCCGGCGAGACGATCGGCTCCAACTCCTTCGTGGCCGAGCACTCGCCCACGGCCCGCCGCGGATTCAACGTCGGCATGGTCTACACCTGGTCGAACCTGCCTCCCGTGATCGCGGCCCTGCTCGTGCTCGGCCTGACCACCATGCTCTCGCCCGACGCGTACGAGTCGTGGGGCTGGCGCGTGCCGTTCCTGCTCGGCGCCCCGCTCGCCGTCGTCGGCCTCTACATCCGCACCCGCGTCGACGAGTCGCCCGCCTTCCTGGAGATGCGCGAGAGCCGTCAGGTCGAGAAGGCCCCGATCCGCACGGTGTTCCGCGAGCAGTGGCGCAGCATGCTGGTCTGCTTCAGCATCGCCGCCGTGGCCAGCCTCGGCTACTACTCGCTGACCGGCTACTTCTACTCATACATGACGGTGACGATCGGGCTGGAGTCCTCCGCCGCGCTGATCTCGAACAGCATCGCGCTGCTCATCACGTTCTTCACGGTTCCCGTGGCGGCGCTCGTCTCCGACAGGATCGGCCGTCGGCGGATGCTGCTGATCGCCGGTCTCTTCGGCGCCGTCATCGCGGTGCCGGCGTACCTGCTGGTCGGTCTCGGCACGCTCGGCGCGGCCATCCTCAGCCAGGGGCTGCTCGGACTCGCGCTCGGACTGTTCTTCGGCCCGGCCGGCCCCGCGTTCGTGGAGCTGTTCCCCGCCCGGGTGCGCTACACCGGCGCATCCATCAGCTACAACCTCGCGTTCACGATCTTCGGAGGCACCGCGCCGCTGCTCGCCACCGGCCTGATCAGCCTGACCGGCTCGACGGTCGCACCCGCCTGGTACGTCGTGATCGTGACCGTGCTGGCGCTGCTCGTCGTCGTGACGATGCCCGAGACCAACCGACGGTCGATGCGCGACTGAGCGCACCGACCCCTGACACCCCCGACAGAACCGCCGCATCCGCGGCGCGACAGATGAGAAAGAGAACAGCTATGACTGACAAGAGCATGGACCTCGGCGGCGTCGTCGTCGCCACGACCCTCGCGTTCAAGGAAGACGCATCCGCGCCGGCGGGCCTGGCCGTCGACTACGACAAGTTCGGCGAGCACGTCGACTTCCTGATGTCGAACGGATGCCGCGGCGTCGGCCCGAACGGCTCGCTCGGCGAGTACTCCTCGCTGACCGACGACGAGCGCCGCAAGGTGATCCAGGTCGCCGTCGAGGCCGTCGACGGCCGTGGAATCGTGATCGCCGGCGTGCACGGCGTGGGCAGCCACCAGGCCCGCCAGTGGGCCGAGTACGCCCGTGAGGACGGCGCCGACGGCGTGCTGCTGCTGCCGCCGACCATCTACCGCGCCAACGAGTCCGAGGTCATCGCGCACTACCAGGAGGTCGCGAAGGTCGGCCTGCCGATCATGGCCTACAACAACCCGTTCGACACCAAGGTCGACCTGGTCCCCTCGCTGGTCGCCAAGCTCGCCGAGATCCCCGAGGTCGTCGCGATCAAGGAGTTCTCCGGCGATGTGCGCCGCGTCTACGAGATCAAGGAGCTCTGCGACATCGACATCATCGCCGGTGCCGACGACGTGCTCTTCGAGCTGATGGTCAACGGCGCCGTGGGCTGGTTCGCCGGCTACCCGAACGCCTTCCCGCGCGAGGCCGTCGAGCTGTACAACCTCTGCGCCGACGGCAACTGGCACGAGGCGAAGGCGCTGTACGAGCAGCTCGTCGCCGTGTTCCGGTGGGACTCGAAGACGGAGTTCGTCCAGGCCATCAAGCTGTCGATGGACATCTGCGGTAACTCCTACGGCGGAGCGACCCGCCCGCCGCGCGGCCCGCTGAGCGACGAGCAGCGCGCCCAGGTCACGGCCGACACCGAGCGCGCCCTGGCGGCCATCGCCGCCCGCGCGGCCGTGGTCGCCTGACGCGTGTGATGATTCAGGGTGGGGATGCCGTACGCCGGCATCCCCACCCTCCCCGCTTTCCCGAAACCCAGCATCTTCCAGAAACCCAGCACGGAGGCAGCTGATGCGCGCTCGCCGCACCATCCAGGCCGTCGACTCCCACACCGAGGGAATGCCGACCCGCGTCGTCACGGGCGGAGTCGGCCGCATCCCCGGCGCGACGATGAACGACCGTCGCCTGTACGCCATGGAGCACCTCGACGGGCTCCGCGGATTCCTCATGAACGAGCCCCGCGGTCATGCCGCCATGTCGGGGGTGCTGCTGCAGCCGCCCGCCCGCGACGACGCCGACTGGGGAATCGTCTTCATCGAGGCATCCGGCTTCCTCCCGATGTGCGGACACGGCACCATCGGCGCCGCCACCGTGCTGGTGGAGACCGGGATGGTGGAGGTGACCGAGCCGGTCACCGAGATCCGCCTCGATGTCCCGGCCGGGCTCGTGATCGCGCGCGTGCGCGTGGAGGACGGCCGCGCCGTCGACGTCACGATCGAGAACGTGCCGAGCTTCGTCGACCGGCTCGACGAGCGCATTGACGTGCCCGGCATCGGCGAGATCACCTACTCGGTCGCCTTCGGCGGCAACTACTACGCGCTCGTCGACCTCGAACAGGTGGGGCTGCCGTTCGACCGCGCGAGGCAGGACGACATCCTCGCGGCGGGCCTGAAGATCATGGATGCCATCAACGAGCAGGCTCCGCCCGTGCATCCGGTGCTGGAGGGCGCGAACCACGTGCACCATGTGGAGTTCATCGCGCCGGGCTCGGACGCCGTGCGCTCCCGCCACGCGATGGCGATCCACCCCGGCTGGTTCGACCGCTCGCCCTGCGGCACCGGCACCAGCGCGCGGATGGCGGAGCTGCACGCCCGAGGCGAGCTCGCGCTGGACACCGACTTCGTGAACGAGTCGTTCATCGGCACCGAGTTCACCGGGCGGCTCGTGGGGGAGACCACGGTCGGGGATCGCCCCGCCGTGGTTCCGACCATCACCGGACGGGCCTGGGTGACCGGGCTCGGCCAGTACATGCTCGACGAGAACGACCCGTTCCCGGAGGGGTTCGTGTTCTGACACCGTGCACCCGCCGGATGCTGGCCCCTCGGCGAGCCCGCGTGCGAGTGCTGAGACGATTGATCGAGACCAAGAGGAGACCGACGTGACCGAGAACCAGAACATCGAAGAGGTCGCCGCTGCGGCAGCCGCCGCCGCGCGTCCTTTCGCCCGCACCAGCCCGCGCGAGCGCGCCGCGGCACTCGTGGCCGTCGCCGACGCGCTGGACGCCGCCGCCGGCGAGCTCATCCCCATCGCCATGCGTGAGACGGGCCTGGCCGAGGCGCGGCTGACCGGCGAGCTGCGCCGCACGTCGTGGCAGCTGCGGCTGTTCGCCGACACGATCGTGGACGGCGGGTACCTCGACGCCCGCATCGACCTCGCCGACCCGGAGTATGTGATCGGCCCGCGGCCGGACGTGCGGCGGATGCTGGAGCCGGTCGGCCCCGTGCTGAACTTCGCCGCCTCGAACTTCCCGTTCGCGTTCTCGGTGGCAGGCGGCGACTCCGCCGCCGCGCTCGCCGCGGGCTGCCCCGTCGTCGTGAAGGCGCACTCCGGGCATCCTGAACTCTCCCGCGCGACCGCGGCCGTCGTGATCGGCGCCCTCGAGGGCGCCGGGATGCCGAAGGGCACGTTCCAGCTGATCAGCGGTCAGGAGAACGGCGTCGCCCTGCTGAAGGACGAGCGCATCCGCGCGGGCGCCTTCACCGGGTCGACGCACGTCGGCCGGATGCTGGCCGACATCGCCGCTTCGCGTCCGGTGCCGATCCCGTTCTACGGCGAGCTGGGCAGTGTGAACCCCGTGTACGCGACGTACGCGGATGCCGCACTGCTCGACGGGTTCGTCGCATCCGTCGCGGGTTCGGCCGGGCAGCTCTGCACCAAGCCCGGCTTCCTGTTCGTGCCCGCCGATGCCGACCTGACGTCGGTCGGCGGTGCAGCATCCGCGGTCGCCGAGCACCGCCTGCTGAACCCCGGCATCGGCCGTGCGTTCACGCAGCGCCGCGGCGACGTGCTGGGCGCGGAGGGCGTGGACGTGCTCTCCCAGGGCGAGGTGCGCGTGGAGGAGGATGGACAGACATTCGCGACGCCCACGGTCGTCGCGGTCGACGTCGACACGCTGCTGGCCGACCGCGAGGCACTGCTGGAGGAGTCGTTCGGACCGCTGTCCGTGGTCGTGCGGTACAAGGACCGTGACGCCCTGCCGGCGCTGCACGCCGAGCTGTTCCCCGGCAACCTCACCTCCACCGTGCATGCGCGCGAGGCGGAGCTGGAGGACGGATCGCTGTCCGAGCTCGTCGACGCACTCGCTGAGACCAGCGGACGCGTGCTGTTCGGCGGCTGGCCGACCGGCGTCTCGGTCACCCCGGCCATGCAGCACGGCGGCCCGTACCCGGCCACCACGAGCGACGGCACGAGCGTCGGCACCGCGGCCATCACGCGCTTCCTGCGCGGCGTGGCCTACCAGGGTGCCCCGCAGGAGCTCCTGCCCGCGCCGCTGCAGGACGCGAACCCCTGGGGTGTGCCGCAGAGCATCAGCCGGGCCGGCAACTCGACCTCGTGGGGCGCTTCGGTGCGCTGAGCCGGGTTTCGACGCGGTCCCGCCCCTGCCTGTCGCCGCCGCCCCTGTTCAGTTGCGCAACTGGACAGG
>Ga0308161_1001157_pt1 | contig 33663 bp, 40 predicted proteins | sample PhyFR2_FD_201034 | JGI IMG/M metagenome (GOLD analysis project Ga0308161, IMG submission 201034) | Phyllosphere microbial communities from UC Gill Tract Community Farm, Albany, California, United States - DLSLF.R2 | ecosystem: Host-associated > Plants > Phyllosphere > Unclassified | place: USA...
GCGACTGGAGCTACTCGATCAACACCGCCCCGTTACCTGTTGAGAGCGAGAGATACAGCCACAAAGCTAAGCAGGCCGCCGAACTGGAAAGCAAAGGGTTCTGGCTGCGTGCAGCTCAGGTATGGCGCGAGGCGATGCTGGTGGCGAAGTTCGACGCATCACGCAACGAAGCCAAAGAGAACTGCGACCGCTGCGCCGTGAAGGGTTCGCTCAACTGTGGCAGCTACGGTGGACTTGATATAGGTCGTATCGGTGAAAGCTTCCTGAGTGAGGTTCGCCAATGAAAGCGCACCTGAAGAGCCACTACGAGCGTAATGAGATTTTCTACCGGGCCATCCGAACAGCAGTCGTGATGATTACCGTCCTGATTATTGTCCTGACATTGGAGTTGACCACAGCATGAGTACTTTAGCGCGCATTTACGACGATAAGAAAAATAGCGACACCGATATCACTACCCGCAAAACCTACCTGCTGGGCGTTGATGAGCTGTATGTTGAAACTAATTACAACATCCGTGATATCGATCAGACCCATGTCGAGGAATTCCGGGACGCCTTTATCGCTGGTGAGCATGTGCCTCCGCTCGCTGTTAAGGTCACGGAGAAGGGCATCAAGATTATCGACGGCCATCACCGCTACTACGGTGCGAAGCTGGCACAGGAAGCTGGCTATACGCTGCGCCTTGAATGTAAGGACTTCGTGGGCAGTGAGGCTGACAGCGTGGCGTTCATGGTCACCAGTAGTCAGGGCCGCGCCCTTTTGCCTCTGGAACGTGCCGCAGCCTATCAGCGCCTCGTGAATCAGGGATTAGAGCCAGGTGAGATTGCCGCCAAGGTAAAACGTTCGATCACCGATGTAGAACAGCACCTCCAACTGCTGACCGTTGGCGAGCCGCTGATTGAGATGGTGAAGTCTGGCGAAGTGGCAGCGACAACAGCAGTAGCCCTGCAGCGTGAGCATGGTGTGAAAGCATCATCGGTGGCACAGGAGCAGATGCAGAAGGCGAAAGCGGCTGGCAAGAAGAAGCTGACCCGCTCAGCAGCCATCGTATCACCGATAAAACTGCGTGAAAAAATCCGTACAGAACACGCGGCATGGTCACAGGAAACATTCGGCGACGTTGGACCGGTAGGACCCTTGAAGCACTTGGCAAAAGAAGCGATGGAAGCAGCCGAAGCGCCCGATGACCTGTCCGAATGGGCTGACCTTCAGTTTCTGCTGTGGGATGCCATGCGCCGCGCCGGTATCACTGAGGAAGAGCTCAATGCCGCTATGGAACTGAAGCTCAGCGTCAACAAGGCTCGCAACTGGACCGAACCTAAAGACGGTGAACCGCGTGAACACCTGAAGGCTGATAGCGAGGAAGCCATTCAGTCTGAAAAAGATTATGGCGATGATCTGCCACTGCTGAAGCACGAAATCCTAGAACAAAGCGGTGTTGAGGTGTGGGCCTGCGTTATTGCCGCGTTCAAAATGAAAGCTGAGTACACCTATAGCGAATCCAAGTGGGCGCATACCTGGGCGGCAGACTCCGTAGAGAACCCTACCTGTGTGACGGTTCCAGCAGAGACGATTGCCAGCGCATTACGCCTGATCAAACAGCATCAGGATGATCTTGAACTGAACAGGATGATCTTGAACTGAAGTTGTGGGTATCAGAGCAGTACGACGATTCAGAGCTGGCAACAGAGCAGTTGCAGCGATTCTCAGCGGTTCTGATTGAAGTTCGCCAGGACAGGCCCTGCACGGTTCAGGAGTTTATCGCGCTGGTAGAGCAGACTAACCGTGAGTGCTGGTCAAACATCCGCATGCTGCGTCAGGCAGTCCGTGAAGTGGTTGGTAAGATGACCATTCCCGGCATCGGGGAGGAGGCTATATGAGCTGGATGAGGCTTTACGGTGGGAGAAATCAGGTAATACTCACTGATTACCACCTCGATGTGAAAGAGGGTGAAACCCGGTTTGAGTATCTGGTGCGGCATAACAGCAAAATCTGGAATACCATGCTGGAGCAGAAGATCACCGTCGAGCGGGATAGCTTTGGCGCATTCAAGCCGACCATAGCACTAGAAGATTTTCCCCGTGGGCTCAGCGAAAGAGAGTCCATGCTGAAACTGGCTGACTGGTTGCACCGTCTCGGTGTTTCTATCGAAGATCACTGGAGCAAGCCATGAGGTTAACGCTCCCGTTTCCACCAAGCGTCAACACATACTGGCGTAACACCAAAAAGGGAGTATTGATCAGCGCCTCCGGGCGCTGTTTCCGCTCCAACGCTTTAGCGTGCGTCATGGAACAGTTAAAGCGTCGTCCCACACCGATTACAGTGAACGTAGAGGTAAGCGTGCTACTGTTCCCGCCAGACAAAAGACAGCGTGATCTTGATAACTATCTCAAAGCCCTGTTTGATAGCATTACGCATGCTGGTGTATGGTGCGATGATAAACAGATTAAGCGATTTACTGTAGAATGGGGAGAGCAAGTAAAGATGGGAAAAGCGGAAGTTACTATAAGGCCCTATGCAGTTGCGTCCCAGTCTAAATAACTAGTTCTTTAATGTTAAGAGAGTTATTTTCCTAAATATTAGGCCAACGTCCCGCTTAAAATAAATAGTATAAATTTAAGGTGAAGCTAAGCCGTTGTTTATACTAAAGTAATATGAGTTAATTTTTTCAGGTTTTTAGGTCAGACTTTTGATGGAGAACGACATGGCGGAACTGCAAAAGCAAGATGGAATAAATGAATCTGAAAGGTATTTAGCAGGTCTTTGCAATAAATCATTTCTTAATCTATGGAGCTATCCCAATGTATATACTGACGAAGGAAAGAAAAGCGCTAATGGTGATGGCAAGGAATTATGTGATTTGTTAGTTGTTTTTGATAAACATGTGATAATATTTTCAGATAAAGATATAGGTTTTAAAGATACAGGTAATATTAATGTTGATTGGGGGCGCTGGGTTAAAAAAGCCGTCATCAAATCAGCGAGCCAGTTATATGGAGCAGAAAGCTGGATTAAAGAAAGACCTGGCCGGCTCTTTTTAGATAAAAAGTGCACTAAACCATTCCCTCTTAAAATACCTACAATAGATGAAATTAAAGTTCATCGTATTGCTGTCGCTAAAAATGCCTCCCAAAGATTTTCAAAATTAGTAGGTGGTTCAGGGAGCCTGATTGTAGATCCATCTATCTCCGGCAATGAACATTTAGAACATCCCTTTACAATTGGTCATCCAATTGCAAATAAAGATTTTGTACATGTTTTCGATGATGTAGCCTTGGATATCATTCTTAATGAGTTAGATACAATTTCAGACTTCGTTGACTATATCGAAAAAAAAGAAAAGTTCATAAATTCTAATCTACTTGGTAGTGCAGCCGGAGAAGAAGAACTTCTTGCTCATTATCTTATGAGTTCGCAGTCTGGAAGAGAGCCGGGGTTTTATGTTGAGGATAATCAAAAAGCCTTTATTCTGGAAGGGCATTTTGATTCTTTAACAAGCCTTCCTCAATATAAGAGAGGCAAAGAGCAAGATAAAGTATCTTATTTTTGGGACGGTTTTATAGATCATTTTGGGAAGCATGCATTAGCTGGCACACTCATCTACGATAGAGAAACACTTTTCTCAGACGCCATATTGGGATTGAAATCGATGGCATCAGAGAGAAGGGTAGCGCGTAGGGCGTTATCTAAAGCTATCCTTGAAAAAGTTACATCATCAGATCCTAGCGTTCGGGCTGTCCGCGTGTTGGTATCCCCAACTACGCCTAATAATGCTTATGTTTGGCTTTTGGAGCCAATACCACCGCAAGCCGAAAATTATGAAGATTACCGAAAATATAGACAGGAAATACTTCGCATTTATTGCACATCAACAAAATTACTTTATCCGTCATTGGATTTCGTTGTAGGAATTGTAACTGAGCCCAGGAACGGAAGTGGTGGAGAAGATATGGTTTACTTAGATACTACTTCTTGGGCAGAAGAAGACTACGAAAATGCTAAAAATGACAGGGATGAATTCAATATTCTTCGACCTGACAGGGTGGAGGAATTTTCAGGAAGAGAATATCAATACCCAGTAATGCCCGGGGATTACCCGGTAGAAAAAAAACAAAATGTCAATTCAAGGCAACCAAAAAAAAGTGCTAGAAAGCAACAAAAGAAGGCAAGAAAGCTTAATAGAAAAAATAAGTAGAATATGAGGTGTTACGCACTAAAATAATTTAAGCAGACATGAAGGTGTTGATGTGAATTTTTGTGGTGAAGGAAAACCTGCTACCGTTTATACTATTTAGAATATTGGGCATGTGCAGATGCCCTTTTATAAAGGTTGGGCCCGTTCACTTGCAGGTGATGGGGCGGGACCATTTAAAAATGTTGTTCCAGTGTGTGGAGAGGTCAAAATGCTGAATCAATCAGCGGGTGCTATTGCGCCCGTAGTCAATGCTATTCAATCCCTAATCATGACCAGCCGTGAAATTGCTGACCTTACCGGAAAGCAGCACGCGCATGTTATGCGTGATATCCACTCAATGTTTAGAGAGCTTGGTGTTAATCATGAGGGGTATTTCCATTTCTGGACACACCCCCAGAATGGGCAGCAATATCCCGAGTTCTGTCTGGATCTTGAGCACACCGAATGCCTCATCACCGGTTACAGTGCCATTCTTCGCATGAAAGTGATTAAGCGGCTTCATGAGTTAGAGGAAAGCCGGCCGGTCAAAATCCCGCAGACCTTTGCCGAGGCACTCCGCCTGGCCGCCGAAGCGGAAGAGGAGAAAGAGCGCCTGCAGCTGCAGCTAACGGAAGCCGCACCAAAGGTTGCGTTCGTGGATCGCTACGTCACTGCCACCAGTTCAATGACATTTCGACAGGTAGCAAAACTTCTTGATGCTAAAGAGCCAGAGCTTCGCCTGTTCCTGATTGAAAGCCGGGTTATGTACCGGCTCAATGGCGTCCTGACTCCTTACAGCCAGCACATTGAGGCTGGTCGATTTGAGGTCAGAACCGGAACCACTACAGAATCAAATTACATGTTCAGTCAGTCACGCTTTACCGCTAAGGGTGTCCAGTGGATTGGTGGGCTATGGACCGCTTATAAGGCTACAGGCGGTGCTGAGTGAGAGCACTGCTTACACCTGAAATAGCACCGCGCACCGGTATTGTGCTGTTCAAACCGGGGCCGGAACTGCTGAAGCTGTTTAGATCTCGCGTTGTGATCAGCACTCCTACAATGGATATGGCAGACCTACCATCAGGGCGACTGAATGACGGTACACAACCGCTGCTTGATGAACCCTCACTGATTCCCTTCTTCGGACACGAACGTGTGATAGCGGCTGCTGGTGGTCCTAAAGCGCTGGCATCCTTCGTCCAGTCATTTGGTTGCTGTCAGTGGGCGCGGCCCGAAACATGGCATCACCATGAATTCACAGTGTCAGAAATCGAAAACGGCCTGGTGTCTCTTTGCTACAGCCACGATAATGAGTTCAGGGAAAACGGCATACCCGGTAGCCTGGAGAATATCGCCAAAGGGAATACCGCACTCTGGATAATCAGAGCTGCATGCAGCCAGATGGCACTAAATGGCGATCACCAGATGACACTACCTGAATTATGCTGGTGGGCCTCACTGAATGACCTGATTGATTTGATACCGGAGGCACCAGCGCGGCGCGTTCTGCGCATGCCAAAGGAAGCTATACAGGCTGGCGAACTCAAGGAGTCCCGTATTGTTCCTGTGCGACCAGCTCGCGAAGTTATTCAGGACGCCGCTCAGGTAGTCAAAAAGATAGTCAGCCTCCGCGCCGATCCAGAATCACCAGAATCATTCATGAAGCGCCCAAAGCGTAAGCGCTGGGAGAGTGAGAAATACACACGATGGGTTAAGTCGCAGAGCTGCTCATGTTGCGGCAGTCAGGCGGACGATCCTCATCACATCATCGGGCATGGACAGGGAGGAATGGGAACAAAGGCCCATGATTTATTCGTGATACCGCTTTGCAGGGCGCATCACGACGAGTTACACCGCGACTCAAAACTTTTTGAGTCGAATTATGGCAGTCAGGTTGAGCTGCTATTCAGGTTCCTGGATTTCGCGATTGCAGTCGGCGTTATTGGGACAGACAAAAAATAAAGTGTGTGGAGAGGATGAAATATGCGTGACATGTCACAGGTATTAGAGCGCTGGGCTGGCTGGGCAAAATCGGACAGCAGCGGCGTGGATTACTCATCAATAGCGGCAGGCTTTAAAGGCTTATTGTCACAGGATTCAAAATTAACGCTCACCTGCAGCGATAATGACGGATTAATCATTGAGGGATGTCTGGCACGGCTTAAAGAAAAGCGCCCGGATGAGCATGCGATCATCGTGCTGTATTACTTTTTTAATATCTCAAAGCGCACCCTGGCAAAGCAGGCCAAGCGGGATGAGAAGATAGTTAGAATTGAAATACAGATGGCTGAGGGATTCATTGAGGGCTGTCTGGCGATGCTTGATGTTCGGCTGGATATGGATGCCGAACTGACACCGAAAAAAATATTGAAAAAACCTCTCACGCGGTCCGCATTTTCCTTAGTAATCTGATAAGGTCGATTACCAAGCAGTGCAGCTTATCTGCTAAAAGTCAGTTCCAAATGTGGATGTCAAAGCGCCTCGGGCCTCACCAGCCTGGAGGCGTTTTTTATTGGACGCATAACCTTGAGGGGATTTTTTTTAATCGTCTCCTGCAAGGTATAAATAATTAACCCTGTTGCCGACGGGCAAGGCTATTACCGCTATCGCGTCAGGGTGCCTACACAAAGAGGTCGCCACAGAGCGGCCTTTTTTCGTTTTTGCGCACACCAATCAGTCTCCACACACACTTTTGACACCGTGGTGTTGCGCATCTTTCTTATGACTACCGACAGCACCGCCCGTAATCACGGAGGTGATATGAGTATCGATATGAGCAAACTGGCATCAGGCGCGGCATACGGCGCATCTGCCGGGACAATCGCCAATGGTCTGCTGACCCGGCTGAGTCCCGATGAATGGAGTGCTGTAGGCGTGCTGGCCGGTATTCTGGTCGCGCTGTTCACACTCGGCATCAACTGGTATTACAAACGTAAGGCTACGCTGGCACAAATCAAAGCCCTTCAGCGCTGGCCGACCGCACCAGACATCAACGAGGGATAATTCATGGCTATGTCAAACAGCCTGCGCAATAAGCTTATAGCTGTCGCGGGTGGCGGAGCTATGGCTATCGCTACGGTATTTCTCGGCGGTAAGGACGGTGTAGAGGGCAGGGCTTACGAACCTTACAAGGATGTAGCTGGCGTCTGGACAGTATGTGATGGACATACCGGTACCGACATCATAAAAGGCAAGAAGTACTCCGACCGGGAATGTGATCGCCTGCTTTGGAGTGATCTTCAGCCGGTTAAGAAGTCTGTAGACAGCATGGTCAAAGTGCCGCTGGGCGAATACCAGCGCGCCGCCCTCTATAGCTTCACCTACAACGTTGGCTCCAGCGCATTCTCCAAATCCACTCTGTTAAAGCGCCTGAACTCAGGTGATGTTGATGGTGCATGCGAAGAGCTGCGTCGCTGGGTATATGCCGGTGGCATGAAATGGCGAGGCCTGATGAACCGCCGCGACATGGAGCGCTCAATGTGCCTGGCGGAGAGTGCTGATGACCTCAAAGGCTAAAGTGCTCGCTGCGCTCATCCTGCTAATTATGCTGCTCTCAGCCACATCAGTAGGATTCGCACTTTATTACCGTGGCAACGCCATTGACTACAAGGCGCAGCGTGACACCGCAACCAGTAACCTCAAGCTGGCAAAAGACACCATCACGGACATGCAAACACGCCAGCGCGATGTGGCTGCCCTCGATGAGAAATACACGAAGGAATTAGCAGATGCTAAAGCGACTATCGATCAGCTGCATGATGATGTTGCTACTGGCAAGCGCCGGTTGCGGCTCAACGCCACCTGTCCGAAGCAATCCGCCACCGGCACCTCCAGCATGGATGATGCAGCCAGGGCCAGACTTACTGACGCCGCTCAACGGGATTATTTCACCCTCCGAGAGCGAATCGAAATAGCAGGAAAGCAAATCGCTGCTCTTCAAGATTATGTTCGGAAGGTATGCGAAAAAGGTAATTAAACGTTTAAAACTGGTTGCTGGTTCAACGTTGAATTAAAGTGCTAATGTCTAAGTCTGAGGCGGGCATATGAAAATTCAACATAACATACTGAATCTAATACATGATGCTAATTATTTGATCGAAGGTGAAAGGTATACTGCTGCCTTAAATCAGGTGTTGATTGCTATTGATGCATCAAGCTGTAAGGTTTTCCCTCCTGGAACAATTTCTGTTAAAAACCCTAGAAAGAAAAACAAAAAGGGTGAAATTGTACCTAACGAAATGGGAAGTAAGGAGCGATACACAAGATTTCTAGGTGTAAGGCTCAGGCAAATATTTGGATTTGATCCCTATGATTATGATTTTTTGGGTAAAGTTTTCATAGAGGCTATGAGAGGTGTAGAGGATCCAGCTTTAAAAATTTATGAGGAATGCAGGTGCTTTGCGCTTCATGAAGGTGGCGTCCCTGATGGAGTTAAATATGCTCTAGGCGAGGAGGGAATCTCAAGCCAGTTATGTTTTACTGTATCTGGTGGATACTTCCGATTCACAAAGGGATTTTTAAATTTACTGAGTGAAGTTGTGTCGGGCTCAGTTAGCAACGGTAAAGAATTCGGAAGGCAACATTTTTCACTTAGCTTTACAGGTGATTTAACTTCCGAATGTTTTGACAAGATCCTTGCAAATAAATATGGGATTTCTTTGCCCAGGCTCATGGTTATGAAAGATGCGATCTATTTTTGTGGGCCTCTGCCAGATGATAGTAGTTCTGAACAAATAAGGGAGCGACTAAATGATTCAATTAAGAAAAAACTCAATGGCGGCGCAAGAGTAGGTATCAGGAATGCTGACTTCGTAAATCCTCTACTTGATGCTAATGATAATCTTACCCAGCATGGAATTGATATTTTCAAAGAATTGCTTAGTTCGTATAAAGTTATAGATGTATCTTATTAGTGATCATCATATGTATCGAATATATATTCGACAGCCCTTAAGGCATAGCTTCAGCCTGCAGGAAATCTTCACAAAACTATAACCTCCTTCGGGAGGTTTTTTATTGGGGTGGATATGGACGTTGTAATTGATGGTGTGCGCTACGCCCCCATGACTGAGATGGTGTCCAATGTCGGAATCGCCATCAGCACCCATAACCGCCATGACGTTTTATCCCGCGCTCTTGAGCATCAATTAAAGTTTCTGCCAGCCGGTGCGCTGGTGGTTGTTATTGATGACGGCTCATCCAAACCAGTGACAGCGTCTGAAGGCGTCATTGTCATACGGCATGAAGTGTCACGCGGTATCGTATCCGCTAAGAACGGCAGCCTTGAAGCCCTGATTGATGCCGGTTGTGAGCATCTCTTCCTGTGGGATGACGATGCTTGGCCGATTGCTGGTAGCTGGGAGCAGCCCTACATCGAATCACCTGAGCCGCATCTGGCTTACCAGTTTCAGGACTTCGCGACTGGGCAGAAGTTAAATGACATTGCTGTGCTTTATCGCGACGACAAACACATTGCTTACACAGGCCAGCGCGGGGTCATGCTGTATTACCACCGCAGTGCTATCGAGAAGGTTGGCGGTTTCGATCTCATCTATCAGCGCGGCATGTATGAGCACTCTGATTTGGCGATGCGCATTCACAACGCCGGGTTAACCAGCTGGGCATTCGCTGATGTGGTTGGTTCTGACAAGCTGATTTACTCGCTGGATGAACATCAGGCTGTTGAGCGTTCAGTACCAAAGCCTGATCGTGAGGCTCAAGTGCAACGCAACGTCACCATCCACAACAAGCGCCGCGATGAAGGTTACACAGGCTATGCGGAGTTTCGGCAGCAGCGTAACGTGGTGATCACCTCACTACTGACCAGCCAGCCAGATACACAGCGCTGCAGCAAGATGAATGCATCACCTGACATGCTGGCTAAATGGTCGGCATCTTTGCGTGGTTGTGGTCGTATCGTTTTGGCCGATGAGTTGGAGACAGCACCACCTGACGCAATACTGTTTCGCATTCCTGACGTAAAAATGAATGTGTACTTCCGGCGCTGGCTGCATATCTGGCAGCACCTGCGCGATCACCCTGAATACCATTTCGTCTGGTGCACCGATGGCACTGACGTTGAGATGCTGCGCGAACCGTGGGGTGAGATGGAACTGGGCAAAATATACGTTGGCTCTGAGCCAAAGACATATGCTGATGCGTGGGCAAAGCAAAATCACCCTGAAGCTATCTATCAGTCGTTTCTCTCTGACCATCAGCACGATGTGATGCTGAATGCCGGGTTGCTCGGTGGTTCCCGCGATGACGTGATGGCAATCGCGCACGGCATAGTCAGGCTGTATTATCACGTCGAATCGTTGCGTTATTGGGACAAAGAGAAGGCGGCCGCCGCAGTTGGGGACATGATCGCTTTTGGCATTGTGGCGCATCGATACGCCGACAGGCTGGTGACCGGGCCACGCGTCCACACAGTATTCAAAACGGAAGGTATCGGTAAGGAGTGTGCTTGGTGGCAGCATAAGTGACAGGAAGAGGCGACCGAAGCCGCCTTGCTTTATATCTTTTTGTTTAGTGTCGCGCTTGCACCTTCGAATAGATCAAATGGAAGGCCTTTTCCTTTCCAAATGTCCTTTTGACGATCAATGCGAGATTGGATAGCTACTTTTTGTTCTTTGGTCAGGTGCTCACAAACCAGCGCAAGCAGTATTTCGACAGAGCCAACGCGCTCCTGAAGTATTTCTAAATCCGTGCGTTCTTTAAATGACATTTTAATTCCTTAAAGAGGTATTCAGCCATCCCTCAATGCTGTGTGCGTCCATGCCCCAAACATGGACGGGCTGAATTCATATAGTAGCCAAGGTTAACTAATGGTCGAAGAAATAAAATACGTTGTGGTCGGCCATCACACGCGCCGGCATCAGGCAGAACAGCTGGCGTGGTCGCTCCGTGCTCACCTACTGATTGATGAAGGCCAGCATGGAGCTAACTGGAATCATCACCGCGCTATCGTGTGGGCAAGCGAGCAGGATTGCAGGGTAGTAATACTTGAAGACGATGCTCTGCTGGTGCTTGGATTCGCGGATAAGGTGGCTGAGTGGCTGTCGCGCTTCCCGGATGACTTGCTGAGCTTTTACCTCGGTACCGGCAGACCGCCACAATATCAGCCCGAGATAGCGACAAAGCTTATTGATACAGACCGGCAACAGGCAGATTACATCACAATCAACCGGCTGATTCATGGCGTCTGCTACAGCGTCCCTCAGCCAAAACTTAATCAGGTTATCAGCCGCTGGAATCATGGCTCGCCTGCTGATTACGCAGTGGGTGACGCATGCGGCGGTGCAGTGGTGTACCCATGCTACTCGCTGGTTGATCACGCTGACGCGGCGACGGTTGAGCGCCACCCGGACAACACACCACGAACTGAGCGCCGCAGGGCGTGGAGACTGGATGCCGCAACGAATCCCGAGAGCATGCCGTAAGCACGGCTGCGCTAGGACAACTACAGACCGCTCTGGCTATTGCGCTGATCACCTCAATGAAGGATGGCAGCAGCATCAGAACGGACTGAGCAGACACCAGCGCGGCTATGGTAGTGAATGGGATGTGCGGCGGGCTCGTATATTGAAGCGCGACAAACATCTGTGCCAGAACTGTAGGCGCAATGGTAGGGCGGCAGCGGCTAAGACCGTTGACCATATCAAGCCAAAGGCTCATGGGGGTACCGATGAGGATTCAAATCTTGAGGCCCTCTGCTGGCCATGTCACAAGAGCAAGACCGCACGCGAACGCCTCAAATGATAATCAATATCAAAAAATTAGTTGCAAATGCAATTATATCGACTTAAATGAGAGCGATTATCATCAGAGAGGGAGGGCGGGTCGAAAGTTCAGGGCTTTTCGCCTTTAGGACCGCCTCCTAACCCTTTTTCACACCGCCGCAGGTTAGAAAACTTTTTTGGGGTCCCCCAACCAGTTATTAATAGGAGTTTTCGATTATGCCAGGACCACCGAAAACCCCGACACATCTGGCTTTGGTGAAGGGGAACCCATCAAAACGGGGAATAAACAAAAAAGAGCCAAAGCCGCCTTCTGGGGTACCCCCAATTCCGAAGCATCTGGACAAGATGGGGAAGTACTGGTTCAAGCGAATCGGCGAAGAGCTTGATGCAGTCGGAGTGATGACTACTCTCGACGGTAAAGCTCTTGAGTTGCTGATCGAGGCTTACACCGAGTACCGGCAACACTGCGATGTTCTTACTGAAGAGGGCTACACCTACAAAACGGTGTCTGCTACGGGTGAGGATATTGTTAAAGCACATCCGGCAGCAGTGATGAAGTCCGATGCGTGGAAGCGCATCCGGGCGATGCTCTCTGAATTTGGCATGACCCCGGCCAGCCGCTCCAAGGTTGGCGCATCTGGGCCATCCGAAGCCGATCCTCTGGAAGAGTTTCTCAAAAAGCGCAAATGATGAATGGCAACTGTTCAGGCTGGTATTCAGTACGCAAAAAGCGTGCTGGCTGGCGAGATCGTTGCTGGCGAACTGGTGCGCCTTGCGTGCCAGAGATTCCTCAATGATTTAGAACACGGGCCGGAACGCGGTATCTACTTCAGTGAGGACCGCGCCCAGCACATTCTCGACTTCTATAACTTCGTTCCGCACGTAAAAGGTGCTCTGGCAGGTAAGCCTATTGAGCTTATGCCCTGGCACATCTTCATCCTGATAAACCTTTTTGGTTTCACCATTCCGCTGATTGATGAAATGAGCGGTGAAGAGGTCATGGATGATGATGGCGATCCGGTCATGGTTCGCCGGTTCCGTACCGCTTATAACGAAGTGGCACGTAAAAATGCCAAATCGACGGTTTCATCGGGTATCGGGCTTTATATGACCGGCGCTGATGGTGAGGGGGGCGCAGAGGTTTACTCAGCGGCCACAACCCGCGATCAGGCCCGGATTGTATTTGATGATGCCAAGAACATGATTAAGAAAGCGCCACGCACTTTAGGACGTTTGTTTGGTCACGTTAAGCTGAACATCCATCAGGAGCGATCAGCATCAAAATTTGAACCCCTTTCCAGTGATGCTAACAATCTCGACGGCCTCAATATCCATTGCGGCATAGTTGATGAGCTGCACGCTCACCGGACACGTGACGTCTGGGATGTACTTGAGACCGCCACTGGTGCGCGACTTCAGTCTCTTCTGTTCGCCATCACTACAGCAGGGTCCAATAAAGAAGGCATCTGCTTTGAACAGCGTGATTACGCCATCAAGGTCCTACGCGGCGTCGTGGAGGATGACACTTACTTTGCTGTCATTTATACCCTGGACGAAGAAGACGATCCGTTTGATGAGGCTAACTGGCCTAAGGCTAACCCCGGTCTTGGCGTCTGCAAGCGCTGGGACGATATGCGCCGCCTCGCTAAAAAGGCAAAAGAGCAGGTTGCTGCACGGCCTAACTTTTTCACTAAGCATCTGAATATCTGGGTTACAGCGGAAAGTGCCTGGATGGATATGGATCGCTGGTCGAAGATGTTGCCAACTGCCGAAGAGGCCAAAAGAAAAGGCTGGCCTCTCTGGGTTGGTGTTGACCTCGCGAACAAAATCGACATCTGCGCTGCTGTAAAAACATGGCGTGACCCGACAGGCGAAACGCATATGGAGCCCCGGTTCTGGTTGCCTGAGGGACGTATTGAAACAGCGCCTAATCATATTGCAGAGCTCTATCGTAAATGGGCTGATGCAGGTCACCTTGAGCTTACGGACGGGGATGTAATCGATCACGGGGTCATTAAGGCTGAAATAGTGGAGTGGGTGAAGGGCGAGAATATTAAAGAAATCGCATTCGACCCATGGAGCGCATTGCAGTTCAGCCTGGCGCTGGCAGAAGAGGGCCTGCCGCTGGTTGAAGTGCCGCAGACGGTTAAAAACCTGTCTGAATCCATGAAGTCAGTTCAGGCGGAGATATACGGCAATAAGTTCCATCATGACGGTAACCCCGTTATGACCTGGATGATGTCGAATATCACCGTCAAACCTGACAAAAACGACAATATCTTTCCGAACAAATCCACGCCGGAAAACAAAATTGACGGGCCGGTTGCATTATTCACAGCCAAAAGCCGACTTCTGGTCAATGGCGGCGGTGATGTGCAGGACCTGAGCGGCTTCTTTGAAAACCCGATAATGATAGGTTTCTGATGAAAAAAAATAAGCAGCCCGGCAAAGTTAAAAGCGCTTTGCTCAACTGGCTCGGGGTCCCCATTAGCCTTACTACCGGCACGTTCTGGGAGGAATGGTGGGGGAAAAGCAGCAGCGGTAAAACGGTTTCCGCAGATAAAGCGATGCGATTATCGGCCGTCTGGGCATGTACCCGCCTGCTGAGCGAGTCAGTTTCAACGCTTCCACTCAAGATTTACCAGCGCCAGCCTGATGGGTCGCGTGTGCTGGCGCTGGATAATCCGGTTTATCAGGTGCTCTGCCGCCGTCCGAATCTTGAAATGACGCCTTCACGCTTCATGCTGTCGGTAGTGGCGTCAGTCTGCCTGCGCGGTAATGCCTTCATCGAAAAAAAGATGATTGGTAAAAAGCTGGTGGCGCTGGTTCCGCTTCTTCCTCAGAACATGGTGGTTAAGCGGCTGGATAACGGCAGTCTTCAGTACACTTACACGGAAGTTAAGTCAAAACGCGAAATCCCGGTTCAGAGCATCATGCACATTCGGGGCTTTGGTCTGGACGGTGTATGCGGGATGATGCCGATGATGACCGGTCGTGATGTTATCGGCGCGGCAATGTCGGTTGAAGAGTCAGCAGCAAAAATATTTGAAAACGGCCTGCAGAGCTCAGGCTTTCTTTCCTCCGATGTCGCCATGGACGATAAGCAGCGTGAAAGGCTCCGGGGCTATCTTGAGCGCTTTATTGGCTCGAAAAATGCCGGAAAGGTAATGGTCCTTGAGGCAGGGATGAAGTATCAGGGCGTCACAATTAACCCTGAGGCTGCTCAGATGCTGGAATCGCGGTCATTCAGTATTGAGGAAATCTGCCGATGGTTCCGCGTGCCGCCCTTTATGGTTGGCCATACCACCAAACAAAGCAGCTGGGCATCAAGCGTTGAGGGGATGAATCTGCTGTTTCTGACCAACACCCTGCGTCCGCTGCTGGTTAATATCGAGCAGGAAATATCACGCTGTCTGCTTGATGGCAGCGACGATGTATTTGCTGAGTTTTCAGTTGAAGGTCTGCTTCGTGCAGACACCGCAGGCCGATCAGCTTACTACACCACAGCCCTTCAGAACGGGTGGATGTCGCGTAACGATGTGCGCAGGCTGGAAAATCTGCCGCCGATTGCGGGTGGTGATATCTATACAGTTCAGCTGAATCTCACACCACTGGATCAGCTCCGTGAGAACAACGCTGGCGCACAGGCCAGTAACATGATGAAGCTCCACGCTTTCCTTTTCCCGGATATTCCACCGGAACACTCACCGCTTAAAAAAGCGGCTTAGGAGACCCCTGATGACCATTAAAACGCTTCCGGTTGCACCGGAGGGGCGTCCTTTTGCACGTCAGAATACTGAGCTTCCCTCTGCTGCCTTTGAGCGCTGGGACGGCGGAATTCGTGCAGCGGGCCAGTCTGGTGACAACGCGATCTCCATTCTGGACACCATCGGAGAGGACTGGTACGGCGAAGGCGTAACAGCCAGCCGGATTTCCGGCGCACTGAGAAGCATTGGTGGCGGTGATGTGACGGTGAATATCAACTCGCCTGGCGGTGACATGTGGGAAGGGCTGGCAATTTATAACCTTCTTGTTGCCTACGAAGGCAAAGTGACCGTCAAGATTCTGGGCATTGCCGCCTCAGCAGCGTCAATTATTGCGATGGCCGGTGATGATATTCAGATGGGGCGCGGGGCGTTCCTGATGATCCACAACTGCTGGACCATTGCCGCAGGTAACCGCAACGATTTCCGCGACTATGCGGATTCTCTTGAACCGTTTGATAAGGCAATGGCCGATATCTATGCCGCACGCTCAGGGCTAAAGCTGGGCGAGGTGCAGACCCTGATGGATAACGAATCATTTATCTCCGGCAGCGAGGCTGTAGAAAAAGGCTTTGCTGACTCTCTGCTCTCCGCAGATGAAATCACCAGCGCCGATGAAAGCCCCGCCGCCGCACTCAGAAAAATTGATGCTTTCCTGGCTAAAGGCGGTATGCCCCGTTCCGAGCGCAGGAAGCACCTCAAGGCTTTAGGTGGCAAGCCGGGCGCTGCCACCGAAAAGAACGACAAGCCGGGCGCTGTCGATGAAATAAACCCTGAAGCACTTAACTCCCTCAAAAACGCGCTGGCTTCGCTCGGCGAATAAGGAAAACGCATGTCTGATGTAAATGATCTGTTGACGAAAGTCTCCAACAAGCTGGAAAAAGTGTCTGCTGAGTTCAGCGAGAAAGCTGAAAAGGCGCTGAATGAAGCGAAAAATTCCGGCCAGCTTTCAACCGAAACCAAAGCGGCCGTGGATAAAATCGCGACTGAACATAATGCGCTCAATGAGGCGATGAAGACCCTCAAAACCTCACTGGGTGATCTTGAGCAGCACGTTGCCGCTCAGATGCCGCTGAATGCTGCGCAGGAAGTGATCCAGTCTGTGGGCCAGCAGTTTGTATCTGCCGAGGTGATGAAAGATATCCGCTCAAGCATCGAAGGTAATAAGCGTATTTCGGTGCCTGTGAAAGCCGCGCTTACCACTGTTGATGTGCCGGGTCAGATTGTGGCACCTCAGCGCCTTCCCGGCATTGACACTGCGCCTAAGCAGCGGCTGTTTATCCGTGACCTGATCGCACCGGGCCGCACGCAGTCCAACACGATTTACTACGTTCAGCAGACGGGCTTCACCAATAAGGCTTCAGTGGTGCCGGAAAATACCACCAAGCCATACAGCGATATTCAGTTTGCTGAGAAGACCACTGCCGTGCGCACGATCGCTCACATGTTTAAGGCTTCAAAGCAGATTCTGGACGACTTTGCTCAGTTGCAGTCGACCGTTGATGCCGAAATGCGTTACGGCCTGTCCTACGTCGAAGAGCAGGAAATCCTGTTCGGTAACGGTGAAGGCGCACATCTGGCGGGCATCATTCCTCAGGCCAAGCCATTCAACGCGGCGTTTGCTGTTCAGAATGAGACGGGGATCGACATTCTTCGCCTGGCCATGCTGCAGGCGCAGCTTGCCCGCTTCCCGGCGTCAGGTCATGTGCTGCACTTCACCGATTGGGCGAAAATCGAGCTGAGCAAAGATACGCTGGGGCGTTACATTCTGGCTAATCCTTCACAGCTGACTACGCCTACCCTGTGGGGTCTGCCGGTCGTGGCCACCGAAGCTGCGCAGTTCCTGGGTAAATTCCTGACGGGTGCGTTTAATTCCGGTGCACAGATTTTTGACCGCGAAGAAGCAAACGTTGTGGTTTCCAGCGAAAACGCCGACGACTTTGAGAAAAACATGATCTCAATCCGTTGTGAAGAGCGTCTGGCGCTGGCGGTATACCGCCCTGAAGCGTTTGTATATGGCTCTCTGACGGGTTCAGGCAGCTGATCATTAAAGCGGCTTTCGGGCCGCTTTTAAGGAATTCTCATCATGATCATCGCAATTGAAACGGTCAGGGAGCATTGCCGCATTGATGCTGACGATAACAGTGAAGATTCGCTGTTGATGATCTATATCGGAGCGGCAAAGCGGCACATTGAGAAATGGACACGTCGAAATCTTTATGAAACCAATGCTGATGCCGGGTTTGATACCGATGAGGACCGTCTTCTGCTTGATGATGATATTCGCCTGGTCATATTGCTATTGGTCGGCCACTGGTACGCAAATCGCGAAGCGGTCAGCGACAAAAATACCAGCGAAATGCCTCTGGCGGTGGATGCGCTCCTTCAGCCTTACAGGATTTACGGGCTATGACCGGCCTTGCGGCTGGCGAGCTTGATAAGCGCATTAAGGTCCAGCGCACTGAATCTGAGCGTGGTCCGCTTGGTGAGGTGTTGCCGGGGCAGGTTGTCATCAGCTCTCCCTTTATCTGGGCGAAAGCTGAAAACATTTCAAACCGCAAAATACGCAGCATGGATCAGCAACAGATTGTTGAAACCTGGCAGTTCACCATCCGGCCACGGAGCGATGTTCAGACGGACTGGAAAATAAGCTGGGGTAATGAGGTTTACACAATCAGGGCTGTTGACCGCAGCAGCCGGGATCGTGCTGTTATTACAGCTGAAAGGGATGTGCGTCATGATTGAATCAGGCATCTATAAATCCCTTCAGTCCCTTTCTGAACTGGAAGTCTATCCACTTCTGATTCCTGATACTGAGCAGCAGGGGATTACTTACCAGCGTATTTCTGACCCCGAGATTGAAGGCGGTCTTGTCAGAACGTCGCTGGTGGCCGGTCGATTCCAGATTTCCTTTGTGAAAGTCTCTGACTACTCAGGCCTGCTGGCGCTTGATGCTCAACTCTGGCAGATGTGGAAGGGCATCAGACATGGGGATATTGGCGGCTATCCGGTTCAGTACGTTGAGCGCGGCACGCTGCAGCAGGATAAATCCACGCTGCCTAACAATTCAGTGCAGTACCGCCTGACCAGAGATTTCATTATCTACTTCAGTGAGGTATGACGTGCTGAGAATGGAGGTCACAGGCCTTGATGAGCTTGAGCGTCAGCTGATTGCGCTGGGCGAAAAGGCCGGAACAAAAGTTCTGCGCGAAGCGGGCCGGGCTGCACTTGAAATCGTTGAGCAGGATATGAAAGAGCATGCAGGCTACGACGAGTCAGCGAAAGGCCCGCATATGCGTGACTCAATTAAAATCCGCTCGACAACCCGCACCAGAGGCAATGCCGTGGTGGTGCTTCGCGTCGGGCCAAGCAAGCAGCATTACATCAAGGCGCTTGCTCAGGAGTTCGGCACGGTCAAACAGGTTCCCGAACCCTTCATTCGTCCTGCGCTGGATTATAACAAATCCCGCGTTCTCAGAATCCTCGCGGTAGAAATACGGGACCGCATTCAAAACAACGGGTAGCAGCCGCTACCACCTTCAAAGAGAGAGAAAGTCATGGCTGATAAAACTTCGCCAGAATACGCGATGCTGCCTGCAGGAACCGTAGTGAAATGGGGGCCATCCGGTGCCGCTGTCTCAGCGATGAAGCCGCTGATTAACTGTAAGGCGCTCGGTGCTACCGGACAGACCGGCAGCTTCGTGGACTGCACCACCCTGATTGATAAGAGCAAACAGTTTATTTCTGACCTGCCGGAAGGGCCGGAGAAATCGCTGGGCTTTGTCGACGATCCCTCTAATACCGATTTTGCTGCTTTCCTGAATGCCGCGCAAAACCGCCAGACAGTGCAGTTTTACGTTGAGCTGCCGAACGGTCGCACCGCCAACATGGTGCTGGCGCTGTCCGGCTGGCAGATGAATGAAATCACCGCACCAGCAAGTGAGGTGATTCAGATTACCGTTCAGGGTAAACAGAACAACATCGAGTGGGGCGTAGTAGCAGGCTCCTGATTTCCATCAGCCACGCCGCCCGAATGGCGGCTTTTACCACTTTACGGGATCAAATAATGTCCGAGAAAAAATTCAGCGCGGCCACGCTAAAGTCAGTTCTGCTACAGCCTAAGTCTACCGCCATCAAAACAGAGCTGCTGGGCGCTCAGGTATACATCCGCCGCCGTACTGCCGGTGAGCTGATCCGCTACGAAGAAGAGCTGGACGCAGCACAGGCTACCGGCAATGTCCGTGCAATCTCTGAAATGAGCGTGCAGCTGGTGCTCGACAGTCTGGTTAATCCTGACGGCTCAGCCATCAAACCAGAACTGCTTCCTACCGCAGCGGAACTGCTGGAGGCTCACGATAACCCGGCGCTGATGGCGGCGATTGAGCGCGTGAAAACGCACGCCATCGGTAAGCTGGAAGCCGCCGAAAAAAACTGACCAGCTCGCCGTGGCTGCAGCTGATTTTCTGGCTGGCGGACAGGTGGGGAGAACCTGACCCGTCAGTTATAGCCGCATTACCGTGCGACACGCTAAACCACTGGCGAGCTTACTTTCTTCAGCAGGGCATCCTGACCCGCTCCGAGCCGCAATCCCCACACGACACCAGGCCGAACACGGCCACGCACAGCGTGGATCAGCAGTGTGACGCCGTAATGAGGGCGTTAATGTAATGGCTGACGTAGCATCGCTGGCGGTAGGGTTACACCTCAACGCGGCAAACTTTAAAAGCCAGCTCGTCAGTGCGTATGGCGATGCCGGTAAACAGTCCCGCCAGTTCAACAGACAGGCGCAGGACGATGCAAAAAAAACCGAAGAGGCTTACGGTCGCGTTAATACTGCCGTTCGCGGGTTGGCCGGACGAATCGCCGGGCTGGCTGGCGTAGGTCTTTCACTGGGCACCATTATTCAGACTTCTCGCCAGTATTCTCAGGCGCTTTCTGACCTGTCATCCATTACCGGCGCGACCGGCAACAAGCTGCGTGATCTGGATGCAGCAGCGCAGCAGATGGGGCGCACCACCGAGTACAGCGCCAGCCAGGCTGTTGAGGCGCTGAAGCTGATGGCATCAGCCAAGCCCGAGCTGCTTGATACGGCTGACGGGCTGCAAAAAGCCACCAACAGCGCACTGCTGCTGGCTCAGGCGGGTGGAAGCACGCTGCCGGATGCTACCAGAACGCTGGCCCTGTCACTGAATCAGTTCGGTGCCGGTGCTGAGCAGGCCGACCGTTATATTAATGTCCTGGCTGCAGGTGCCAAATATGGCGCGTCAGAAATCAGTGATACCGCCGCCGCAATCAAAAATGGTGGCGTGGCCGCCGCGCAGGCCGGTATCGGGTTTGAAACGCTGAATGCCGCTATTCAGGTGCTGGCATCGCGTGAAATCAAAGGGGGTGAAGCGGGAACCGCGCTGCGCAACATAATCCTTAGTCTTGAAAAAGGGACTGATAAAACCCTCAAGCCGTCCGTTGTGGGGCTCAGCAAGGCGCTGGAAAATCTGGCAGGCAAGAACCTGTCTACTGCTCAGGCCGTAAAACTGTTTGGCGTGGAGAACATCAACGCCGCGTCGATCCTGACGGGCAATCGCGGCAAAATTGATGAGCTGACCAAATCCCTCACCGGCACGCAGACGGCGCATGAGCAGGCAGCAATAAGGGTTAACAATCTCAACGGCGACCTGATGGGGCTGACCAGCGCCTTTGAAGGGCTGATTATCAAAGTGGGCCAGTCAGGCAGTGGTCCCCTGCGCTCCGGTATTCAGGTCATTTCCGAAGGCATTAATAAGCTTTCAGATAACTTTAACGCCGTGGCCTCTGTCGCGCTCTATACGCTCATTCCCGTACTTTCTACAAAGCTCACGGCAGGGCTGAGGGAAAACATCTCAGGCTGGGCGGCGAACGAAGCCGCAGTGCGGAAAAATGCGCTGCAGCAGGCAGAGACGGCGAAGCAGACCATCGCCGCCGCGCAGGCAACCCGTCAGCAGGCTCAGGAAGAAGCCCGCTATCTGGGTACGCGCACAGCGGCAAACGCTGCAGCCGGTATCAATGTCGGCTATCAGAAAGAGCAGGTCGCGCTGAGCCGCACCATTCGTGAGTCAAGAATTGCGGAAACAGCGGCAACGGAACGACTGGCGGCGGCCAATGCACAGCTATCTGTCACGGCCCGCGCTGCCTCTGTTGCATCCGGCCTGGCGCGTGGAGCGCTGTCGCTCATTGGTGGCCCGGTTGGTGCTGCGATGCTTGCCGGCTCGGCGCTGCTTTATTTCCATGAACAGGCGAAACAGGCGCGTCAGTCAGCGATTGATCTCAAAGGCGCTGTGATTGAAACCACAGCCGCACTGATGCAGCTTTCAGACAAGCAGCTTTCCGTGAAGCAGCTGGACCTGCAGGACCAGTATGAAAATCAGGTTACGCAGAGAAACCAGCTGATTAAGGAAATTCAGGATGCTGACAGCCGTATGGACAGCCTCAAAGGCTTCGATCCCTTCGGTCAGCTGGCAGGTGTAGAGAAAGGAAAAACCCGCGCAGAAGCCGATCTCGAGTCTGTAAACAGCGGTCTGAAAACGCTTAAAGACAACATGGAGAACGTCGATAAAGCGCGTTTCTTGGTGAAAACAGGTATTGCTGACTCGGCTAAAAACCTCAAAAGCGACGTACAGGCCGCAACAGCTGCAGCTGCTGAGGCTGGTAAAGTGGCATCGCCGTGGGGCGGTGAGGACCCCGCTAAGGCTGATAAGAAAGGCGCTCAGGCGCTGAAGCAGTTCACTGCGCTTCGCAACGAGATTGAGCAGGCGCATGCCTCAAGCCTGGAAAAAATCAATCTTCAGGAAAAGGTTTCGCAGGAAAAAATCCTGAAAGATGCCAAAGCTGCCGGAGTGAGTCAGGCAGAAGTGCAGCGCGTGCTGACCCTGAATGCGGCTAATTATCAGCGTCAGCGTCAGGAGTTGGCCGAGCAATATTCCCCGGCTAAAGCCATTATCCGTCAGGAGACCGAAGCCAGCCGCAATCTGAAAGAGCTTTATGACGCTCGCCTCGTCACTGAGCGAGAGTACCAGTCTGCCCGCATTACGCTGGCAAACGATTCTGCTCAGAAGATGATTCAGGCACAGGCAACTCAGGCGGCTGCACCAAAACTTAATATAGCCGGAGAGGTTGATCCGGTTGCTCAGCTTCAGAATCAGCTGGTGCAGCAGCAGAGCCTTTATACCGCTTACTATGAAAATAGCAGGCTGAATAAGGATCAGTACGAAGCGCTGATGCAGAAGTCCTCGCGCGATTCAGCAGATGCTCAGTATCAGGCTGCGCTCAATTTGTATGCCGGACAGAGCACACTGAATAAAGGGATCGTGAGCCTGGCCGAAACGGCGGCAGAGAGAACGACTAACTCCCTGACTGGTTTGCTTACCGGCACGCAATCTTTCCGGGAAAGCATTTCAAATCTGTTTGCCTCGCTGGCGCAAAGCGTCATCAAAAGTCTTATTGAAATGACCGCACAGGCGCTGCTGACCAAAACAGTGCTGTCATCCTTCATGAGTTTTGGGGGGGCAGCGGTCGGCGCAGTGGGCACAGGTGCAGCAGCAACGGCGGGCAGTACCGGTGCCATGGGCATGAGTACCAGCTTTCAGGCTTACGATGGCGGCGGATTTACCGGGGAAGGTGGCAAATATGATCCCGCTGGCGTTGTTCACAAAGGTGAGTTCGTTTTTACCAAAGAGGCCACCGAGCGTATTGGCGTTGAAAACCTCTATGGGATGATGCGCGGCTATGCCAGCGGCGGGCTGGTCGACGCCCCTACGGAACGACCCGCATCAGCATCAGGTAGTAGTCTCGCTGGTGGCAATACCATTATTCAGGTCGACGCACCGGTGACGATAATGCAGGAAAGCGGTGCTGGTGAATCATCCGCGACCGGCACCTCGGCTGCAGCCTCACAGCTTAAATCTATCGTTCAACAGACGATTACGGACAGGCTGAAGAAGGAAATTTCACCGGGCGGCATTCTTTATAGCGGTCGGAGCTGATCATGGCGACAGATACATTTACCTGGGCTACCCGTATTCAGGCGAGCGAACAGCTTAGCGTTTCCACCATTCAGGCGCAGTACGGCGATGGTTACAAGCAGGTCGCCGGGAAAGGGATCAATGATGCTGCTGAAAGCTGGTCGCTGAGCTGCAACGGTCAGGTGGACGTTATGGCTACTGTGCGTGCGTTCCTGAAAACCCACGTCGCTACCTCTTTCTGGTGGACAAATCCTTGGGGTGAGAAAAAGCTTTATCGCGTTAAAGGAGATTCGATTAATCCAAAGTTTATCAATGGCGGATTTGTCGAAATTAGTTTTACCTTTGAGCAGTCTTTCGAACCGTGACATGTCACGATAACAACAGGGCGCATCAGCGCCCTTTTTTATTGGGTGAAAAATGAGTTTTAACCAGGACGTTCAGGCGCTGGAGCCGGGAAGTCTGGTCCAGCTGATTGAGATTGACGGCACGGCTTTTGGGCTTGATACCGTGCTGCGCTTTCATGCGTACAACCTGCCGACCGAAGGCTGGCAGTCATATGCAGCAGAAAACCTGCCGTCCATCATCTGGCAGGGCAATGAGTACGACCCGCATCCCTATGAGCTGACCGGTATGGAGATGAGTAGCACCGGCTCACAGCCGACGCCAAAGCTTTCTGTTGGCAACGTAGGCAACTATGTCACCGCGCTGTGTCTGCAGTTTGACGACATGGTTAAAGCGAAAGTGCGTATCCACACCACGCTGGCAAAGTATCTTGATGCGGCAAACTGGACGGCGGGAAACCCCAGCGCTAACCCGCAGGAGGAACGCGTTCAGCTGTTTTACGTGAATGCGAAAACATCCGAGACGCGTGCCCAGGTGGATTTTGAACTCTGCTCTCCTTTTGATATTCAGAGCCTGCAGCTTCCATCGCGCCAGATAACGCCAGTCTGCACTTGGTGCATGCGTGGCTGGTACCGCACCGGCACCGGCTGTGATTATGCAGGCAACCGTTATTTCACCAAAGACGGCACGGCGACCAGCGACCCGTCAAAAGACGTGTGCGGCGGGCGTATGGCTGACTGCAAAGCACGATTTGGTGACGATCAGCCGCTGCCCTTTGGCGGTTTCCCGGCTGCAAACCTTCAGGGTAAATGACGATGCGTAAAAAAATTCTTGATGCGATACGTGAACACGTTTCCGCTGAATACCCGAAAGAGGCTTGCGGTCTGGTCATCCAGTCTGGCCGGACCCAGAATTACATCCCCTGCCGTAATATCGCTGACGCGCCGACCGAGCATTTTATGCTGTCGCCGGAGGATAAGCGGGCAGCGGAAGCGCAGGGCGAAATTCTGATGGTCATCCATTCACACCCGGACGCGCCACAGCTCATCCCGTCAGAGCATGATCGGGTGCAGTGCGACTTCTCCGGCGTGGAGTGGGGCATTATGTCGTGGCCGGATGGCGACTTCTGCACCATCAGTCCACGAACTGACCGGGACTACACCGGTCGCCCCTGGCTGATTGGCGGTAATGACTGCTGGACACTCATAATGGACTGGTACCAGCGTGAGCACGGAATCACCCTGAAAAACTGGTCTGTTGGTTATGAGTGGTGGGTGGACGGCAAAGAAAACCTCTATGACGATAACTGGCAGTCAGAGGGATTTGTGGAGATCGAGCCAGCGGAGATGCGAGAGGGCGACATGATCATGATGCGCATCAGTGCTCCGGTAACGAACCACGCCGCAATCTATCTCGGGAACAATATCATTCTTCATCATAACGCCGGGAGCCTTTCTACACGCGTTCCTTATGGCGAATACTGGCGTAACCGTACTGTGCGGATCGTGCGCAGAAAGGAGCTGATGGATGCTTAAAACCATGCGACTCAAAGGCCGGATGGCAAAAATGTTTGGTCCGGTTCACCAGTTTCACGTTGCGGATTTTCGGGAGTTGCTGCGTGCAATGTGCTCACAATTGCCAGGCTTCAAAAAATTCGTATCAAACGCTCACCTCAACGGCATCCGGTTCGCCTTCTTCAGCGGCAAAGATAATATCGGCCTGCTGGAGTTCGACATGTCCTCATCTGCTACTGAGTTTCAGATGGAGCCGGTACTGGAAGGTTCAAAACGTGGCGGTACGCTGCAGATCATCATCGGTGCCGTCGCGATTGTGGCCGCGTTCTTTACTGCCGGCGGCTCACTGGCACTTTATGGTGCTGCGCTGGGAACAACGACGGCCACCGGACTTGCCGTAACCGCGCTGACCAGTATGGGTATCAGTATGCTGCTGGGCGGGGTCGTACAGATGCTGACTCCGCAGCCAAAGCTTAACGTGGGTGCCTCATCCAGCACGGACAATAAGCCGAACTATGCGTTCGGTGCGCCGGTTAATACAGTCGCGATGGGCTATCCGGTGCCTGTGCTTTACGGGACCCGGGAAATCGGAGGCGCTGTCATCAGTGCAGGCAGCTTTACCAGCGATCAGCAGTAAGAACCATTGAAAAAGGCCGAATCAACGACCTTATAAATTAAATTTCATAAAATAGATTTATGTTTTCTGGTCAGGATATTACCCCATGGAAACTTTGATAATTTTCGCCATTCTAGCAATTTCAACATCACAGGATTTGTTGTTATTAAAAAGGTAAGCCTTATCAAGTTTTGCAAGGATATCGTTCTTTTTGGCCGGGTCGCCATCTGCAATTGCTGATGCTAATGCACCAATAACTGCGAGGATAGCATAGGCTGACTCTTCAGGGTTAAAAGGCACATCTGTATTGACGACTTCAAAATTGTAATCACTCATTCGCTGTTCCATTTCAAAGAGTACATCAGCCATCCTCTAAGGTTAATGGCAGTAAAGCTTAAGCGCTTTACCGGACTGAATACTCAACATATCCTTAACTGTCCATCAGTGAAATCCTGATATTCGATCAGTAATTCTCAGGCCACCTTCGTGTGGCCTTTTTTTATGGGTGAAATATGCGACTTCTTGAAGGTGCTGTGATTCAGGGCAGTAAAGGTGGCGGTTCCAGCCCTCGCACGCCAGTTGAGCAGGCTGACGATCTGCTGTCTGTCGCGAAATTAAAAATGCTGCTGGCTATCTCTGAAGGTGAGATTCAGGGTGATTTAACCGCGCAGCAGATTTACCTGAACGATACGCAACTGGCTAATGAGGATGGCACCTATAACTTTACCGGCGTCGTGTGGGACTGGCGCAGGGGTACGCAGGACCAGACCTATATTCAGGGTATGCCTGAGGTCGATAATGAGCTGTCGGTGGGTGTTGCAGTAACGCAGACTATCGCCTGGACCCGCCAGTTTACCAATCTGACGCTCGATGCCGTTCGCATAAAGTTGAGCCTGCCTGTGCAGTACCAGTACAAAGACAACGGCGACATGGTTGGTACCGTTACGCAGTACGCCATTGACCTATCAACAGATGGCAGCTCGTGGGTCACGGTAGTTAATGGCAGCTTTAACGGTAAAACCACGTCTGAGTATCAGCGCGATCACCGCATCGAGTTACCGAAAGCGACTTCAGGATGGTCAATAAGGGTGCGTCGAATCACTGCGGATTCGACGTCCTCAAAACTGGTTAACGCCTTCAAGGTATTTTCGTTTGCAGAAGTGATCGACAGTAAGCTGCGCTACCCCAATACCGCGCTGCTTTATATCGAGGTAGATGCGAGCCAGTTCAGCGGACAGGCTCCGAAGGTAACCTGCAAGCCTAAAGGTCGGCTAGTACGCGTGCCGACGACCTATGACCCGGCATCACGCACTTATGCCGGTACGTGGCAGGGTGATTTCAAATATGCCTATACCGATAACCCAGCGTGGATTTTCTATGACCTGGTGCTGGATAAAATTTTTGGCATGGGGACGCGTGTCGATGCCACCATGATCGACAAGTGGGAGTTGTACAGCATTTCTCAGTATTGCGATCAAATGGTGTCAGACGGCGCAGGCGGCACAGAACCGCGCTTTACCTGTAATGTTTTCATTCAGAGTCAGCAGGACGCTTACACAGTACTGAAGGACATTGCTGCGATATTCCGTGGCATAACTTTCTGGGGAAACAGCCAGATTTTTGTTAATGCAGACGTGCCGCAGGTCGATTCAGACGGCAATGTTGACGTTGATTTCGTTTACCATGCCGCTAACGTCATTGACGGCCTGTTCACTTATGCTGGTGGTAGTTACAAGAACCGCTATTCTTCCTGCCAGGTTAGCTGGTCCGATCCTATTAACCACTATTCCGATACTGTTGAGGGCGTCTACGACTCAGACCTCGTGCAGCGCTACGATGTGCGCGAGATGAGTCTCACCGCTATCGGCTGTACCTCTCAGAGCGAGGCACACCGACGCGGTCGCTGGGCCATTCTTTCTAACGCCAAAGACGGTACGGTTTCATTCGGTGTAGGTCTGGATGGTTACATTCCGATCCCGGCTGAGATTATTGGTGTGGCGGACCCGTTCCGCAGCGGCAAACAGAATGGTGGCCGCATCAGTTCGGTCAATGGTCTGCGAATCACTCTGGACCGGCCTGTTGATTACGCAGCCGGTGATCGGCTGGTTGTGAACCTGCCAGATGGTACCGCGCAGACCCGGACAATTGGCAGCATCAGCGCTGATAAGAAAACGGTCAGTGTGAATACTGCTTTCCGCATTGCGCCGGTGGCTGGCGCGGTCTGGGCTATCGACAGTAATAATCTGGCTATTCAGTATTTTCGCGTTACCTCAGTAGCAGGTAATGATGACGGCACATTTACCATTACCGGCGTGCAGCACGATCCGAACAAGTACCGCTACATTGATGACGGCGTGCGTATTGAGCCAGCACCAATCACGGTCACGCCCGTCAGCGTGCTTAAGGCACCGGCCAACATCAAAATCAGCGAGGTCAGTTTCGTTGAGCAGGGGCTTTCAGTCTCATCAATGCAGGTAACGTGGGACCGTGTTGAGGGTGCAATCAGCTATATGGCTCAGTGGCGCAAGGATAAAGGCGACTGGATTAACGTCGCGGTAACCAGCGCTCAGGGCTTCAGCATTCAGGGGATTTACACCGGCGTCTATGATGTCCGAGTGCGTGCTGTTAACGCGGCAGAAGTCTCTTCTCCATGGGGCTATGCTGACTCGACATCACTCATTGGCAAAACAGGTAAGCCAGGCACGCCGGTTAATCTCCGAGCCACTGACAATGTGGTCTGGGCAATCGATGTTACGTGGGCGTTTCCTGATGGTTCCGGTGATACCTCGTACACAGAGATTCAGGTCGCCACGACGGCAGACGGGCAGAATCCTCAGTTCCTGGCCTACGTTCCGTATCCCGGTGTCAGTTATCAGCATGGCCCTATGCCCGCAGGTGTTCGGCGCTGGTATCGCGCCCGGCTGGTGGATCGCATCGGTAACACTGGCGACTGGACAAAGTTTGTTGAGGGTGCCAGCAGTGTTGATGCAACTGCGTTACTGGGCGACATTACCGAGCAGGTCCTGAAAACGGATGCTGGTAAACAGCTCATTGCAAAAGTCGATACCAACATTGATGCGATGCTGCAGAATGCGCTAAACCTCGATGCAACGGTTGATCACCAGATGGCAATCGCGGGCGCAGCTAACCAGAACCGCGCCGACATCCTGACAGTTAAACAGACCATCGCCACGAACGACCAAGCTTATGCGCAAATGTTTGAGCAGGTGCAGGCTGCAGTGGGTGATAACGTGGCAGCCATTCAGCAGACTTCGACGGCGCTGGCTGACACCAACGGCAAGCTATCAGCACAGTACTCAGTAAAAGTTGCCGTAGACAGCAATGGTCGTCAGTACGCAGCTGGTATGGGTATTGGCGTCGAGAACAGTCCTTCAGGCATGCAGACACAGGTGCTGTTCCTGGCTGACCGTTTCGCTGTGATGTCGCAGGTTGGAGCAACGCCGAAAACCTTCTTTGCTATCCAGAACGGCCAGACCATTATCAATTCTGCCTTTATTGGTGATGCGACCATTACCAGCGCGATGATCGCTGCATATATCCAGTCAACAAACTATATTGCCGGGACTGCCGGCTGGAGGCTGGGTAAAGATGGGACATTTGAGAGAAATGCTGCAAATGGCTCAGGCAGGGTTGTGGACACTGGCACATTAAGACAGGTCTATGATTCAAATGGCACTTTACGCATCAGAGACGGGCTCTGGTAAGGAGAATAAATGCCTGGTGGCCTTCAGTGCTGGGATGCAAATGGAAAGCTGATAGTTGATATTGGAGATTACAATACTCGATATCTTGGCAGAACATCCGTAACCATGGCGGCTAATACCAATCATGTGACTGGATCATTCGGGGGGCTTACATCATCAGGCTCATTTGTTGTAGTGGCTTCTGCTTCAAGCTCTTCCTATTACACACCTTCTAATTTTGCTGCTCGATCATATGATGGCGGATATCGCATATTTAAGCTTTCAGCATATACCGCTGCAGTTACCTTAACTTTGGACATGTACGCATTCATATGAGTGGATATCAGGTTTTTAACTCTGCTGGGGCGCTTGTAATTGATTCAGATTATAAAGGTACCTATTACCGTGATACGGTTAACTATACGAGCATAACGGATATAGGTTATTACAACATTACATGCCAACTTGGAAACTCCAACGATATGGGGCATGCGAACGCGAGTATCCCAGTAGATGATAATCTGCGGTGGTTCAAGCCAAACAATAATGCCAGGATGTTTTTTACCGGTCCCGACTGGGTGACTGCTAATGCCGGCTCAATGGCCCGTAGTCGAAGTGACATGCCTGTAGAAAGTGGTTATCGGGACATTTTTAACTCTGCAGGACAGTTAGTCTGGTCGGCTGTAATGGCTGCTAAAATACCTCGCATCCTTGGTTTTTTTGATGTTCCGGCAAACTTCGATTTGGATAACTCTGTTTATTCACAAGCGATTGGTAATGACTCATGGATTCTTGTAAGTTCTGTACCCGGTGGAAACATTTCTGATGATGGTTCCGGCACCGGTTTTTCGGGACCATTCTTTAGATTCCAGAATGGAACGTTGCAATGCCAGTGGGTAAACAAGCTCCAGCAGTCATGGGCTAGCACGCTGAGGCCTTATGGCATGCGTATTCCCTATGGAGTGTTTTCCAACCTCAGTTAGAATGAATTATAAGTAAAAGCATTTTTCTAATTCAATTTCTTCCAAATGGATGTGATATGCTTACATATGGAGTGACGTATGAAATATATTTTAACGGCGTTATTAATTGTTCTCTCAGTTGGCGTGCAGGCTCAGAACAAAATTACGTATCCTGATAGAGCGGAAAAGCTAAGATTTGGAGGCGAGGTGGAACTTCTTTATGATGTGACGCCAGAAGGATCCGTTTCTAACATCAGAATTTTGAAGGTTTATCCCAGTTACCTTTTTGATCGCGAAGTAAAACGGCAAATGTCTGACTGGACGTTCCCGGCAAAGAATCCAAGAAAAGACGTTCCGCTAAAAATCGTATTTAAGCCAAACTAATCAAATAAAATCCAAGAACCCGGCCACTGTGCCGGGTTTTTTATTGCCCGGAGAAAGCTATGCCAGCAGGCACTATTGCATTAACCAATAACTTAACAGCTGTGACAGGCTCGGGGACCAGCTTCACAACTGAGCTTAAAGCTAACGATTTTATCGTTGCAGTTGTTGGTGGTATCACTTATACGCTCGGCGTGCAGTCTGTAAACTCAGCAACCGGCGTTACGCTCATTACTGCGTACAATGGACCTAACGCATCTGGTGTTGCATGGACAGCAGTTCCAAATGCGGCGCTGGTTGGAATTACTGCACAGGTAGCAGCTGACGTTGCTAAGGCAATTCGGGGACTCAATCTAGACAAAGCGAACTGGCAGCAGATTTATAGTGCGAGTGGAAACATCACGGTCACACTTCCTGACGGCAGCCAGTACACCGGACCGGCGTGGAACAGCATTACCTCAACGATGCTGACGAAGGCAGACAACCTAAATAGCGTGTCTAACAAGACTACCGCTAGGGCAAATCTGTCTGCGACAACCTCTCGTAACCTGACTGAAGGTAGCGGCAACGACTGGTATGCGACGTTTAACTCTCCACTGGATATGGGCATGAAGCTTCATGCCGATACTCAAAATACAGTAAGCCCATGGGATGCACCTTCTCAGTATTCCCTTGTTAACTACTTTCCATCACCTAATGCTAACGTCGGCACCGCCATAGCCAGCACATGGGGCTCATCTGGTGATTACTGGCTCAACTCCAGAAACTCTGCCTATCCTGGCTATCAGGGCTGGAAGGGATGGTCAAAACTCTGGCATTCGCGTAACACCACTGTGGATAGTAACGGCTTTATCAAGCGAGCCTCACCGATTGTTAAGCTGTTTTCTGATGGCACCTGTGAAGTGAATGACCAGGCCAGCGGAGTGACTTCTGAGAGAGTAAGTGAGGGAGTTTATCGCATTTCTGGGACTCAGGGTTTCAATTCAGACGCAGCATGGGGCGGGCCTGACGGGGGAATCGGGCTTCCGAAAGATCGCAATGACTTGTCGTTGCTTTGGGTGGATTATGAAGTAGGCATGACGGGTGACCTGCTTATTAAAACCTTCCATCGTGAACACGCATCAGCGCCAGTTTTTGCACGGAACGAAGTTGATGGTTATCAGGACGGCACGCCGATTGATATCCCGGCAGGCCGCTGGATTGATTTGCGCGTTCAGGTCTACTCAAAAGAAGAATTGCCACCCGTTGTGCCTGATTCTGAGTCGGTAGAAGGCGATTCTCAGGAATTATAAAAAAAGCCCGGCGACCGGGCAATGACTCACCGCTCCTGTCTGAGCAGGCTACGGGGTGGGTCATTTGAGATTAGTCACTCGCCTCCACTCCCGCCTGATTAAAACTCCTTTCCGCTCAAGCCCTTTACAAATCTGTGAACTGGTCCGCCTTGATCAACAACACGGATTGATATTACTGTTTATGCATACAGTATTTATCAGGGGAGGATTAATTATGCCGAGAGACTACGAGATAAAAGACGCGTTTGTAAGTGCCATCAGGACCAAAGCGGGTGCAGGGCGCATTGTAACGACCGAGGAATTCGTCAAAGAACTGGAACGGCTTAACTGGCACTTCAGCCTGCGCGAGGCAAATCAGTGGATAAAAACAAATACAACCACGTTTCGTGACGTTTCCACGCAAGAGGGTGAAGCTAAGACCTACCAGCAGTTCAATCCAAACGGGGGTATCTGACATGGGATTTCCTTCACCGGCGGTTGACTACATCGAACCTAGACTAACCCTGAATAGCATGCTGATGCCTCACCCAGCCAATATGATGTTGTTAGAAACGCAGGAAGGGTTTGTGCTGGTAGACCGCACTTTAACGGCCAAAAATGGCGAAGCAGTCGCTTTTCAACTCGGCGACTACCCGCAGGTAGGAAAATTGTTCAGCACAGGAATTATAACTTCTGACGGCGAGACGATCGACGGAGAGGGGATGGACGGGATTATCGTGCTGGGTAAAGTGACAGCCGAGATAAGGTCTGTTTATGAACCTTCCAGACCGACTCTCTGAAAAATGCCCGCACAATAGCGGGCACCTTCTTTATCGGTTAGAAATGTACAAAGTCACTTCCAGCCCTAAGCGCATATCAATAAATGCTGGTTTCTTCCACATAGCAATTCCTCCCTAAAAGTAAAATACCACCCAATTATACTTCAAAAATTAAAGATAAATTGAGTACATAAATGAGTACATCATTTTTCATGACTCATTCTGCGATATCCTTATAAACATAAAGATAACATAGAATTATCCATGCCTCTCAACCGTGAAATTCATAGCTCTGCCTGTTCTGGATCTGCAGACCCGGCACGCTGCTGAGGTTTTCCGACAGATTAACGCGCGGTGCTGCCTGACGCATATCGTCGCCGCTGACCACACTCAGGGCGGCAGGCGTGTCGAGTTCGT
>Ga0308161_1001165_pt1 | contig 33469 bp, 26 predicted proteins | sample PhyFR2_FD_201034 | JGI IMG/M metagenome (GOLD analysis project Ga0308161, IMG submission 201034) | Phyllosphere microbial communities from UC Gill Tract Community Farm, Albany, California, United States - DLSLF.R2 | ecosystem: Host-associated > Plants > Phyllosphere > Unclassified | place: USA...
CCCACTACGCAAACCCGGCTCGGTCAAGGTCGAATGCGCCATAACTTTCAGGCCAAACGGTGATATTGAATATGGCAATGTTCATATCCATACCGAAGGTCTGCACCTTTAGAAAGCGAGACGGAATAGGCGAAACATGTCCCATCCAGGCGTACCGCGTTATGGCGCCACAGACATGATGCGCAGGTATTTTTATACTTCATTACGGCGCTTCCAACCGCGAGCCGAGCAACAGCCTTACCTCTCTTCATCCACGACTTTTCCTGTGCACGTGCGGGCACCCAATGGCAAGAGTCGGCGCCACTGCATGCCCGCTTGCACATCGGGCTGTATAGACGTTCCCTGACCACGGCAAGCCAGGACTGCCATTGACTCGACATCCAGGAAGCCCAGGCAGTCCTTTGCGCTTTGCCTCCATCCAGGTTTGACCCGAACCGCGGCTATCCATCACGGTCAAATCCCATGCAGGTTCCACCGGCGCGCCGCTAAAAAACTTCTCCCTTTGTCCTACATCGATACGCGCTACGCGCCGACATACCTGCTCAACCATATTGTCTAAACTGCAATCCTTCATTCAAACAAGGAGATCGACATGGCTGATACATATGAGAACAAGAATCCACGCATGGTGACCGGCCTCTTCAACGACCGTGAAAGTGCGGAACGTGCCTATAGCGCAGTGTCGGAGCGCGGCTACACCAAGGATGACGTCAACCTGGTGATGTCCGACGAGACCCGCAACCGCTATTTCGCAGGCGACCAGTCGATTGAAACTGAACTGGGCAGCAAGGCAGCGGAAGGCGCCGGCATCGGCGCAGGCATCGGCGGCGCGCTGGGCGCGATTGCAGCGGCTGTTGCGGCAGTGGGCACCACGATCGCCCTTCCGGGCCTGGGCCTGGTGATTGCCGGCCCGCTGGCGGCGGCACTGGCTGGCGCTGGCGCCGGCGGCGTGACCGGCGGCCTGCTGGGCGCGCTGATCGGCTCCGGCATCCCCGAGGAACGCGTGAAGCACTACGAGGAAGGCATCCGCCGCGGCGGCATCCTGATGGGCGTGAATGCGCGCTCGGACGAGGACGCAATGCATCTCGAACAGAAATGGCGTGAAAGCAGCGGCGAGCATGTGGTCGGTACGGGCCTGGGCGCCACCGGCGGCGCGCTGGCTGGTGCGGCAATGGGCTCCCCCGCGGGTCCGGTTGGCATGGCCGCAGGCGCAGCCATCGGCGCTGTATCGGGCGGCCTGGCCGGCAAGGGCGCGGCTGAAGTCGTGAATCCGAAAACCGGCGATGACCTAGGCGACCACAACATGGCCAAGGGCGTAGGCGCCGGCGGCGGTGCGATGGCAGGCGCAGCAGTCGGCGCGGCCGGCGGCCCGATCGGCATGGCTGCAGGCGCTGCGGTTGGCGCGGTGGCCGGCGGCATGGCTGGCAAGGGCGCAGGCGAAGTGGTGAACTCCAAGCCGCAGGATGACCGCGGCGAGCATAACCTCTCCACCGGCGTGGGCGCAGGCGGCGGCGCAATGGCTGGCGCGGCAGTTGGCGCAGCCGGCGGCCCGGTAGGCATGGCGGCAGGCGCTGCGATCGGCGCACTGGCTGGCGGCGCAGTGGGCCATGGCGCCGGCGCGATGGTCAATCCGGCCGAGGAAGATGCCTACTGGCGCAATTCCTATGACCGCGAGCCGTACTATGCCTCGGGCTATTCCTACGAGGACTACGCGCCGGCATACAGCCTGGGCTACAACAGCCGCAGCCGCTACAACAGCGACTTCGACACGGCCGAGCCGCAACTGCGCGGCGAGTGGGACAACGTGCGCGGCGCCTCCCGCCTGAGCTGGGACCAGGCCAAGCATGCCAGCCGTGCAGCATGGCATCGCGTCGAGCGCGCGATCCCGGGCGACCTGGACCGCGACGGCAGGTAAGCAGTCAGCAAGCTGAAAAGCCGGCCCTCACGGGCCGGCTTTTTTTCGTCCGCATCAAACCTGCCTGGCGCAATCACGGCACTTCCCCCGCGCGCCGCAGTCACATGGCCATCAAGCTCACAGGAGAACAGGCCATGTTCGACCGCACCGTGATCAAGGCCATCAAGGCCGCCGCCGTGCCGCTGCACGGCGTGACCGACACCGATGCCATCCTCGATGCCATCGGCGACGCCGACATCGTGCTGCTGGGCGAAGCCACCCACGGCACCCATGAGTTCTATCGCTCCCGCATGGAAATCAGCCAGCGCCTGCTGCGCGAAAGGAATTTCGCCGGCATCGCCGTCGAATGCGACTGGCCGGACGCCTTGCGGGTAAGCCGCTATGCGCAGGGCCGCGGCAACGATGCCAGCGCCCAACAGGCGCTGGGCGACTATGAACGCTTCCCGCGCTGGATGTGGCGCAATCATGATGTGCTGGACCTGGTGGCGTGGCTGCGCGAGTTTAACCGCGGCATCGCCGAGGAACGGCAGCAGGTCGGCTTCTACGGCCTGGACCTGTACAGCCTGCGCCGCTCGATGTCGTCGGTGGTGGAGTACCTGAACCGGGTCGATCCGGAAGCGGCGCGGCGCGCGCGCGAACGCTACAGCTGCTTCGATCACCTGGCCGAGGACCCGCAGCGCTACGGCTATGCCACCACCTTCGGCATGAAGAAGGATTGCGAGGCCGAAGTGATGCGCCAGCTGATGGGCATGACGGCCAACCTCGAAAAGTATGCCGGCATCGATGGCGTCTCCGGCTTCGATGAAGCCTTCTATGCGCACCAGAACGCCCGCGTGGCGCAGAATGCAGAAGCGTATTACCGCGCGATGTTCGAGGGCCGCAATGCCTCCTGGAACGTGCGCGACACCCATATGGCCGACACCCTGGATGCGCTGCGCGAGCATCTGGCGCGGCGCCGTGGCGACAATGCGAAGCTGGTGGTGTGGGCGCACAACTCCCATATCGGCGACGCCCGCTGCACCGAGATGGGCTGGCATGGCGAAGTCAACCTGGGCCAGCTGGTGCGCCAGCGCCATGGCGAGCAGCATGCTTTCCTGCTGGGCTACACCACCCATGCCGGCACGGTGACGGCGGCATCGGAATGGGACAGCCCGGCGCAGTTGAAGAACGTGAGGCCGTCACGCGAGGACAGCCACGAAAACCTGATGCACCGCACCGGCCATGATTTCCTGCTGCCGCTGCGCGGCAATGCCGAACTGCAGAAGCAGCTGGGCCAGCGGCTGGAACGCGCGATCGGCGTGGTCTATCTGCCGGAGTCGGAACGGGTCAGCCATTACTTCCAGAGCGAGCTCGGCCGGCAGTTCGACGCCATCGTCCATTTCGACACGACCCGCGCCGTCAAGCCGCTCGATGCGCCCGCCGACATGGTGCATGACGAACTGCCGGAAACCTATCCAACCGGCATTTAATGCCGCAGAGGTGCAAGCGCTCTAGAACGGCATCGACATGCGCGCGAGTTCCCAGGCCGCGGCTTCCTCGGTCTTTTCGAGAGGCACCGTCCGCTGCCATTGGCTGAGCGTGCTCCAGGCGACGGCGCGATCGCCAATCACGGCGATCCGGACTGGCTCGATCGTGGCCAGCAGGTTGGCATCCCAGCCGTGCTCGCCGGGCTCGTCGCAACGCCGATTCTCATGGCCGAACCATCCCCAGTAACGCTGTCTGGCAAGGCCCGCGCATGTGCCCGCCAGCTCGCCGTCGAACCCGTGCAGCATGCCTTTGGCCAGGCTCAGCTGCACCAGGCACTTGCCGGGGAAGGCAATCTCGGCGCAGCGGATGCGCTCTTGGCTGATCACGCCCAGATCAGGGCCGCCCAGCACGAGGCGCCACGGCCGGTCGGAAATCAGGGTGTAGTTCAGCGCCATATTGCGGGCATGGACCGCCTCGCGCCCCTGCACGAAAAACCGGGTAAGCCAGAGCTTTTCCTGCCTGTGCTCCTCATCGGGATCGTAGAGCGAGACCACATTGGCAAAGCGTGCGCTGCCGGGATTGCCCGGCGCAAGGCTTGCCGGGCCGGCAACGGGTTCGTCATGGCTTGCCTGCATCAGCAACTGCGCCTGGATGTCGGCAACGGGCTGGCCAACGCGGCACGCCATGCCCTTGGAAACCATCAGCAGCTGCTGAATCTGATGCGGCATCAGGTCGCTGGCGCGCGGACGGGGACCAGTGCGGACGGACGCGCCGGCCATGCCGGCGGTGTTGCCCGTATTGTCCGTATTGCCTGCATTGGCGGTAGTAACCGTGTTGCACGCGCCGCCGGGCCTGTCCGGGCCGCTGCTGAAGTCCAGGCTGTAACAGCGCCGCACGACAGGATGCGGCCCCAGCGCAACGCTGGTCCGCGGCGAGGGAAGCATGGCCTTGCGGCTCTGCGCCGGTGCGCGGCACGCGGGGCGGCCAATACGTTGCATGGAATGGATGGTGGCTTGCATGGATGGCTCCTCCTGATGATGGGAGGCCCGATGCTAGCCGCAGGCAGACTGCCGGCGGCATCAACCAGCGCCCGGGCTGAGCCAGCTCACGCGGCGTGTGCGGATATCACATCATTGCGGGGATGTTGCGCCAGCCGGGACAACGTCGCCGCAACAAGCATGTCCTGCCGTTTCAGGCGCCACCGCTACCGCCGCTGCCGCCGCGCCTTCGGTGCACCACCTGCACGAAGCAGGCCCACTCCCATTCCTCGCGATAGACATCGCAGCCATGCTCGATGAAGGCATGCACCGGGCCGCAACAATCGGGGCAGTCCAGCTCGGCCAGCGCCTGCGCCATGCGGTAGGCGAGTTGCTGCAGCTCCTGCTCCAGCGCCTCCTCCCTGCTCTGTTTCCGGACTTGGTTCTGCTCGTCGTTATGCTGTCGATTCATCATTGGCTCCGCTTGCTTTAACACGCAGGTATGGGCGCGACGGGCTTATACAACCCGCGGCATGGACAAGCCCGTTGCTTCGGGCTCAGGTGCGCTTGCCTGTTCACAACACACTTGCCTGACAGACCATGCATCATGGCCGGTACAGCAGGATCACTGTTGCCAGCAGCAACACATAGCCGATGGCGTACGGCAGGTTCCACCAGGCCAGCCTGTAACTCGAAATCCGGGTCAGCGACTGCATCAGGCCCAGCGTGCCGCTGAATGGACCCAGCATATAGGTCAGCACCGAGCTGCCGATCAGGGTCACCGCGAGCAGGTTGACATCGATGCCCAGCACTTCCGGCTTCAGGGACTCGCCCAGGAGCGCGATCGCCACCAGCGGATGCACGCCAAGCATGGCAACGGCCAGCGCCATGAAGGGCATGGAAATCAGGAACAGCCGGGTGCCCAGCGTATTGTGCAGCGCCAGGAAAGCCTGGTTGACCGCATGATCGACGCCGGAAAGATGCATGGCGCTGACAAAGAAGCCCGCCGCCAGGAAGATGGCGAACTGGTCCGCCATCCGCGGCAGGCGCGACGCCATCTGCACCCTTGCCGCGCGCAGGAAGTCGCGGCCCCTGCCCAGCGCCATGCTCCAGGCCAATGCAAACGGAATCGCCAGCAGCGTCACCACGGTGAGCATGCCGATGCGCAGCAGATGGTCCAGCACCCCGATGGCGGCCACCATCAGCACGATGGCCAGCAGCATCTGCCCGAGATGGCGCAGGGCCGGCCGCAGTTGCGGCAGGTCGGCCGCCGGCTGCGCCGGCGCCTCGATGGCGGCCGGCTGGCCGCGCAGCTCGAACAGCCAGAACAGCATCCAGTTCAGCAGCAGGCCGGCCAGCGACATGGCCATCAGCAGGGGCAGCAGCGCGGTCCATTCCAGCTTCAGGCTGTACAGCACCACGCCGACCACGCCCGACACCGGCGTCCACAGGATAGGCAGCACATAGCCGAACACGGTGGAGACCGTGGCAAAGCGCACCGGATCGCGCAGCGGATAGCTGCCTGTCACGGGCGAGATGCTGGTCATCATGATGGGCACCGCCGCCAGGCTCATGAAGGAGCCGCACAGGAATGCCAGCACCGTGACCACGCAGTTGAGCTGGAACAGCCCGGCGATGCGGGCGCGCAGCACCGCCTCGATCGAATGGCCGTAGCGCCCGAGCTGCACCGGGATCGACAGCAGCGGCAGCACCGAGAACAGCGCCATCAGGTAGAGCATGCTGCCATGGGCCAGCAGATAATCGGACCAGGGCCGGCCGCTGCGCCACAGCATCAGGTAGCCGCCGCCCAGGAACAGCAGCGCCAGGACGCGGGCAATCGGTCCGCAGGATGGCAGGGACGCAAGGATAGACAGCAGCGCCAGCAGCGCCGCCGCCGGCAGCAGCGCCGGCAGGTGCGCCACCGTGGCAAGCAGGAAGATGACGATGGCGGCAAGGTAGAGCAGACCGCGCCATGCATCGGCCGTCGCTTCGATGCCGGCCACGCCCGTCCTATCCGGCGCCAATGCCATGACCAACAACCCATCCAAGCCGCATGCCGTGTTCTCCTTGCGTTGCGCCGATCCCGTGAGCAAGGCCCATGCCGCGCTACCCCCGCGACCTTAGAGGCTGCCGCATGGGGTGTCAACGCGGGCGCGCGCATGCTGCCGAATCGAGCAAGCGCGCAGGACGTTGCGCTTGGCCTTCGTTTGGATGTTGTGACGGCGGCGCGCCTGACTTACCATTCATTTCGTCAACATGGTTGACGTCTGCCCTTCCACCGCCGCATACACCAGGAGACACCTCATGCGTCTTACCCGCAATCGCCATGCCCGCCTTGCCCTCTGCCTTGCCCTTGCCGCTGCCGCCGCCGGCTGCGCCGGCAGCCGTTATGCGCCGGGCGGCAATGCCTCCGCGCAGGCGGGCAGCCCGATGACCTTCTTCGTGACCAGCGCCGGCAGCGGCAAGGGCGCCAACCTGGGCGGCCTGGCCGGCGCCGACCAGATCTGCCAGACCCTGGCCGCCAAGGCAGGCGCGGGCGACCATACCTGGCGCGCCTATCTGAGCACGAGCGCCAACGGCATGGGCGCGGCGGTCAATGCGCGCGACCGCATCGGCCGCGGCCCGTGGCAGAACGCCAAGGGCGTCGTGATCGCGAAGGACGTGGAAACCCTGCACGGGACCAACAATCTGAACAAGGAAACCGCGCTGACGGAGAAGGGCGACAAGGTCAACGGCCGCACCGATCAGCCTAACCTCCATGACATCCTCACCGGTTCGCAGCCCGATGGCCGCGCCTTCGGCGGCGAAAAGGACATGACCTGCAGTAACTGGACCAGCAGCGGCGAAGGGGCCGCGATGGTGGGCCACCACGACCGGATGGGCTTGAACACCGAGCCGCCGGCGCTGTCATGGAATTCCTCGCATCCGAGCCGCGGCTGCAGCCAGGAAGCGCTGCGCGGCACCGGCGGCGCCGGCCTGCTGTACTGCTTCGCGGCCAAGTAACGCGGGACGCAGACAAAACAAAGGGCTGGGCGGGACGCGATGTGGCTTGCGTCCCGCCCGGCCCTTGCGCGTTTTTATCCGCCTATTGCGCCGCGCAGGTGAAGCTGGCCGCCGCGTTGATGTCTCCCGTCAGGTTGTAGCGCGGGAAGGTCGGATACTCGCACAGCGGCCGGGTGCGGCCGGGCACGCCGGTGCGGTCGGCCACCACCTGGGCTGGCGGCGCAATGCCTTTCTCCACCCAGTTCTCCAGCGTCGTCACCGAGTCCCATGCGGCATTGAACACCGTGCTGGTGGAATGGCCATAGCCGGGGATCTCGTAATAGCGCATGAAGCCGGTCACCGCGGCCGTGCCCATGGTATTGCGGATGCGGCTGAAGTACTGCTCGGTGGCGCGGGTGCTGACCAGCGCGTCGTGCGAGCCATGCGCCATCAGGATCTTGCCGCCGCGCGACTGGAAGGCCGACAGGTCGGTCTTGTTCGCGTCCTGGATGCCGGTCAGCTCCACGATCCGGTTCTGCCAGATGGTGGGATTCTGCGGGTCCAGCTGCAGCGAGTTGAAGTTGGGGTTGCGGGTGACGAAATACTTCACCCACTGGTCCCAGAACGTGCTGCCATACGGCGGCATGCTGGTGGCGGTCACCGCCGGCATCGGGTTGGCCGGCTGCTCGGTGCCCATCGACAGCGTCAGCACCGTGGGCTGCAGCGGATCGTTGCCGGGATTGCCGAAGTCGGTGCCCCAGGTATTGAAGCCGGGATAATTGCGCTCGCCGCTGGCCAGCGCATAGTTCAGCTGCAGCGGCGTGTTGATCACGTTGAAGGAAGCGATCTGCACGTCCGACAGGCAGGTGTCGCCGGTGTCGGCGCCGTTGGCGCAGCGCACCGGCTGACCGCCCGGCGAGGCGTCGACGGTGGCGGTCGCGGGATTGAAGCTGGCATTGCAGGCGACCACATTGCTGATCACGCCGTCGCGCGCGCCGTCCAGGCCGTCGCAGGCGGCGACGGCGGCGTCATACAGCACGCGCCGCTTGGCGCGGTTCGGATAGGCATTCGGCAAGGCCAGCTGGCGGGTGATGCGGCCGAACTGCAGGTCCAGGCTGGCTGCATTCCAGGCCGGGTACAGCACGATGGCGCCGTCGAAGTCGGATGGCCAGTTCTGCACCGCCAGCAGCGCTTCGCGCCCGCCTGTGGAGCCGCCGGCGAAATAGGTCTTCTGCACCGTTTCCGCATAGCGCGACTTGATGATGGCCATGGCGGTGTCGCGGGTTTTCTTGATGGCGTCGCCGGCGAAGTTGCGCAGCGCCTCGTCGTTGGCGCCGAAGGTGCCGTCGCGGCTGCCGTTGGCATTGGCCTGGTGGCCGGAATCGCTGCCGAAGGTGGCATAGCCGCGTCCGAGCGGCACCTGCCTGTCGGTCGGGCCGGCCGGCACATTGGCTATACCCGTGGCGATGGTGCCGTTATAGCCGCCGCCGCCGAACATCATGGCCTTGCGGTTCCAGTTTTCCGGCAGGTTCACCTGGAACTTGATCTTGGGCGCGCTCGCATCCACCGGATTGATGTCGCCCAGCACACGGCAGTATTCGCCGACCGCGCTGGCGCCGCTGCCTGCTGCCGGGACCACGGTTGCGCTGGTCACCGTGGCGCCGGTGGTGGCCAGGCCAATGCTGGAAGCCGGTATCGTCATGCCGGCCAGCTGGGCGCAGGTCATGGCGGCCTGGGTGGGCGGCAGATTGGCGTTGTCGTCGTTATTGTCGCTGCCGCCGCAGGCGGCGAGCCCGAATGCCGCCAGCACCGCGATGGTGACGGGTGCGGCCTGGCGTTTCCTGATGTTGAAGCGCATGTCTCCTGCTCCTTTTCGTATCGTTATGGCCGCAATGGCGGCAGGAGCATCATAGGAAACAAACACGCCGGAAAGATTGAGTCGGCGCAATCTGTGCAGAGAGCAAGCGGCGCCCTGCCCGCCGCCGGGGAGGTTTAGCGAGCCTGCCTGCCGCCAGCCACCGCCTGCGCCAGACTGGCGGGCAGCCTTGCATAGCGCAGGAACTCCATGCTGAACCCGGCCCTGCCCTGCGTCAGCGAGCGCAGCGTGGTGGCGTAGCCGAACATCTCCGCCAGGGGCACCTCGGCCCGCAGCAGCCGGCCGCCGGCGATCTCGTCCATGCCGCGCACCTGGCCGCGCCGGCTTGCAAGGTCGCCCAGCACGTCGCCGGTATGCTCGTCCGGCGTCTCCACGCCGACCGCCATCACGGGTTCGAGCAGCACCACGCCGGCCTTCCTGCAGCCGTCGCGCAGCGCCATCGCGGCCGCCACCCGGTAGGCGTTTTCGCTGGCGTCGACCTCATGCCAGGAGCCGCCGGTCAGCGTGACCTTCAAATCCGTCAGCGGATAGCCGGCCAGCACGCCGCCGGCCATTGCGTCGCGCACGCCCTTTTCCACCGCGGGAATGAATTCGCGCGGAATGGCGCCGCCCCTGACCGCATCGACGAAGGCGAAGCCGGCGCCGGCCGGCAGCGGCTCGATTCTCAGCACCACATGGCCGTACTGCCCGTGGCCGCCTGACTGGCGGATGAACTTGCCCTCGCTGGCCTCGCAGACGCCGCGCACGGTTTCGCGGTAAGCCACCTGCGGCGCGCCGACCTGGGCATCGACGCTGAATTCGCGGCGCATGCGCTCGACCAGGATTTCCAGGTGCAGCTCGCCCATGCCGGAGATCACGGTCTGGCCCGACTCGGGATCGATGCGCACATGAAACGACGGGTCTTCCTGCGCCAGCCGCTCCAGCGCATGCGCCATGCGGTCATGGTCGGCCTGGGTGCGCGGCTCCACCGCCTGCGCAATCACCGGCTCCGGGAAGGCGATCTGCTCCAGCATCAGCGGGTGGTCCGGGTCGCACAGGGTGTCGCCGGTCGACACGGTCTTCAGGCCGACCGCTGCGGCAATGTCGCCGGCATGGACTTCGCTGATCTCGGTGCGGTGGTTCGCATGCATCTGCAGCAGGCGGCCGATACGCTCGCGCTTGCCGCGCAGCGTGTTCCATACCGTGTCGCCGGCATGCAGCGTGCCGGAATACACACGGAAGTAGACCAGCTGGCCGGCGAACGGGTCGGTCATGATCTTGAAGGCCAGCGCGGCGAACGGCGCCTTGCTGTCGGGCGCGCGTTCGACCGGCCTGCCCTCGCCGTCGATGCCGACCACCGGCGGCAGGTCCGACGGCGCCGGCAGATAGTCGATCACGGCATCGAGCAGCGGCTGCACGCCACGGTTGCGGTGGGCGCTGCCGCACAGCATGGGCATGATCTCGCCGGCAATGGTGCGGCGGCGCAGCGCCTGCTTTAGTTCATCGACGGAGATATCGGCGCCGTCGAGGTATTGCTGCAGCAGCGCGTCGTCATCCTCGACCGCCGCTTCCACCAGTGCGGCGCGCCACTGCGCAGCGCCTTCCAGCAGGTGCGCCGGGATATCGGCCAGATGGAAGCGTTGCCCCTGCCCCTCCTCATCCCAGACGATGGCGCGCATGGCCAGCAGGTCGATCACGCCGTTGAAGCCGGGGCCTTCCTCCAGCGGCAGCTGCAGCGGCACCGGCGTGCCCTTGAGCCGCTCGATGATCTGCTGGCGCACCCGGAAGAAATCGGCGCCGGGACGATCCATCTTGTTGACGAAGGCAATCCGCGGCACCCGGTACCGGGCGGCCTGGCGCCACACGGTTTCAGACTGCGGCTGCACCCCGCTGACAGCGTCATACAGCATGCAGACGCCGTCGAGCACCCGCATCGAGCGCTCGACCTCCACCGTGAAATCCACGTGGCCGGGCGTGTCGATGATATTGATGCGGTGCGCCGGCCGGCCGCCGTCCATGCCTGTCCAGTAGCAGGTGGTGGCGGCGGCGGTGATGGTGATGCCGCGCTCCTGTTCCTGCTCCATCCAGTCCATCGTGGCCGAACCTTCGTCGACCTCGCCGATGCGGTGGCTGATGCCGGCATAGAACAGGATGCGCTCAGTCAGCGTGGTCTTGCCGGCGTCAATATGGGCGGAAATGCCGATGTTGCGGTAGCGCGTGACCGGCGTGGCCGCAAGAACGCCATCGGACCGCGCAATGGGTCCCGTGGCCATGCGTCACCTCAGGCATGCTGGCCGCTGATGTAGTGTTCCAGCTGCTCGATGGTGAACTGCTGGTCCGAGATGATGTCCTTGACCAGGTCGCCCATCGAGATCAGGCCGATCAGCCGGCCGCCCTCCATCACCGGCAGGTGGCGCACCCGGCTGTTTGCCATCAGCGCCATGCAGTCTTCATTGCTCTGCTGCGGCCGCACATACAGCACCGTGGGACTCATGATCTCGCGCACCGCAGTCTGGTCGGAATTGCGGCCCATCAGGATGACCTTGCGCGCATAGTCGCGCTCGCTGACCATGCCGACGATGGCGCCGCCTTCCATCACCACCAGCGCGCCGATGCCATGTTCGGCCATGCGGCGGATCGCTTCCAGCACGGTCTCGCCGGGACTGATGGTATGGACTTCGGTCCCGCCCTTGGCATGCAGTATCTGGGAAACGGTCTTCATCGTTCATCCTTTCGCTGGGTTGGTCATGCGGAAAATGGCTTTGCCTGCGGTGTGCTGCGCGCCGGAAGACAGCTGCGTTCGACCGGCGCATGACGAATCGGATGGAAGCAGTATAGACACTATCGCCCGCTTCATGGGCATCGATAAAGCGCTGTTGGCGTGGATCAGGCCGGCGGCCGCGGCATTTTCGGGCCCGATCCGGCTTTCATGCGGCCAGATAGGCACATCCGGCGTTTTATTTGCAAGAAAAGCGGGCTGACAGCTACTGTTTGCGCTTGTTATTCCGCTAAAATTCAAGCCCCTCTATCTCACAGGCAAGTACCATGAAAAAATCAGAAATGATCGATCACATTGCGCAGACCCACACCCTGACCAAGGTGGAAGCAAACCGCGTGCTCGACACCGTGATTGGCATCATCCACACCGACCTGAAGAAGGAAGGCCGCTGCTCGATTCCTGGCCTGGGAACCTTCAGCGTCACCAAGCGTGCAGCCCGCACCGGCCGCAACCCGGCCACCGGCGAAAAGCTCAAGATCAAGGCGTCCAAGAACGCCCGCTTCAAGGCCGCACCGGCCCTGAAGGAAATCATCGCCAAGGTAAAGATCTGAGCCAGGCTTGCTGAGCAGTCCATGCGCGGCGCACTGCGCCGCGCAGTTCTTCCTCCCGCTTCACGCGTTCAACGCGCTTCCCGCTGCCGCTGATATTCGGCGCGCTTCATGTCCATGTACTCTTCCCGCTCGACCTCGCGCAACTGGCGCGCATAACGCTCGGTCGCGCTGAACCAGTCCTTCAGCCGCCGCTCGAACTGCTCGCTCTTTGGCGCATCCACTTCCTTCAGATAGGAATCGATCGCCAGGTAATAGCGCATGGTGTTGCGTTCCACCACGCCGCGCACGCCGCCGATATAGGCTGGCTTGCCGCCTTCGTCGCCGGTGACGGTGAAGCCGACCTTGTTGGCGCCGACGGTCGCCAGGTAGCCCTGCATGCCCAGCTTGCCGGCCATGCCGTAGGAATAGGAATAGGTCAGGTGCAGCAGCGTCTTGCGGCTGTCGACCGCGCCGGCCTCGACCAGGATGCGATAGTCGCTGGTGCCCACCGGCCCCTTGTCGGCCGACATCCTGACATCGAGGTAATCGGGCGCGCTCTCGGCCTTGTAGCCGAAGTCGACGCGGTAGGCCTGGTCCAGCGGCTGCGGGTCCTTCTTGCCGATATAGACCGTCAGGCCCGGCCCGCCATCGACGTCGGCCGCGCGGCAGTACTTGGTGTTGAGATGCAGGATCAGCACGTCGCACCACTGCTCGCGCGTCTTCAGCGCGGCTGCCACCTTTTCCAGCGGATAGTCGAGCAGCGCGTAGGCTTCGCCCTTCAACTGCTTCGGATTCTCGGTGGATTCGATGTACAGCGGCTGGCCGAACTGGTTGCTGGCAAGCCGGGGCTTGAGTTCCGCATACTTCTGGCGCAGCGCTTCGGCGCCGTCGGCGGCATGGGTCAGGGTTGCGGCGGCGAGGCCGGCGGCGAATGAAATGGCCTGGAACAGGCGCAGGCAGCGGGAACGGTAGGCCATGATGATGGCGACACATGGCCCGCGAGCTTGCTCAAGGCACTGTGCCGCAAGATGTGTTGGAAACCGCCATCTTAAATCGGCCACGGCAGAGTATCAGTACGACAGCGCACATCCTCTATTGAGGCACCTCCAACACGGTCATCGTTGGGAATGCGTGGTGGGAGGGGAAGGAAAGCACAAAAGAAAAAGGGCCAGATCTTGCGATCTGACCCTTAAATTGGTGCGGCTGGCAGGAATCGAACCCACGACCCCTTGGTTCGTAGCCAAGTACTCTATCCAGCTGAGCTACAGCCGCTTGGTAATGCACCGTCTTTTTAAAACGGTTTGTCAGGCTTTGACGGCATGGCCGTCATCAATGACCGTTTCTGCGACTCGGTTACTGCTCTTCGTCGTCAGGAGCCGGGATTCTAACAAAGGTTTTCACAGCAAGCAATGCCGTCGACGCAAAAATCCTTGCATAAGAGAAAAATCCCAGTGCATTAAGAAGCTGCAAATATTTTTAAACGAAAAGCAACCAGCCTTCATTCCCCAAAAAAATGCCACAAAAGCAACAAAATGGCGGAACTGTCTACATAGTTAATAGCTAGCACAGCACTCGCATTTGCCGACGCAACGAACAATGGTTTTTTGAAGGAGGCTATTTTGGACCCCATGCAGAACAAGGCCGTGCATCATGAATCGGCAATTCGGACGGATACGGATGTTGAAGAACAGCTTCCCCACACCAAATCTGATACCCCGCAGTTACATGACAGGCAAACAACTCAGCAAACCCTGCTGCATGACTCTGACAAAGTGGAACCGCATCTTGAAAAGCCACACGTCAGGACGGCTCCACAATATGTGGTGTCGTCAGACGCCGACCCTAACTCGCCACATTCGTTGCTTTCCACGTCACGCGGTGACGACACTGCATCAGGTGCAACCAGACCTCATCAAGGCGCAAAAGAGAAAACTTCCGCAGAACTGGATTCTTCGCCCGTACCGAATGGCAGCAACATTTCCCCTGAAGACAGGAAGGCCGCAAGCGCTCGCTCAACCGGTTTGACAGCCGGTAAGCTTGCTGAAAGCGAACTAGGTACGGAAAGAAAAGAGTCTCGATCTATCGATGTGGCGGTTTCTGACGCCTTCCTCAAAGGAGACGTTGAACTTTTAAAACAATTATTAAATCAGGGAGCCAAGCCAGCGAATGATGCGCTCTTATGCCAATCGTACGAAGCCAAACGTACTTTTCATCTATTGGCCAGCAGTGAAGACATAGAAACTTTGCACAAACTGGTTGCGCACACCACACCAGAAACAAAAGCGTACATCATGGACGAAATGCTCGGCTACCTCTTCCATAATCAAATGCCAACCCTGATGGAATATCTTGCCAGGCATGCGGTTATTAACCGCGACGCTGTGGAGGCCGCCATGTCCGATAGATCAAATACAAAATACCAGGCCCTGCTTGACAGCGGCATGTCATTCACCGGCGATCTTGATCCCTCCACCATTCTCAGGGACACATTTCGCTTCTCCTACCAAGAACGTCTTGCATCGCTGCCCAAGAAAAGAAGTACAGCGGCGCAGGCATTCGACGCGCACCGCGATCGGAAATATAAGGAAGCGGACAATTTATTCAACCTGCCTGCCCCTACAGATAACAATCCGTTAGGCTTGACAGAAAATGCTTTGGAAAACTTTTCTGAACTCGGCCTGCATTTTTTGTATCACCGTCTCCAACACACCCACGCAGGCTTGATAAGCACGATGCCTGACGGTTTGCTCCGCGATGGCTTTCGCAGTGAAATCGTATGGATCCTGCGCTCCTGCCAGAAGGAATGCACCGCCACCCGGGAAGCATTGATGCGAAAAATGAATGCCCACGAATACAGGATCGCCTGCAAAACCGTGGATGGCGACATCGTTCCATGTAACGGAAAGAAAGTTGAGCAATTACTGTTTGCCTTTCAACTTTCGACGCATGAAAGACTGCTGCAAATCGCCCAACCCCCGTTAACGGAAAAGGCAAATATATTTCAGACAATACAGTCGGAAATATCCTCCTTTCTCAATTGGGACAAGAACGCGCAAGCCAGAACAGCCCAGGCCAAGGTAGTCATTGAACTGGCGCAAGGCGTTCCCGAGTTCATCCTCCAACTCCCACAGGAAATATTGGACATAAAAACAGGCGTGGCTGAGAAAAGGGTTTCTGCAAAAAGCGCGTTGGAATCCCTACAAAAACATCAGGAAACCCTGGAAACGCAATTTGAAGCGCTGATGGGCAGTCCATCGCCGGGAACAGATCTAGCGGATCAGGTGATTATCAACATGTATGGCAATACCTTCAAGGAACTCGCCGCTATCAGGAAAGCAACGCTCAGCAGTGCTGGCCAGTCGCAGTCGCAGTAATGCGTTCCGAAGCACAAACGCCATCAGTGCAAGTGGCACGGGATGCGAATGACCCGTTATATGCCTATAGTGGCGGCTGGCCAATCACATTCCCTTCGTCCCCGACGCCATGCCTTTCAAGTCACTTTCCAACAAAGCCCTGTCGACTTCCTGCGGCACGCTGGTGATCAATCAGCGTGGCCAGATCCTGCTTTGCCATGTCACCGGCACCCGCAACTGGGATATTCCCAAGGGCATGCAGGACCCTGGCGAATCCACGCTGCAGGCGGCCATGCGCGAGCTGGCCGAGGAAGCGGGCCTGGCCTTCGACAGCGAGGCCTTCGAGGATCTTGGCAGCTTTGACTACCGGCCCGACAAGCGGCTGCATCTCTACAAAGTCCACGCGCCCGAGACGCTCGACTGCCTTGACCATCTCTGCTGCACCAGCCATTTCCCGCATCACATTACCGGCAAGGACACCCCCGAAGTGGACGGATTCCGCTGGGCTGACCGCGACGAGATCCGCCGCCTGTGCTGGCCGCGCATGGCGCAGCGGCTGCTGTCGCTGGACTGGTAGATCGATTCGGCTACCACTGCGGCCTGCGCCAGGCGCAGCCAATCGCCGAACTGTTGAGCGCAATCTCCTTCAATGCGCGAGGCGGCAACTAAAACAGGCGCACCTTGTCAGACTGCCATGTTTGCCTGGCAAGGCAACAGGCTTCCTGACGCCGCACAAGTTCTCCGGACATCGGAGCCGCGCCGGCTGTCCTGCGCCTAAAGCATGGCGAACAGGCATTGCCGTACGAAGGCCGGCGCGGACCTGCGCCGATAAAGGCGCACCGTCGCCGCCAACTGCGGGCCGGTAGCGATGGCCTGGCAAGCCATGCCTGCCATCGCGCTTCACAACGACAACATGAATACACATATCGCCACATTCCATTCCATCCGAACAAGGAGCATTCGTCTTCTGAACCGAAGAACGCAGCTGATCGCCTGCCTGATCTTCATCGGCACCATGCTCTCGTCCATCATTCCGCCGTTCCAGTCGCCGGACGAATTCGACCATGTCAAGCGCGCCTATCTGCTGTCGCAGGGGCAGTTGACCCTGGTCAGCCCGCCCAACACCAGTTCGGGCGGCTATATCGACAACGGCCTGCTGCAGTACATGGATGGCTTCACCCATCTGCCATTCGAGGAAAAGCACACGGTGGCGCGCGGGACGATAGAGCATGCCAGGCAGTCGCGCTGGCAGCACACGACCAACTTTTCGATCGCTCCCGGCACTGGCTATTACTTCCCGCTGGTCTACCTGCCCCAGGCCGCGGGCCTGCTGATCGGGCAGGCGCTCGATCTGTCGGTCGACCTGTCCTACCGCCTGGCGCGGCTGCTGGCGCTCAGCGCCACGCTGGGCCTGCTGTTTTTCGCCGCCCGGATTTACCCGACCAATTTCCTCACGCTGGCCCTGCTGGCGCTGCCGATGACGGTGTTCCAGATGGTGTCGGCCACATTGGACGGCACCACGACTGCGCTGGCGATCCTGTGCCTGTCGCTCTTCATGCGCGCCTGCGACCGCAGCATGGCCTATCCGAAGTGGATGTCGTGGCTGCTGGGGATAGCGCTGCTGCTGCTGGTAAATAGCCGCACGCACCTGTTGCCGCTCCTGGCGCTGCCGCTTGTGATCTATTTCTTCCGCAAGCGCACGCTTGACCTCGCCTTGTGCGCCGGGCTGACGTTGGCGGCGCTGGCATGGCTGTTCATCGCCATGCGCTACACGATAGACCTGCGGGTGGCGCGCAGCGTTTCCCTGGGCGAGATCGTCGGCTATTACCTCAGCAAGCCGCTGGCCTTCCCTTCCGTGCTATGGGCTACCCTGACGGATAGCGAGACCAGGCAATTCTATCAACAGACCTTCATTGGCAAGCTGGGCTGGCTCGACCTGCAATTCCAGGACTGGTTCTATAACCTGTCCCTGCTGTTCTGCGCCGCGATGGCCGCGCTGTCGGTGCAATGGTCCACGCTGCGCCAGGACTGGCGGGTGCGCCTCTGCCTGACGGCATGCGCCGGCGTCTCGATGCTGATGGTGTTCTTCCTGTTGCTGGTGACATGGAGCAAGCATCCGGCCGCACTGATCGAAGGCGTCCAGGGCAGGTATTTCCTGGTGCCGTGCATCCTGCTTGCGTATGCGCTCAAGGGCCAGGCCACGCTGGTGTCGGGCAAGCGAAGGAGCATCGGCCTGTCGCTGCTCTATCTCTATCTGCTGATGCTGTCCATCGTGCTGCCGCAGGAACTGATCTACCGTTATTTCGCCAACTGACCTGCCCGGCCGGCGCCGATAGTCGCTGGCAGGCAAGCTCTTCCACCCTCACCGACCTATGGATGCACACTTTCAAGAAGCAGCGCGGCCACGCGGCAATGCCATCAGCGCCGGGCTGGTCTGCCTGACCGCCCTGGTTTGCGCGCTGGCCCTGGCCTACGAATTTTCACCGGGCTTCATGTCCTTCGACACCCTGTACCAGTACCGGCAGGCAAAGGGCCTGGCCGCGCTCAACGATGCGCATCCTGTCATCATGGTGATGTTGTGGCGCTTCTTCGACAGCGTCAGCGCCAACACCGGCGCCATGCTGCTGTTTCACCAGCTGCTCTACTGGCTGACGGTCGCGCTGTTTGCGCTGCTGGCGGCGCGCCGCCTGGCCTGGCGCATCGCCTTGCTGCTAATTATCGGCTTTTGCCCGCCCCTGGTGATTACCTCGCTGCACATCTGGAAAGACGTCGGCATGATGTGCATGCTGGCGCTGGCCTGCGCGGCCCTGCTGGGCTACCTGCGCTACCGGCATTGGGGCTGGCTGCTGCTGGCTGCGCTGGCGCTGTTCTATGCGATAGCCGTCAGGATCAACGGCTTCATTCCCGGCGTGTTCCTGATGGGCTTTCTGGCTTACGCGGCGGTGTCGCGCTCGCGCCTGCCGGCGCTGAAAAAGACGGGTGCGGCCCTGCTTGCGGTGGCGGCGCTGAGCCTGGCTTACTTTCAGGGCATTGCCGCGCTCAATGCCAACGCCGAAAAGAGCAATGGACTGGGCACCCTGCTGGTATGGGACCTGGCCGAGATCTCGCTGGCGCGCGGCGAGGACGTGATACCGCCTTACATTCCGCGCGTGGGCACCGGGGAGCTGCTGCAGGACCTGGCGCGGGTCCGCGTGCCGGACACCAATTACCCCTACTGGGCGGTAGTCTGGCCTTTCCCGCCGCAAGAGTTTCAGGGCCGACTGCTGCCCGACTGGCTGAAAGTGGTTGCGGCCAATCCCGGCATCTACCTGAAGCACCGCAGCCACCTGTTCCTGACCATGCTGGGAATTGGCGTGCCGAAGATTTATTACCCGTATCATCCGGGCATCGATGGCAACGAGTTTGGCTTCCGTTTCAACCACATCAGCCAACAGCGCGCCGGCAGCTATTTCCGCGCCTTCGACCGCCTTGCGGCCACCCCTTTCTACAAGCCCTGGATTTATCTGCTGCTATGCGTCGCCACGCTGGCGCTGGCATGGCAGCGCTTCCGTGGCGCACGCGGCAGCCGGGATGAAAACCTGCTGGCCGCCACGGTGGCCGTGAGCGGCATCGCCAACATGGCGTCGCTGTTTTTCCTGGCGACGGCGGCGGACTATCGCTACGTGATCTGGACCGTGTTCGCCGGCCTGCTGGGCGGCGTCATGGTGGCGGCGGACATGCTGCGGGAACGCCGGCTGGGAGGCGTTGGGGCGCAGGCCATGCCGCGCAGGGAACGCGGCCTGGCCTGAGGCGCCTTCCATCGAGCGGCCAGGCTTTCAGCGGGAAAAGTCCCCGGCCCGCTCCGGCTGGTAGAGCACCTCGACGATCCTGACCTGCACCCGGCGCCCGTCCGGCCCTGGCCACTCTATGCTGTCGCCGACCGACAGGCCGAGCAGCGCGGTGCCAACCGGCGTGAGGATGGAAATGCCGTCCGGCACGTCCGGCATTTCCCTGGGATAGGACAGGGTCAGGCAGAACATTTCCGGCGACGCGTCGATCTGGAAGCGCACTGTCGAGCGCATCGTCACAACGGACGGCGGCATGTCCTGCGGCACCAGGACGTCAGCCCGGTCGAGCTCTTCGCGCAGGGACTGCGCGGCAGGCGAATCGGGCGGCAGGGCATCGAGCAGGGCCTCGATCCGTTCGAGGTCGGTCGAGGACACGACGATGGATGGTTTCATGATTGGAACTCCTGACAGGCCTTATGCCTGACAATTTATTGAAGGGACTGACCGGCGGCACGCGCCGGACGCCGTGGGCGCGGGGCGAACCAGACCAGTCGGATGCCGTTTGCCGGAAATGCGCGACGGGCTATCTCTCGGCTGCGGTACGGCAGTTGGCTGTTGCGTCGGGGCAGGCTCGGGAGGCTGGAAAAACCGGGAAGGTTGTCCGGCGCTCACCGAGCCCAGGAAAGGCAGGCAAGGTCCCGGACGGACAAGGATGCCTTGCCGATGCGCGGAAACGGCACGGCGGACGTAGCCAGGCGATGCGCAAGAAGACCGCTGGCACGGACGCGCAGCCGCGACTTCCCCTGGTTCAGGGAAGAACAATCGTCATTCAGGGGAATGCGGGGCTTGTTCACTGTGAAGTCTGCTGATGCGGGCTGGCCGGAATGGCCGAGTATATAGGCTTTGTCCGGATCTTCAATGGCATGCGGGGCTGCGCTTGGCGCCAGCATGGTCGCTACCCGAGGCATCGCCAGAAATGGGAAAGGGGGCTGGCTTCAAGCCAACTCCCTTTCATCCCTGGTGCTGATGAGACGAGCGCAGCAGCTGGTCAGGCTTACGGTTCGATAGCCCTCCCTTTGTGGAGTACGTAGCTGGCACGTCCTGTCGAAGCGATGGAGGATGTCATTACCCAGTTGGACGAATTGACTTCTTTTCCTGTCGACAATATTTACACTCAGACCCTCAGAACGAATTACCAAAGTGCAACTAGTTGATTTAACGTAAATATTTTCCATGGCATAACAGTTGCTATAGAGAATATACGATCAAAAAACTCCAGGGCTCGTATGAACATTAAATCGATTTTCGCCGCTTTCGCATTCGCTGCCGCATCCATCATGACCGCGCCTGTGTCGGCAACCGTCATCATGAACAACACGAGCACTCCGATCTGCGATCTCTGCACGATCAATTCGACCTTAGCGGTGTCGTCCCATTTCATCATTCAAGATCTTAACGTTCTTCTGAGCAACCTTAACCACACTTACGACCAAGACTTGGTCATTAGCATTTTTGCTCCGACTGGCACTTCGGTTATCTTGTCGAATCGTCGCGGCGGAAGCGGCAATAACTTCCAGAACGTCGTATTCGATGATTCGGCAACTCAGTCTATCTCCCAAGGGTCAGCCCCGTTTAACAACACCTTTAGGCCAGAACAGGCGCTTTCCATGTTCAACGGTATCGATGCATTCGGAACTTGGACACTGCGCGTCAGTGACGTTCAGAGCCAAGACACCGGCACCTTAAAAAGCTGGGGCCTCGATATTACGCCGGTGGCAACCGGATCCGCCGTTCCAGAGCCTGGCGCGGCAGTCTTGTTCGGTCTGGGCCTACTCGCCCTTGCAACATCCCGCCGCGAGGCAGCGAAGAAGTAAAAACCGTTCCTTGGTCATGAAGCCCGCGGCATGCGGGCTTTTTTTTCGCCGTCCGTATTCACGCAATCTCCTGATGCTAAACACGGACATAATTCCACATAGAAATGAGCGGAGGCATACGAATTGCATAACGAAGAAACGTTCCGCAAGCTTGAAACCTTCCTTGCAGCGCTCAAAGAAATAATCAACGAGCAGCGTGCTTTCATCGGCGTCATGTGACATGAGAGAGACTTGCTGGCGGCTGGGTACGCAAAAGCGATGAAAGAGTGTAAAGAAATACAAGCGCTTCTCAAAGCATCCAACGACTCAGCAATTTCCAGGTCAAAACGAGGCTAATCCCCTACTTCAACCGCCCTTAACAACGGCGGCAACACCCGCTTTCTCCTCAGATTCGCCGGATGTCCGTCAAGTGATTATTCCCGCATAGCACATAAGTACCTGTCGGAAATATTTACAAAAGCAAAGTTTCCGGTTGATTACCTAAAGCCAACTAGTTGTTTTATAGGAAATATTTTTCCCTGGCATGATTGCTGCATTAACAACTTTTGTAGCATTTTCAATCAAGGGAGCCAACGTGAAAAAGATGATCAAAGCTTTAGCAGCAACCGCAGTCGCAGGATGTATGTTCGCAGCACCGGCAGCCAACGCCATTACCTTTACCATCACAGGCGGTTCATTCGCCGCGGAAAACGGTTATGGAACTGGCAACAATGACTTGGACGTCACATTCAGCACAGCCGGTTATTGGAATACCAGCAAAGTCTTCAATCTGACTACAGTCAATCAGCAGACCAGCCTTTTCAATTTCGGCCTCATTACCTTGCGCGAAGATAATATTTCCCAAAGCGAGACTGGAAGTCTGGGAATCACTGCCACCTTCAATTTCACTAATCCATTTGCAACCAGCACGCCTCTGACTGTTACGACAAGCGGCGTCATTGCCTATACCGGACCTGTAAATGATTGCTTCCTGTGCATTTTTAATCCTGACGCGGTCGATTACAAGATCGACTGGGCTCCCTCGACCGTAGACTTTGGCGCGGGCGGCAAGTTTAGGATCGACATGACTGACCTGTCGTTTAACCAGCAGGAATCGCTGACACAAACTGCAAGGCTGACTCTGCTCGCACTGCCGAGTGAGGGTGGAAATGGCAATGCAGTCCCTGAGCCAACCACCGTGGCATTGCTCGGTCTCGGCCTGCTGGGCTTTGCAGCATCGCGCCGCAAGGCAGCCAAGAAGTAACACTGCCACACCTAGTCATGAAGCCCGCCGCGCGCGGGCTTTTTTATTCGCCGTCCGCGTTCACGCAATTCCCGGATGTTGCACATGCGTATAATTCCGCGCAAAAATAAACGGAGACATACGAAGTGCATAAAGAAGAAACCGTCCGCAATCTTGAGGCGTCCCTTGCGGCGCTCAGAGAAATAATTGATGAGCAACGAATGCCCATCCAAAACTTGGAACATGAACGTGACTTGTTTTCAAAAGGCTATCGTGCAGCAATGGGTAAATGCGAAGAACTTGAAGCCACCGCAAGTGCCCAGGCAGCTCAGTCCCATGTAAACCAGACGGAATAATAATTATGCGTCGCTATATCATTCGGCAGTACATGCACGGCGAAAATGCAGACGATCCTCTCAGTATGGCCGGCACATTCGACGATCTGCGAGAAGCGCAATCCTTCGCTGAAAGACGAATACAAGACGTGAATGAAGTCATCGACACCGTGACTTGGGAAGTGGTATGGCGCCTGAACAGGGGCGTTCCCCGTTCGTGATCACGTAGCGCTTGATAGCGTATTCGAAGATATCAAGCTTTCAAAGATGAACTCCGATTCTAGGAGCCTGCGCGGCAGAAGGAATGTAAATCGGGGCGAAATTTTCGATCTCTCAGAACGCGCCACAATCGATTTTCTCGACCACTCCAAGGGGGTGAAGGCCCCCCAAAAATGCCCGAAGAATGGCATCGATCCTTCTGCCGCGCAGGCTCCTAGGCGTTGCTTTGGTAGCTGAAACAAATGAATCGATAGCACAAACAACTTTCAAAAGTACAAAGGCCACCGCAAGGGTGGCCTTTGTACTTGATTACTGGTGCTGATGAGACGAATCGAACGTCCGACCTACTGATTACGAATCAGTTGCTCTACCGACTGAGCTACATCAGCGAAGACGCGTATTCTATCAAGAAATCCGCGCAACTTGCCACATCAATCTTGATCGGCGCGGATCAGGCGTCACGGTGGTAGGACGTTACCAGGTCCACCTCGTTCTTCGAGCCCAGGAAAACAGGCACGCGCTGGTGCAGCTTCTCGGGCTGGATGTCCAGGATGCGCTGCTTGCCGTCGGTGGCGGCGCCGCCGGCCTGCTCGACGATGAAGGCCATCGGGTTGGCTTCGTACATCAGACGCAGCTTGCCCGGCTTGTCCGGGTCGCGGGCGTCGGCGGGGTACATGAAGATGCCGCCGCGGGTCAGGATGCGGTGCACGTCGGCCACCATCGAGGCGATCCAGCGCATGTTGAAGTCCTTGGCGCGCGGACCGGTCTTGCCAGCCTGCATTTCGTCGACGTAGCGCTTGACCGGCGCATACCAGTGGCGGGCATTGGAGGAGTTGATCGCATATTCCTTCGTATCTTCCGGAATCTTCGCCTCTTTCTGCGTCATCACCCAGGAACCCATCTCGCGGTCCAGCGTGAAGGACTGCACGCCGTTGCCGGTGGTGAGCACCAGCACCGTTTGCGGGCCATACACCGCGTAGCCGGCGGCAACCTGCTGGCTGCCGGGCTGCAGGAAGGCGGCTTCGGTCGGCACCGTCATGCCGTGCGGCGCCTTCAGCACCGAGAAGATGGTGCCGATCGAGACGTTGACGTCGATATTGGACGAGCCGTCGAGCGGATCGAACAGCAGCAGGTACTCGCCCATCGGATAGCGGTTGGGAATCGGGTGGATGGTTTCCATTTCCTCGGAAGCCATCGCCGCCAGATGGCCGCCCCATTCATTGGCCTGCAGCAGGATGTCGTTGGAAATGATGTCCAGCTTCTTCTGGATCTCGCCCTGCACGTTCTCGCTTTCGGCTTCGCTGGTGCCCAGCACCTCGCCCAGTGCGCCCTTGCCCACCGCGTGGCTGATGGTCTTGCAGGCGCGCGCGACGACTTCGATCAGAAGCCGCAGCTCGGCGGGAATGGTGTTGTGCAGGCGCTGCTCTTCAATCAGGTGCTGGGTCAGGCTGATACGTTTCATATTGGCTTTCTTGACGGCGTTAATCGTTAATCGTTGATCATTGGCTGTTAATCATTCATCGGCGGCGAGCGCCTTGCTGACCACCTCGAAGACATCCTTGGACAGGCGCGGCGTGGCGGCAACCCGCTGCAATGCTTCCTGCATCTGCTCCTGCAGCGCCGGCGCGTACTTGCGCCAGCGGTCCAGCGTGCGCGCCAGGCGGGCGGCGACCTGCGGATTCAGGGTGTTCAAGGCAATCACCTGCTCGGACCAGAACAGGTAGCCGCTGCCGTCGACGGCATGGAACTGCGCCGGGTTGCCGTTGCAGAAGCTGAAGATCAGGCTGCGCGCCCGGTTCGGGTTCTTCAGGCTGAAGGCCGGATGCTTCATCAGCGCGCGCACCGCATTGACGTCGGCGGCGGGCGCCATGGCCTGCAGCGAGAACCACTTGTCGATCACCAGCGGCTCATCCTCGAATTCGCTGTAGAAGCGCTCCAGCGCATCCTTCCTGCCGGGCGCGCTGCTGTTCTGCAAGGCGGCCAGGGCGGCGATGCGGTCGGTCATATTGCCGGCCTGGTCGTACTGGGACTGGGCAAGCGCGTGGCTGTCGGTGTCGTCCAGTTCGGCCAGGTATTGCAACGCAACGTTCTTCAGGCCGCGCTTGCCGGCCGACAGTGCATCCGGGCTGTAGTCGCCGGGCGTCTGGTTCAGCTGGTGCAGCTGCACCAGCTCGTTGCGCAGGGTGCGCGCCAGCAGGCGGCGCATGAACTGGCGGGCGGTGTGGATGGCCTGCGGGTCGATCACTTCCATCTGCTCGGCCAGCACGCCTTCGCTGGGCAGGGTCAGCACCAGTTCGCGGAAGGCCGGGTCCAGCGTGCTGTCGGCCAGGGTCTTGTGCAACGCCGCCGCATAGGTTTCCAGGTTGGCGGTGGATTCGCGCATCGGCTCCTGGTTCTGCACCATGCGGGTCAGGGTCAGCAGCCGGCGGGTGGCCAGGCGCTGGCCGGCTTCCCAGCGGTTGAAGGGGTCGCTGTCGTTGGCCATCAGGAAGGCCAGTTCCTCGTCGGTGTATTCATACTCCAGCACCACCGGCGCGGAAAAGTCGCGCAGCAGCGAAGGCACCGGCTTTTCCGGCACGCCGACGAAGCGGAAGGTCTGGCTTTCTTCAGTCAGTTCCAGCACGCGGGTGGTGGGCGCGTCGGCCACATTCTCGCCTTCGGCCGTCAACGGCAGGTCGGCGCCGACCGCATCCAGCAGGCCAACCTTGACCGGGATATGGAACGGCAGCTTGGTCTTCTGGCCGGGCGTGGGCGGACAGGACTGGCTCAGCGTGATGTCGTAGGTGCGGTTCTCTTCGTCGTAGCGGGTCTTGACGGTCACGCGCGGCGTGCCGGCCTGGCTGTACCAGCGCTCGAACTGATCGAGATTGCGGCCGTTGGCATCGGCCATCGCGGCGCGGAAGTCGTCGCAGGTGACGGCTTGGCCGTCATGGCGCTGGAAGTACAGGTCCATGCCCTTCCTGAAGCCGTCGCGGCCCAGCAGGGTCTGGTACATGCGCACCACCTCGCTGCCCTTTTCATAAATGGTGACGGTGTAGAAGTTGCTGATCTCGACATAGCTGTCGGGCCGCACCGGGTGCGCCATCGGGCCGGCGTCTTCCGGGAACTGGGCCTGGCGCAGCACCCGCACGTCGTCGATGCGCTTGACCGCGCGGCCGCTCTCGGTGCCCACCATGTCGGCGGAAAATTCCTGGTCGCGGAACACGGTCAGGCCTTCCTTCAGCGACAGCTGGAACCAGTCGCGGCAGGTGACGCGGTTGCCGGTCCAGTTGTGGAAGTACTCATGGCCGACCACGGCTTCGATGTTGGCGTAATCGGCGTCGGTGGCGATGCGGGAATTGGCCAGCACATACTTGGTGTTGAAGATGTTCAGGCCCTTGTTTTCCATCGCGCCCATGTTGAAGTCGCCGACGGCGACGATCATGAAGCGGTCCAGGTCCAGCTCCAGGCCGAAACGCTCCTCGTCCCAGCGTATGCTGTTCTTCAGCGAGTCCATCGCATGCTGCGTCTTGTCGAGGTTGCCCTCCTCTACCCAGACCTGCAGCAGCACCTCGCGGCCCGACTGCAGGGTGTAGCGTTCCTCCTGGCAGACCAGGTTGCCGGCCACCAGCGCGAACAGGTAGGACGGCTTCATGAACGGGTCTTCCCACAGCGCGTAGTGGCGGCCGTCGCCCAGGTCGCCTTGCTCGATCAGGTTGCCGTTGGACAGCAGCACCGGATACTTCTGCCTGTCGGCGCGCAGCATCACGGTGTAGCGCGCCATCACGTCCGGCCGGTCGGGAAAGTAGGTGATCTTGCGGAAGCCCTCGGCCTCGCACTGGGTGAAGAAATTGCCGTTGGACACGTACAGGCCCATCAGCGAGGTATTGGCATCGGGATGCAGTGCGGTCTCGATTTCCAGCGTGACATTGTCCGGCGCACCGGGGATCACCAGTTCGCCGCCGTTCAAGCGATAGGCGCGCCGGTTCAGCAGCTTGCCGTTCATGCGCAGCGCCACCAGTTCCAGCGTGTCGCCATGCAGCACGATGTCGTTGCTGCGGCCTTCCGGATTGCGGGTCATGGTCAGGCGCGCCGCGACCCGGGTCAGCTTGGGATCGAGGTCGAAGCCCAGTTCGACGGTTTCTACACGGTAGTTCGGCGCGGCATAGTCGCTGCGATAGATTGCCTGGGAAGTATCGGTTCGCATGGGGATGTCGGGACGGGTGAAAAGGCGAACGGGCATTTTACCAATGCACGGCGGGCGTGCATTGTTTTTATGGCCATCCCTTGCGGCAATACGGGGCCGCGGCCACCTCAGGGCGCCGGCGCCGGCGGGTTGGGCCGTGGCGCGGTCTGTACGCCGTCGCTGACGTGGTTGGCCCCGGCAACCACCTGCACTGCGCGGCCGAAGGTCTGGTTGGCGCTGCGGCCGGCGATGGTGTCGACGTACCACCATTCCGCCACCACGCGGCTGGCATTGATGTCGAGCAGCATGTAGCCGCGCTTGTCGAGCTCGACATACTTGACATGCGGGTTGACCAGCTTCACCGCTGCGGCGATGGCGCCGCGCTCGTCATCGACCGCCGGCGAGGTGACCGAGGTGGCGATCAGCTCCACGCCATGCGAGCCGGCGCCGGTGCCGGCGTCGTAGCCGCCCTGGGCGACGTCGCTGTTGTTGGGGTCCTGCGTCAGGTCGGCCGCCCAGGCGCTGTGGATGTCGCCGGTGAGGATCACCACATTGCCGACCGCAGGCGCGCCGGCACTGCCCTTCAGGATATCGAAGACGCGGTCGCGCGCCGGCTGGTAGCCGTCCCACTGGTCGGGGTTGAGGAAGGTGCCGCCATCGGGCAGCACGCCGGGCCTGGCTTTGAGCTGCGCAAACATCACGCCCTGCCCGACCAGCTTCCATGTGGCGCCCGAGCCGCGCAGGCGCTCGGCCAGCCAGCCCTCCTCTTCAGCGCCCAGCATCTGGCGCGCCGGATCGGCGAAGGCGCCGGTCTGGCTGAAGGGACCCGCGCCAAGGATGGCGCTGATGTTGATGTCGCTGGTCGGCTGCGCCTGCTGGGAGCGGGCGTTGAAGCGCTCTTCCAGCATGATCAGGTCGGCCAGCTTGCCCAGCGCGAAGCTGCGGTTGTTCTTCCGCAGGTTGGCCGGGTCGACCACCCGCACCGGCATCCATTCATAGTAAGCCTGCAGCGCGGCGGCCACGCGCGCGCTCCAGCTGCCTTCCACGCCTTCGGTATGGTTTTGCGCGCCGCCGGCCCAGGCGTCGTTGGCCACCTCGTGGTCGTCCCAGATCGCCACCATCGGATGCTGGCGATGCACTTCCTGCAGGTCGGCGTCGCGCTTGTACTGGGCGTGCCTGGCCCGGTAATCCGCCAGCGTGATGGCTTCGGTGGCAGGCTCGTAGGACCGCAGGCTGCCGTACTGGCCGTTGCCGTATTCATAGATGTAGTCGCCCAGGTGCACCACCAGGTCCAGGTCGGCGCGCTCGGCGACGCGACGGTAGGCATTGAAAAAGCCGTGGGCCAGGCTGGCGCAACTGGTCACGGCAATGCGCAGGTTGCCGGTATCGCCGGCCGGCAGGGTCCTGGTGCGGCCGACCGGCGACTGGCCGCCGGGCGCGGAAAACCGGTAGTAATAGCTGGTGCCCGGCTGCAGCCCGCCGACATCGACCTTGACGGTGTAGTCGCGGCTGGCATCGGTGCTGGCGTTGCCGCGCTTGACCACATTGGCCAGGGCCGGGTCGGTGGCCACGACGTAATCGACGCTGACCGCGGCATTGCCGGCGGGGCTGATCCGCGTCCAGAGCAGCACCGCATCGGCCAGGGGGTCGCCGCTGGCCACGCCATGCAGGAACTGGTTGCCGCCCGGGGGCGTGGTTCCGCCGGTGCCGGTGTTGCCGGGGTTATCGTCGCTCTTGCCGCCGCAGGCATCGAGCAGCGGTATGGCCAGCATGGCGGCGCCGGTGCGCCTGAGGAAATCGCGGCGACTGGGACTGCGGCGGCGGGGTGTGAGGTTGCGGGGACGTCCCATGGCATTTCCTTCCGAAGCGGCGCGGCCGGGGCATCCTTCCGTCCCGGCCTGCCCGCCTGCCGCTGTCCAATGGTGGCGCGCGCCCCAACGCTAGCCTGCCTGCAACGATCCCGGTTTAAGCCTGCGCAAAGGGCGTGATGTGCAGCTTGCGACGCGCCGGCCTGGCCGGGCATGCGGTCGCGGCGAGCAAAGCGGGCTGCAGCCTGATGTCATCTGCCGGGGAGCGGCATGGGTGATTGCCTGCGCGCATCCACGGTAATGCAATGGCGAATCGATCAATATCCCTGTCCAGGCCAGGCGCGGCTTGCCTAAATAATAAGTATGCTTTGGCCCTTCATCGACCGTCATCATTTGTTCCAAAGAGAAACAATGCCGTTGAACTTTTCCTCTTACCTGGACGTGGTTCGCTTTCTGGCTGCCATGGTGGTCTTTCTGGGCCATGCCTCCGGCGTCCACTGGACAGCCGGACTGCTGTGGCAACTGGGTGACTACGGCGACACCTGCGTGGTGATCTTCTTCGTGCTGTCGGGCTTCGTGATTGCCTATGTCACCGACGTGAAGGAGCGCACCTGGCAGGCCTATCTGAACAGCCGCGCGGCGCGGCTATGGTCTGTCGTGCTGCCGGCGCTGGCGCTGACCTTCGTGATCGACTGGTTTGGCGTGCGGGTGGCGCCGGCGCTTTATCTCGGCCAACCGTGGTTCGCGGGCGACCATTTGCTGCTGCGCTATCTCGCTTCCCTGCTGATGCTGCAGGAAGTCTGGCATCTCAAGCTCGTGCCGGGCATCAATGCGCCCTTCTGGTCGCTGAGCTACGAAGCCATTTATTACATACTGTTCGGCGTCATCTTCTTTTCGAAACGGCCGGTACGATGGTTGTGGGTGGCGCTGCTGCTGGTGCTTTCCGGCCCAGTGATCGCGGCGCTTTTCCCGATATGGGGCCTGGGCTTCCTGGCTTACCGGTTCTGCAGGAAAAGAACGCTGCCCAGGACATGGTGCTGGCTGCTGGCCATCACCGGGCTCATCCTTCTGGTGGCGTCGCCGCATGTGCGCTACCTGGCGCCGGCCCAGTTGCGCATCATGGACGAGGAGATCGTTGGCCGCTACATCGATGCGCTTGCCTTCCTGATGCATCTGCTTGGGGTATACGGGCTGTCGAACGCCTTCCCGGAACTGCCCCGCCGCCTGCGGTCGATGATCACGACAGTGGCTGCCACCACCTTCCCGCTCTATCTGCTGCATCGGCCGCTGATCCAGTTCTTCAGCTATGCCGGGCCGGAAGATCCGTCGGGCTGGCAGCGCAGGGCGCTTGTGATCGTCGGCACCCTGCTTCTGGTGTTCATCGCGACGCCACCCATCGAGAAATTCCGCCTGCTGTTGAAAGCGTGGCTGAGCAGCCTGCTGGAACGCGCACGCGTTCGCAGGCAGCATGCGGCCATGTCGGCCCGGTCGGGCAATTAAGCGTGATGGGCACCCGGCAGGTTTGACGGCAAGCAAGGCAGGCGTGCGATGCAAGCGCCACGAGGGCAGGCAGGGAAACGAATTTTCTGTGCACAAGTCCATGTTAAGGCCCTTATCTCTTCCGCCATCGAAAGAACCGCATGCCCGCTTCCTCCCTATCGTCAGACCTGCAAGCCAAGGCGCTGGAAATTCATCGGCGGCTGTGCGGACACTATCATTGCCCCATCAAATACTTCCACACCATCGATCCGCTCAGTGAGCTGGTGTCATCGCTGTTGTCGCACCGCACGCTGAACCGCGACTCCGGACAGGCGTTCCGGACGCTGCGTGAACGCTTTGCCAACTGGGAAGCAATGCGCGACGTGCCGGTGGCCGAAGTGCAGGAAGCCATCACCGCCTGCACCTGGCCGGAACAGAAGGCGCCACGCATCCAGCAGGTGCTGCGCGAAGTGACTGCGCGCGGCAATGGCGTGATGTCGCTGGAATTCCTACGCGGCTGGCCGGTGGCGGAGGCACGCGCATGGCTGGAAAGCCTGCCGGGCGTCGGACCCAAGACCAGCGCGGCGGTGCTGTCCTTCAGCAACCTGCGCGGCCGGGCGCTGCCGGTGGACAGCCATCATCATCGGGTGGCTGCCCGGCTCGGGCTGATTCCGGCCACCATGGCGGTGGGGCCGTCGCACCGCGTGCTGGAAGCGCAATTGCCACCGCAATGGGATGCGCAGCAGGTCTACGACAACCACCAGGTGCTGATGCGGCATGGGAAGGACACCTGCACCTGGCGCGCGCCGCGCTGCGGCGCCTGCATCCTTCTCGACCTGTGCCCGCATGGCCAGGCGCGCATGGGAACGGCCGGCGCCCAGGGGCTGGCGGATCAGGACAGCGACCAGGCGGTTTAATTTTCCTTTTGCATGCCGTTCATCCGGTGCCGCAAGGCAGGGCCGGCACTGGCGTCATGCCGTGTCATTTTCCGGCGCCAGGCGAGCGACCGGCATCCCTGCGCTGGCATGCCCGGTCACAGCGCGCTCAGCAGGTCCTTCCAGAGCAGGGTCTGGGAAGCGGCATAGCTTCCGTCGCTTCGTGTCGTCTGCACGGTCAGGCGCGCAAGGAAGCTGGGCACGAGCCCTGCCGATTTTTCCGCCTCCAGGGTGACATTGCTTGCCGCACCGGTGACGGTGATCTGCCCGGAAGAAGGATAGACATCGACTTGGCGGATGCCATCCGCCGGCGGCGCGCCATCCGGCGGCGTGACCGGAATCGCATCCTCGATATTGACGGTAAAGAGCTTGCCGGTAGCGACGCCGACAAGCAGCGTACCCTCATCGGGCTTGATGGTGCTGAAGGTGAAGTTGCCGCCAAAGGAAAGATTGTCGCCGGACTTGTGGATGTCAGCCCGGTAGTCACGCAGTATAAGCTCCTGCGCGGCCTTACCTGGCGCCTGCTGCGTCAGCCGCAGCTCCTTGCCCGTTGCGGCCAGCACCTGGTTCTCTCTCGCAGACTGGCTGATATTGACCTGCGCATCGCCGTTCAGGCTTTCGGTGCCGGTGTCAGACACTGAGCCCAGATTGTCGTAGCGGACCACAATGATGCCTGACCAGACTGAATCGGGGCCTGGCGTGCCGTTGAGCTCCTTTACTGACAAGCTCATATTGCCGTTGATGAGATCGCCGGCGACATCGGCGGGCCCATCCGGACGTCGGCAGTTTTCCATGACGACCCTGACCTCATCGCCTTGCGTCAGGCGATTCTGATTTGCCATTGCGCCCGAAAGGGTGATCGAGCCGCCGAATTCGCAGTCGAATTTCTGCGGAACGCCTGCCACCAGTTGGAAGCCTGCCGTTTTCATCGCAAGGCCAAGCAATGGGACCGCAGCGCTGCCGGCACCCATATCGCTGCCGAGCAGTCCGGGAAGCTCGAGTGCGCCTGGAAAATTCGCCGCGGCGACACCAACGCCCTCGGCCATTTCGGCCAGGCTTTCCAGTCCAAGGTAAGCAGATGCACTAAGGTAATCGAAGTTCGCTGTCGTAATGGGGGAAAGAAGCGGCGTCAATGGGACTGGGTCCTTACCAGCGTCGCCGCTGTCGGCATTGCTATTGTTCCCGCCGTTGCTGCTTCCTCCGCAGGCCACCAGAAATGCTGCAAGACCAAGACAGAAAATGCGAAATAGACTCCGATACCATTTTTTTATCATTGCATTCCTCCTAAGTAATCATCGGCGCCGCGACGTTTTCGCGATCAGGTCCAATGTGCAAGGCCATCAGGACCTTCCTCAATTGCAGCGATGAATCAGGGGCGATCTGGCGAGTCCACCGCAAATCCGGACTTGGAAAACCGTTCACAGGGCACCCCTGTAGTGCAATTTCCCGCCATTTGGTTGCAATGCACGCCGCTTGACCCAAATGCAAAAAGCGCCCGCTACGGGCGCCTCACAAATCGGAAATGCGCAGAAATGCTCAATGGTGGGCAAAGCCCGGCACGGCACTGGCCTGCTGATCGCGCCCCATCGCCAGGCGCAGGTCCATGAAATAGGCGATGGTGCGCTGCAGGCCCTGTTCCAGCGGCACCTTGGGCTCCCAGCCCAGGTAGGAGCGCGACAGGGCGATGTCGGGCTTGCGCCGCACCGGGTCGTCGCAGGGGATGGGCCGGTGCTCGATGCGCGAGGAAGAGCCGGTCAGCCGGATCACTTGCTGCGCCAGCTGCAGCATGGTGAACTCGACCGGGTTG
>Ga0308161_1001170_pt1 | contig 33355 bp, 31 predicted proteins | sample PhyFR2_FD_201034 | JGI IMG/M metagenome (GOLD analysis project Ga0308161, IMG submission 201034) | Phyllosphere microbial communities from UC Gill Tract Community Farm, Albany, California, United States - DLSLF.R2 | ecosystem: Host-associated > Plants > Phyllosphere > Unclassified | place: USA...
ATCGCACTGTTCACAGGGACTTGCTTTAGCATATTCTGACATTCTTTCTGGATGATTCATTCCATAAGGAAAGCGTCCAATTTCATCACCCGTTAAAGATGTGCAATAAACAACATCTCCCATGACTTCTTTTGGTGCTGCTTTTGCGATTACTTCATCTGAGATCCCCAAGTCTCGAACAATTTCCATAGTTCTTTGACTGATATAATGAGCACGCGGACTGTTTGCCAGCCATCTATATTTAGTTATTATGATATTTCTAATTCCATAACTACTTAACATAAGTGCAGCAGAAGAACCAGCTGGACCACTTCCAACAATTAAAACATCAGTTTCTAACATTTTTATCCTATTACTTACATATTTTTGGCAGCTAAATAGTTATTACATACATTTAAAGCAAATAACCATTTTGAATATAATATTGCTTCTAAAAACTCTTTTAGATCATGGAGGTAAAAAATTCACAACATTAAATATTAAATAAGTCTATAAAAGTTATAAAGCAGATTTTTAATGAAAATTGATATATCTTCACAGTTCAAGATTCTAATAAATAAAGGAAAATTTAGAAACCAAATGATCTAGAATCTAAAATAAATATAACATTTGAGATTTATTGGTTGCATTGGCAAATTTATGCAGATTATATCTTTTGAAAAAAATAAAAAATCCATCTAATTTTTATCCACCCTTTAATAATAAAGAAAAATCACTATATAAATATTTTTTAAATTTATATGAATAGTACTGACTATAAAACCACAGAATTATTAATTAAAATTAAAAGATACTACTCACTAAAAAAAAGTAAAAACAGTTATTCACAATACTAATTACAATATTATTAAGGATAATAAATTACTCTCGCGACAATATTTATATTTAGGCGCATTAAAAAATATCGCATTAGGTTTAATTATTCTAAACAATTTGATAAATGAATCATATTTGGTTGATGATTTCATACCGATGTATGATACGCTCCGAATTACGATGGTGACCAATAACATTTGATAAATCAGACGGATCCATACGATTGCACAGTTAGATAAACTGATCATTGCTACCAAAGACAATCATAGATTCCCGATTTTCCACCCTAAAAATTCATCTCACATTGACATTCTAACGAACGTTAGTTAGATTAATTGAAATTTAATTATCTAAGAAGTTATAAATGATTTTAATTAGTCAAAAAGATCGTATCTGGACTGATAGTAGTATCCCTGGAGTTGAAACCTGTCAAACTTGGACTAGTGAAGATGGTATTGAAAGCTATTTAGCAAAATTTCAGGCTGGAACAAGTTTTCCTAACCACACTCATATTGGATGGGAACAGATCATTGTTTTAGAAGGTGTAATTCGCTTCAATGATGTCGAAATGCAGGCTGGGGATGTGTTACAAGTTCAAGGTAGTGATGAACATAAGGCATTCGCAGTAGAGAACACTCTCTTGTTCATTACACATCATGGGGGTATTGAACTGACGGAATAATATTATGACATCCTCTACAAAAAACCATCCACCCTTGACGCGAGAAAAAATACTAGGAGCCTCAATTCATCTGTTTCAACAGCATGGATTCAGTGGACTAGGCATGCGACAAATCGCTGATTGCTTACAAATAAAGGCACCTAGTCTCTACTATCATTTTGAATCTAAAGATGATCTGGCACGATCTGCCCTTCAACACTACAGAGAAGAGCAATTCTATCGATTGCAGGAAATTGAAAAACTGGATGGCTTAACCGAAAAACTGTATGCATATTCTGAACTTTTCGCCGAGATGCTGAACGACGAAAAGCATCTATGCTTATATCTGGTAATGGTGAGAGAGGCTTCTTTCCAGCAAGAACCATGTGTAAGCGAATTGAGGTTGTTCGTTAAACAAAATATCGATTGGTTAGAAGATACTTTATGCCAAGCAAAAAAAGAATCACCTCAACCTATTGAAACAGAGCGAGACATAGCTGAAATCATATTCGCTTCTCTCGAAGGTATCATGGCGACCTCTCTAGTTGATGAGAGCCCATGTACACACTTTCGCTCGAAAGCTAAATCTCTCCTCAACATTATGTTGCACACAACCGTTAAATAAAAAAATAGGCTCTAATAGCTCTAGAATCTGCGCTTTAATTGTTATTGGTTAAATGCTCAGATTTAAAGGATGAGAGCCTGTAATTAATATCTTATCACAGCAGATGGTTATCGCTTTCTTGCTTATAGCCACTCTTACAGCCACAGCCGACATGCAGGCTGGAAGTTTATTTCCCGCTTTGGGTACTGCACGTAAATAATAATATGGTATCTATTGATCATGCTGTTTAGCTTTAACCAACATATTGATGATACTAATTAAAATTAAGTATCAAATACACATATAAAAAAAGCCCCTGCTTTTAACAGGGGCTTTTCGAATTTGGCGGAAGCGGTGACAGTCAAACTAAAAAGATAATCATCTGTTTTAAAAAAAATTTTCATAAAATAAATTTTTTTTTACTACTATTTTTACTGCAATAAAATTTTTGTTATAAATTAAAATAAAACCAATCTAGTAATCTAACTTTTCCATATAGAGATATGAGTTATAGGAATAAGTCAAAAATTAAACTAATTTAGATATGTCAACTTCTAAAATAGCTTTACGTCCTACTTCAACAGTTGCAAAATAAAGTTTCCCTGAACTTTCGACAACCCCAGTAGTTTGGCTAAAGTTAAGATCATTTGTTTGTAAATCAAAAATTTGTTTACCATTTTCATCATAACAAATCGCCCAAACAGAAGCTGCTGGATTCGGTTGTAAACTATCGGGAATCTTCCAAATTAGCTTTCGTAAAAATGGAGGTCTTTCTGCTAATTTATCTAAAAAAATATTACGATTGCCAGCCATTGCTACCCAAAATCTCCCATTTTTAAGATGAGAAAGATTATCAGGAAAACCAGGCATATTATCTACTAATACTTCTGACAATCCTTTATTTTTACCTTTAAGCCAGTATCTTTTTAAACAATAAGCCGCAGTCTCTACAAAAAGTAAAGCCGACTCATTTTCATTTAATATTAAACCATTTGGAAAATATAAATTGTCCAGAACTACTTTAATATGACCATTTGGACTCCTCATTAGTAATCTTCCAGATGGTCGATGCTCTAAAAATGCACCTTTGTATTGCTCTAAATCAAATCGTGTGGTTGATTGTGTAAACCAAATTGTTCCATCACGAGCCATACAGGCATTTGAACAAAACCGTAAAGGTACACCTTCTATATATTCAACCAATTTATCTAATTTATTATTCTGAATATTAAATTGAAGTAAACCTTTGTGTGCATCACAAATCAGCAAATTATCATCGAATGTTACTTCAAGACCAAGTGGACGCCCTCCCGTATTGCATAATAAGTCTTCTGATGAGGTTTGAGGATCAAATCTAAAAATTTGACCATCAACGGTGCCATATATTATTCTACCTTGATTATCCTCTACCACATCTTCGGGTCCAGCTCCACTTATAGAAATGACTTTAGAGGGAGGAAATATTTCTGAACCAAACATTCTTTTCGAACGCTCAGGAGCTAAGTCTACTTTACGTACAACAGGATTTAAAGATGTTTTTTTTTCAGGACGTACTTGTGGTAATGTTGATCGACCTTCCTGACAAAATAAATATGTATTAGTAATAGAGTAAGCATGAATTTTATTACAATTTTTAGATATTTCTTTATTGAATTCAAGCGTACTAATTTCGTTTAATACATTTAATAAATTTTCTTTACTTTTTACTCCAATAATAATTGAAGCATCAAATTCATATGCGTTTTTTAATTTACAATCATTTTTTTCTATACCAACAATATATTTTTTATTTTTTGAAAAAAAATTAATATTAATTTCAAGAACATCTGGAGAACTATCTAAAATAAATGCAAAATGATTTTTAATAAAGTAGGCAAACTCACAAAAGTTAATATTTTTTCTTTTCGCTACTAATACAGCCATACGAAATCCAATATTTTCTGATTTATTTTTTATATCTAAAATAGAATTATTTTGAGATACAAAATGTAAAACACTTCGACAAAAAATCTTAGACTCATTATTTTCAATACGCTTACTCATAATTTTAGCATTAGGCATTAATCCTGATATGAAGCTTTTTATTTTTATCTCAGACATTCCATTAAAACTAGTATTAATTGGAATACTAGTCTCTACCCCTGGAATCGTAGGCCATAATCCAAAACTATCTTTTTCAAAATGATATTGGCGATATTCCTGAACGCATGGGTTTCTACTAGCTAATTGAGCATGCTCGCTAATCCATTTTCCTCTTGCTTCATCATATTTAAGATCATCTCTAAAACAAAAAAATGAGATCTTGTTCAAGATTCTAATTTGATCTTGGATTTGATTTCCTTTTTTTAAAACTGCATTTAGTATCTTTTTACTAACATTCATCTTAAAATCCCTTTAAATATAATGCTTATCTATAATTTTTAGAACTATTAAAGTGATTGTAAATACTCATCTTAATTACGGTTAATTCCAAAAACCACACTAAAAATATCCAAAAAAAATATTAATAACGATAGGCATTACAACGACAAGTTAATAATACAATAAATCTACAATGTGTAACCTACATAATGTAAAATAAATTAATACCGTCTTTAGATAAAAATGTCAATATTTTTATTCATATTTATAAAAGTTAGTTATAAAAATTAAAAAAATAATTAATAAAAATCAAATATTTAAAATCCATTCTATTTCGTAAAATTTTATATCTTTGCTTGTTTAGCTTTTTTAAATCAGTTTCCAGTTAAGACAACATAAGATATTGTTATTTATAATAATAATAAATTTTAACTTTCACTATTCATACTATTCTATTTAAAAACTTCCAATTATACACAACGTAAGTTACATTATGTAGGTTCAGTATCTATGACAATAGATTCTGTAAAAATGTGATGGACGAATAAAGCATGTCTCACTATTTAATTATCAATCATGGAATGATAAAAGATGAATAAAAAGCTTTTAGCTACAGCTATAGTAAGCTGTTTATATTCAATAGATACTTTTGGTGCTGGTCTTGATCGGACAGGTCAATCAGTTTCGGCATTTTTACAATCTGGCAATTATGGAGAAATAGGTTTTTCCACAATTTCACCACGTGTTAAAGGTATAGATAACTCCGGCAATACTTTATCAAATATTGGTGAAATTGATTCTTTCCCTAATGCAGCATTAAAGTTACAGGCAACTCAAAAACTTTCTGTAGGCTTATTATTTGATGAACCTTTCGGCACAAAAGGGATTTACAGTGGAGACAACAATTTTACAGCTAATGGAAGTTCTGGAATTTATGGACCGACAAGAGCAGAAGTTAACTCTACAAATTTGACAGGTTTAGTAGGATATGAACCATTATCTAATTTTAAACTATATGGAGGTTTTGCTTATCAACAAATTAGTGGTGAAGCAAATCTCCGTGGCCCAGTTTATGGAGTTTTTAATGGATACGACGTATCCTTTAAAAAGGATGGTGCATATGGATGGGTTTCAGGGTTAGAATATCAAATCCCCGAAATAGGTTTTAAAACTTCGATTACTTACCGCTCAAAAATAAAACATAAACTCAACACTTATGAATCTATTCAAATTAATAGTTTATTAAGTAGCACCTCATCAAACATTCAAGAACTTAATAATAATTTAATAAATATTGATAATATTCTAACAAAAATATCTAATATAGATGATGATAATTCTCAGAAAAATAGTTTAATAAAGCAAAGACAATTTATAATTGAAAATAAATCCAACTTACAAGAACAGCAAGCTCTCTTTAATTCATTAAATTTACTCGTTCCTTCAACAAAAGATAGCCTTTCAGACTTAACTACTCCTCAATCATTAAATATTGATTTCCAAATAGGGATAATTTCTAATACTGTTTTATTTGGGAATCTTAGATGGGTAGATTGGAAAAATTTCAGTATTAATCCGGAAATGTTTAGCACACTAACTAAAGCAATCTATCCAGATATGAATGGTTTTGCATTGACTGATTATCAGAAGGATCAATGGTCTACTACTTTCGGGATCGGGAGAAAAGTAAACGACAAGCTTTCTGGATCTATCTCTGTTGGCTGGGATAGTGGTACAGGCATACCTGTAGGTTCCTTGGGACCCACAGATGGTTACTGGAATAGCGGGATTGGGGTACGCTATACACCGACTTCTCAAATTGAATTGTCAGGCGGTATTAAATATTATTGGTTAGGAGATGCTAAAGGTACTGTTGCGAAAAGATTTATTGTTAGTGATTTTAAAGATAATAATACTTTAGGAATGGGATTTAAATTTGGATATCATTTCTAATAATTCATTTTGGTCTACTCAAAAATTTTGAGTAGACCAAATAAAATCATATTTTTTCAATTCGATTAAATTGCTTATAATATATACTATAAATACTGGATTAATAATTATAATCAGAAATTTAAACGGCATTATTACATTAATATTCAAAAGTTGAGCTTTAAGCAAACCAAAAAAATTTAAATGACATTGTGTGTATGATGTCAACCTAATTCCATAAATTTATTTAAGACTTCTGTACGTAAATTTATCTCATTTATCTGACTTAGAAAGTTTCTCTAACTTATTAGTTTATCCTCTAATAATTTAATAGAATACATTTTAGTTTCTATCAGACTACAACAGTGATATACAGCCCATCTTTTCTAAATCGTTATGTACAGACGCTAACTGTTTTTAATAATTTATTTCTTTCTAAAGAGTCCACCTTCTTATCTTTCCATGGCTTGGCATTTTTCCTAGTTGGAGTCACGGCATAGGTTTGATGATCTGAAATTACCTAATGGCATAGCTTGGTGTAATAAACACCACCAGCATATACAGAGTCAATTGGCTCACCTTGTGGGATTTGATCAAGTAAATCAGCAGATACTTGTAAGTAATTCACATTGTTACTAGTCAGTTGAACGGTTAATATCTTTAGGATTTTAGCATCTAAACCAATATCGAGTTTACTTCATTAAGGAGGATATTCAAGTTGATGTTTATTACGTTTCTATTCTTCTTCACCCCAAAATTTTAAATCAGTATATTCAACGTATGGATTTGTGAAATAAGCTAATTGAGACTAAAATATATATAATTTAAGTAAATTAGTTAAATAAGCTCAAAAGATAATAAAAGTTAAAATACCTTCTCAAAAATTGAGGAGGTATTTATTAAAAGTAAAATTTATTTTTTCTATTTTATTGTTCAATTTCCTTCAAAATTTCTTGATTCATCATAAAAATAAGAAGATGCTTTAAAAAGGAAAATAGCTGTCAAAAACAACATAATTGGTATTAAATATAACGCATTATATAAACCAATTGCCTTAAAACTTTCCTTCATAATTATCCCTCCACTGTTTATCATAGCTTGATTTGCTAAATAATCAGATAAAGCACCCAGTAGTAAAGGACCAAAAGCTCCTCCAAGTATATACATACTTGCAAAATATAAACCAACAGCTGTTGCTCGTGAACGTGGAGGAACAACCTCTTGAATCGCAGGATAAACAGCAACATGATAACTATATATAGCAAGCCATCCTGTACCAAAATAAATCGCAAAAACTGAAACTGAACTTTTTCCAAAGTACAATGCTGCAAACGATCCGAGAGCACTTATAAGCATTCCCAACGTACCAAATATTAATCGTCCGCGTTTATGTAATTGTTGAGCCTTATCTGATATCCATCCTCCTCCTATAAGACCAATTATCCCAGTTATTCCAATAATACATCCTGTTAATAATCCAGCATTTACAAGATTTAAAGAATAATAACGCTGTAATAGAGGCACTAAAAACGCAGTTCCAGCATATGAAGCAAAGTTTAATGTTATTCCCGATAAAATCAACCAGCGTAATGTCTTTATTTTTAATAATTTTTTTATTATATACTTAACAGATTCATTTGAGTTTGAAGTATTATTAGCTATTCGAGTTGGCTCTTTTATTAGGAAAATTAATATAGCTAATAGGACACCTGGAATTGCAGCAATTATAAAGGGGGCACGCCAACTTTCAAAAGTATTAACTATTGTACCAACAGTAAAAAATGCTGTAGTCACTCCTAATGGAAGACCTAGCATAAAAATCCCCATAGCTTTTGCAAGATTTTTAGGAGGAAATAAATCTGAAATTAATGAACTTGCAGCTGGTGCATAACTTGCCTCACCAACTCCCACCCCCAATCTTATTAAGAGAAAAGACCAATAGTTCCAAGCTAATGAATTAAGTGCAGTAAATCCACTCCAAATCATAAGACCACAACTCATAATATTTTTACGAGAACCAACGTCTGCTAGTCGACCTAGAGGTAAACCAGCTATAGCATATATAAGTGTAAATGCTGCAGCGATAAGTCCAACTTTCAAATCACTTAATTGATACTCTAAACGTAATGGTTCCATAATAATTGCAGGAATTGTACGATCAAAAAAGTTAAGAAAATTTGCTAAAAATAGTAGAAATAAAACTTTCCACTTATTACTTAATTTATTATATAACATTATTAACACCTATCCTTGATGTACATAAAACATTTAAATTAATTAACCCTTAAATTTACGATAGTAAAAAATTGGATTAGAATTTAAATTGACCAATTTCAATAAGATGTAATATGTCATTAGTTAATTTTTTATACCCTTGATCTTTGTCATATAAAACATATATTTCACTATCAGGGTCATGGCTTCTAAAACTTTTCTTCTTTAGATCAGACTTTTTTATTTTAAATGTTTCTGTACACTCTTGTTTTTTCTGTATTCGTATAAAAAGTGGAATAGAGTAGACTGGTAGTTTAGATTTTAAATATTTGTAAAGATTTAATAGATCAATTGAAGTTCTAGATTCTAAAGTAATTGCCACCATACCAGCTTTACCATCAGTGTTTGGAACTTCGACACCATATACAACAGCTTCAGCTATAAAAGGGAACTTTTGAATCACACCTTCAATCTCAGTAGTTGCAATATTTTCCCCTTTCCATCTATATGTATCTCCTACACGGTCAACGAAGGAGATATGGCGAAAACCTTGATCTTTAACTAAATCTCCTGTATTGAACCAACAATCGCCTTTTTGAAATACATTACGAAATAGTTTTGCTTCAGTCGCCTTTCTATCATTATATCCGTCGAAAGGTATATTTCTATTGACTTCTGTCAGTAATAACCCACTTTCGCCCTTATTAACTTTATTCATAAAACCATAACTATTTATAATAGGTTTTTCTTTATTTGTATCGAATCTTACAATTGCATAACTCATTGGACCAAACCCAGCGGTCTTTTTCAAATTCAATAAGTTTACAAAAGCTGTGCTATTCTCGCTTGCTCCATAAAATTCACATATGTGATTAATGGAAAACCGTTTTTGAAAATCTTCCCAAATTTCTGGGCGCATCCCATTTCCTATTATTACTCTAACTTTATTTTTAGAGTCATTTATTTGTTTTGGTGAATTCAATAAGTATCTACAAAGTTCCCCGACATAAATAAAACAAGTCGCCTCAAATTTCCTTATATCCTCCCAAAAGTGAGTACTGCTAAACTTTCGTGATAGAGCCAGAGCCGAACCGCTATTTATTACACTGCTTAATGCAACAGTTAAAGCATTATTATGATAAAGTGGTAATGGACAATACATTACATCTTTTGATTTTAATCGCATGGACATTAAGCCCATTGCAATGCCCGCTTTATACCAACGATAATGAGTCATTGAAGCAGCTTTAGGTAAGCCTGTAGTTCCAGATGTAAAAATATAATAACATTTTTGACGTAGTTTAATCTGGCGAGTTTCTGACAAATTAATGGATGGTTGGTCAGCAATTTCTTTAGATAAACTAAGGTATTCAAAATACTCTTTTTCTGTAGCATAACTGAATAATAAAATTTTAGGATCTAAAGTAGAAAGTATTGAACTAACACTATCTAGACATGTATCACCCACAATTAATATTTTAGGTTTTACTAGATTAATACTGTGCTGCAAAATTTTATCACGTTGATGATAGTTTATCATTGCTGCAATTGCACCCAATTTATTTACTGCCAGAGTACATGCCAATAATTCTGGACAATTTTCAAACATTAACCCAACACAGTCTCCCGAACAAACACCTCTTCTTTTTAATACATGAGCTATCTGATTTACCCATATATTAAAATCTTTATAAGTCCACTTTTTATCTTCAAATAAGAGAAAAAAACGCTCAGGATATTTTTCTGCCATCTTTTCAAATATTAATCCAGTAGATAAAAAACTATCAGGATTTAACTTATTTAAAGATTTATTGTAATAAATTACTTTTGGTAAATATGGCAATAATCGCAACCCAGCATTAGCAATATCTATTAAAGAAAATGTATTTTTTTGCATTTTGAACTCTTTTAATTAACTTTAATTACGACCCAATTAGACCTTGTCCACAAACACGTATAGTATTTCCAGATATGCCATAAGCTCCTGGTGAACTTAAAAACATAATTAACTCTGCAACGTCTCTAGGTTTTCCACCTTGTTTAATCGAATTTAGCCGTTTGCCAATTTCTCTAGTAAAAAATGGCATTGCGTTAGTCATTGCTGTTTCGATAAAACCAGGTGCAACTGCATTTATACAAATTCCTTTTGATGCTAACAAAGGAGCTTGAGCTTCTACATAGCCTATTAAAGCAGCCTTTGCAGTTGCATAATTGGTTTGACCAAAATTACCTGCAATGCCACTTATAGACGATAAACAAACTATACGTCCGTTATCATTTATCAAATCTGCTTTTAACAACTGATCATTGATTTCAATAATGGCTTTCAAGTTAAGATTTATTACTGATTCCCAAGCATCCTGATTCATATTTGCAAGAGTTTTGTCTCTTGTGATTCCAGCGTTGTGAACTAATACATCCAGACCATTTGTTTGAGACTTTAAAAAAACTATCAATTCTTGAATGGCATTTAATGCGGTGATATCTAAAAGTAGGGGGATAGCCCCTATTTTAGAACATACTTCATTGAGAGCATCTGACATTGCTGGAATATCCAAACAAATAACTTTTGCACCTTCTTGAACAAGTCGTTCCGCTGTTGCAAGTCCTATTCCTCGAGCAGCTCCTGTAACTAAAGCAACTTTTCCATCTAATACATTCGTAAAAGGTAAGAGTGTGGGTGCCGTTACATTGTTTGTTATTTTAACTACCTGACCTGAAACATATGTGCTCTGTTTACCGCAAAAAAAACGTACAACATTTTCTAAACGATCAATTGCCTGTGAAGATACATGGGCTAAATTAACAGTTATTCCTTTCGCTCCAAGTTCTTTACCTAATGAACGACAAAATCCCTCTATCCCCTTTGCTATAGTTAACTTAACAGGATCATCACTATTTTCTGATAAAGAACTAATAATAAGGACACGACCATTTTTCGCTATTCTACGAATAATTGGTTTGAAACTTTTGTAAAGCAGAATGTAGTCTTCGGGACAACTACAGGTTGTAGCATCCATCAAAACGATGTTAATTGGTTTATCAGCGTGTTCAATTACCAACTCTCCCCCTGATTTCAATACAATTTCTTTTAAATTATTGCGAATAGAGCTAGTGTCAATGCCACATAACATTACACTTTTCCCTTGGAATGACTGTGTTCTATACCCTTCAAATTCACGTTCTAATTCTAATGGTTCTGGAAGACCTATTGCTTTTGCAATTTTTTTTGAGAATCGATTATGGTGAATTTTAACTAATAAATCAGACATTATAATTTCCTTATTACTTTTCCAAAATTGCAGTAACAGCCTGCCCACCAGCAGCACAAATTGAAATCAATCCTCGGCCACCCTTATTTTCATCCAAAATTTTCGCAAGTGTTCCGACAATACGCCCACCAGTAGCTGCAAACGGGTGACCTGTTGCAATTGATCCCCCTTTAACATTCAGCTTAGAGTAATCTATCTTCCCTAAGCCCTTTTCAAGTCCTAATTTTTCCCGAGCATAATCATCTGACTCCAGTGCGGCCAATGTACAAAGAACCACCGCTGCAAATGCCTCATGAATTTCATAAAAATCAAAATCTTGTAAACTCAAATTACATTTTTTAAGCATACGAGGAATAGCATATGCTCCAGCCATAAGTAGTCCTTCTCGCTCATCTATGTAATCAACTGCAGCAACTTCACCTGCAGTTATATATGCTAAAATTGGTAAATTTCTTGCTTTTGCCCACTCTTCGGAAGCTAATAAAACTGCTGATGCACCATCAGTAAAAGGAGTTGAATTTGCTGCTGTAATAGTGCCTTCCTTATGATCGAAAGCTGGGGACAAACTCGCCATTTTTTCTAAGGTAATATTTGAACGAAGATTATTATCTTTTGTTAATCCATGGTAAGGAATTATCAAATCATCAAAAAAACCTGAATTATATGCTTTCTCTAAATTTTGATGACTTATAAAAGCAAGATAGTCTTGGTCTCGACGGGAAATATTAAAACGCTTTGCAGTAATTTGTGCATGTTCCCCCATAGATAAACCGGTTCGCGGCTCTCCCTTTGCAGGAAATTGGGGAATAAAATTACTGGGTTTAAGAATTTTTAAACTTGAAATCAACTTATCTTTTGTTGTCTTTGCTGCATTAGCTTTCAATAACCCGCGCTGTAAAGCTTTATTAACATGGATCGGAATATCAGAAACACTATCTGTACCACACGCGATACCAGAGTCAATTTGTCCTAAAGCAATTTTGTTAGCAACCAAAATTGTTGCTTCCAGCCCTGTACCACATGCTTGTTGAATGTCATATGCAGGAGTATGAGGATGTAAACCACTACCTAAAACACATTCACGTACTAAATTCCAGTTGAAGGAATGCTTTTGCACAGCTCCTCCGACAACTTCACCTAACTTAACGTTTTCAAGTTGGAATTTCTTCACTAATCCTTTCAATGTATCAGTTAGCATAGCTGCATTATTTAAGTCTGAATAAATAGTATTAGATCGAGCAAATGGTATTCTGCAAGAACCAACAATAGCTACACGACGCGGAGATCCATTTAACATATTAATAACTTCCTAGAACATAATCCTAATGAGCTACCTACACTTTGTAGGGTACAGTGTGTAACATACACAATGTAATCTACATAATCAACTTTGTCTGTGTTATATTTAGATATATTTGATAAAAAGGAACATAATTTTTTGAACAAAATTGCTGGTTTTAAACATGGTAGAGTTCCCAAAGTACTTCGTGAACAACAGATTTTAGATATTGCTGAACAACAGTTCATCGAGTTGGGGTATGAGATAACTACAGTTGAAAGTGTTCGCTTAGCAGCAGGAGTGAGCCGACCAATGATTTATGAATATTATGGCTCTAAAGATCGTTTATTTCTTGCCTGTGTAAAGCGAGTAAGAGAAGAGTATGAAGCTAGACTATCAAAAATATGGGAAAGTAATGATGCGCCTCTTGATTTAATTGAGCGGGCTGCATATTTATATTTCAGTATTATTAAAGAAAACCCAAAACGTTGGTTAGTACTTTTTAATAGTACATCAGCAGGTATGCTCGGAGATCTTGGTCAAGAACTTAGAGCTTTGAGTAAAAAAACTATTAACCTCATGATCAATTTAATAGAGTCGAATTTTGATAATTCTGATCATGAACGCATAGAAGCTTTTTCTCACGCTATTTTTGCTGTAGGTGAACATCTGGGACAATGGTGGGTTAATAATCCAGAAATACCGATGGAACGAGTAATTTCACACCATGTAGCTTTTATTACACAAGGTTTAAGCGGATTAGGTGAATTTAAAGAGTTTTCGTAAGCTACATGAAGTTTCTTCAATGATTTTTATTATTTATAAATAATTATTTATGAATATTTTTAAATAGAAATTTTAAAAAATATTTTCTTACGATAGACACACTTTCAAAAAAATTAAATGATAAAAAGTTAATTAAATTTTATACAGCACTTTGGAAAATATCTATTTCTTTAGTGCTGTATCTGTATTCAGAATCAATTCCAAGTGCTTTAAAACTTACTTACATACAAAATCTATTGTTAATAACCGATTTTTTATTTGAATCTAATGCCACAATTGAAGAAGAAACCGTATTAATAATTTGAGTCATGGCCTCACTTGAAGCACTCACAATTGCATCCATCTTTTTAGCTTTTTGATCAATCGGCTGCTTGAACGCAATTCGACAATTGAGCTGGGATCCTGCATTCGTGATGACTTTTGCATTATTTGACTCTAATTGAGTTGGCGGTATTTGACGCTTCACCACCCAAGACACCGCAATATTAATATAGTTTTTATCTACAATATCAAAATGAGAAAAGTCTGTAGAAACTCGATATAAAGGTTGGTTATTTCCAGCCAGACCACTGCTATAACTGTCAATTGCCCCTAATTTTTGCTGTAAACCCGCCGACAAGGTATCGCGTAATTGCGTACCCATAGTCGAAGTCCAGCGCTCATTATTTAATACCGTAGACTTACCACTACTGTCTTGTAGCACCAAAGGCGCACGGTCCAATCGGTCTGGAATCCCGACCGGTAATACCTCAATCACCTGCACAGTTGATTTTGTAGCCGCAGTGATTTTAGGGGACATCGTATAATAGTTTGGCGTTGGTGAACTCGAGCATGCCGTGATGGCAACTGCTGTTAATAACAGGCCGCTCCCAAGCAGCCATTTGGCTGCTTTAGGATGCTGAAAAGATAGAGTGTTTTTATTTTTCATCATCGGCCTCTGGTGTCTTACCACGAATAATTGATTCAGGATGTTGCTCAATATAGTCTGCCATTAACTGTAAAGAGGCAGCGGCACGTGTCATTTGCTGTAAAGCTTTGCGTACGTCTTGTTGTAACGGCGCATCACTCGACAAAATAGACTCAGACGATCTTACCGTTTTACGAACATCGTCTAAGGTTGCTTGTAAACCTGGTGCAACTTTCCCATCCAACTGCTTAACCAGTTTGTCGGTAGACTCAATGGCTGTGTTCATATTCTTAAGTGTTTTTCGTACATCTTGCCCAATCTCAACTAACGGGAATTTCGTTAACTTGTCAGCAATCTGAGAAACTTGCGCTTGTAAACCACTCAGTTCGGTTGGTGTAGTCGGAATCACCACACGGTCATCACTCAAAATTTGTAAGGTAGCTGGTTTGGCTTTAGGGAACTTATCTAGTGCAATATAGTTTTGTCCAGTAAGAAGGTTGCCTGTTCGCATTTGAGCACGCCATCCATGTTCAACAAAATCTTTGAAAATATTGTTGTTTGGATTATGTGCCTGCCCATTCTCAACACGTGACGGATAAATAACCGCCTCAACACGCATACGCATCTGCTTATAGTCGTTAGTAAATTCGGCATTAATCGCTTTAACATTACCAACTTCAATACCCATGAAATCAATTGGCGCGCCTACAGACAGTCCACGCAATGAATGATCAAAGTACATAATCACACCACGTGGTTGGCCATCAGGCTCTTTTAATGCCTCAGATTTCGAGTCCAAAAGATTAAAGCGACTATGATTTGCCGCTGCAGTAGCACGAGAGCTTTCAGGGATTCCAAAAGCAATACCGCCTGCGACAATACTTGCAAGCGACTGGGTATCTAAATTAAAGCCTGAAGCGTTTAAAGTTACATCGATTCCGCTCGCCTGCCAAAACCGTGTATCGGTAGTGACAAACTTGTCATACGGTGCACGGATAAAGGTTTGCAGCTCTACACTTTTACCATCATCAGATAATTTATAGGCCGTAATTTGCCCCACATTAATTCGACGATAATAAATTGGTGAACCGATATCTAAAGACCCCAAATCATCTGCATTTAAGAAAAATTCTTTGCCCGGCACATCGGAAGTAATTACTGGCGGTGTCTCTAAGCCAGTAAATGCGAGTTTTTTCTCTTCCGACTTACCCCCATCCACTTCAATATAAGAACCTGACAATAAAGTATCGATGCCTGAAACCCCACTCGTCCCAATACGTGGTCGCACTACCCAAAATCGTGAATCTTTTGCTGCAAAGTTACTCGCGTCTTTACGCAAATCAATTCTGGCAATCACGTGGGAACGATCTTCCGAAAGATCAATCTGTCGTACTAAACCAATATCCACCTGTTTATAACGAACCGTTGTTTTACCCGCAACCAGCCCCTCAGCCGTCCTAAAAGATACGTCAATTGTAGGGCCGTGAGACAAGAGCGCTTTTATCGCTAATGAAAGCGCAATTAAAAGAGCAATCAATGGAATGAGCCAAATTAAAAGAGGTCTCCACCGACTTTTCTTTTCTTGGGGTTCTGGTAAATCATTCATGCTATCCAGTTCAACATCTGTATCACGACGATCTGAGTTACCAGTGGTTATTTCATTTTCAGACATACTCATTGTTCTTTTATTGACTGGGATTAATGGAATCATTATTCAACGGCGGATGTTCTGCCTGAATAATCGTTGGTTTTTCTGAAGCAAAAGAAGAAGGTTTGTTTGTATTTTGAGATGCGTAGAAGTTATCCCAAATAAGTCGTGGGTCAAAACTTAACGATGCAAACATGGTCAACACCACAACCGCACCAAAAGCAATCGAACCTGGCCCTGCTAAAATAGTAGCAAGCGATTGAATCTGAATAAGCGCTGTTAAGAGTGCCACCACAAACACGTCAATCATTGACCAACGTCCGATAAATTCGACAATTCGATATAATTTAACGCATTGCTCAGGTAAAAACTTCCAAGCTGCTGATTGTTGAAGATATACCGCTACCAATAAAAAATACAAAATCAGCAGCTTTAACATTGGAATAAAAATACTGGCCATGAAAATAACCACTGAAACCAGATAGTCTCCGCTTTTCCAAAAGTAGATGACACCACTCATAATGGTATCTTGTTGACTACCTAAAAGTGAGTCAGTTACCGTCATTGGAAGTACATTGGCTGGAATATACAGAATGGTTGCAGCCACAACTAAGGCAAAAGTTCGATTTAAACTTGCTGGTTTACGTGAATGCAGTACGCTATTACAGCGAATACAACGTAAAACTTGAGAGCTTTGGTTGAGTCGTTTTTTTTCATTTTTAACAGAATTTACGATACCACAGCAGTGACACACAATTAATGAGAGATCTTTGGCTCTTGGATATTGTTGAATCATCGATGCTTGCTGCGAGCTTTTTGTCTGGGTCACGCTTTTTATCGTTTTCATGGCAGTGACCTATCAATTTCGTTCCAAATATCACTCACCTTTATAGAAGTAATATAAACCAACAATACACTCAAGATCGCAAATGCCCATAAAGCAATCTCGGGAATCACCAACACCATTCCTATTAACTTCACAAGCGTGACCAAAATCCCGATTAAGAACACCTCAACCATTCCCCACACTCTCATAAAATAAAGTGTGCGTAAGGCAAACACCAAAAAAGCGGGTCTTCTCTTCAATATACTCACTGTACCCAGCACATAGGAAAGTAATAAAAGATAGGAAAGCGGCACAATAAAAGTAGTAATTAAGATCAGTACGCCAACGAAAGCCCGATCATAATGAAACATCACCCAAACTGCCCCAAGTAAGGTGGTTTCAGAGGTATTTCCCTGTAATTCAATTTTTACAATAGGAAAGCTATTGGCAAGAATAAATACAATGATGGCCGTTAAAATCAAAGCTAACAATGTTGAAAAAGGTTTGGTGTGCCGATAGAGTTCGGCACCGCAGCATAAGCAATAAGCTCTTTTTCCATAAGCAAGCGGAACTCTACGATAGACTGTATCGCACTCCTCACAACCTGCTAATTCTTCAAAACTCATAGCAAATTTCTCTTATCAACATTCTTTTTGTTTGATTAATAGAATGATTAATTCCTTAATATTTAGATAATCCTTTTAAATTAAAAAAGCTTTATTAAATTTTAATAAAAAATTCATTAATTTAACCTAATAAAAAATTAAAGAGCTTTAACAAAAAAAGATACTTGTTCCATAGCCTGATTAGCTTCTGGAATTGGGAGCGCAACCCAAACATGAAAAAGCTCGGGATATTCAAAGAAACTAATATTTAAATTTTCTTGAATAGCTTTTTTTTGTAATCTTTTTGCATCATTATAAAGAAGTTCTCCACTACCAACAAAAAGAGCAATGGGTGGTAAATTATCAAATGAGCCAAATAAAGGGCTAACTCTTGGATTATTTAGCGCTACTTTACCAGCCCATTTCTCGCCAGCCCATTTTGCTCCAGGTATAGCTAACATTTTGTCTTTATCTTTTAATTTTAATACTTCAGGATCAGACAAACTTACATCTAACCATGGTGAAAATAAGATAAGACCTTTTGGTAATTTTTGTTTTTCATCTCTTAACATTTGAGTAAAAGCCAGTGCTAAGCCCCCTCCTGCTGAATCACCTGCAATCAATATTTTTTTATTTGGATTTTCAATTAAAACTTTCATGTACAATTCAAGCAATTGTTTAAAAACAATTTCTTGTGTATAGTGAGGAGCTAAACCATACAACGGTATTATAAAATCAGAATTTATTTTCTGCTTTAAATCTTTAATAATTTTCCAATGAAATTTTACGATATTATTAACATATGTTCCGCCGTGCAAATAAAAAATTAAATACTCACACTCAGTCTTTTTATCTTTAACTGAATAATACTCCAAACCAGATTCCATTAAATGTTCACTGATATTAAAAGTATTGAAAAGCTTTCTTGGTGGAGGACAAGGTTTAGGTGATTTTTTATAAGATTGAGAAAATTTATCAGCATTTTTCATTTTCCTTTTGGTACCAAGTAAAGGTAAATAAATATAATTTATAAAGTTTGCAGCTAAACTAGGCATATTACTCTCCTTAAATGATCATACATTCAAAAAGTGGCTATAAATGGGAAGGATAAAAATTTTATTTACATAATGTAGGTTACACAATGTAAATAAATAATGCAACAACAAAAGAAATATAAAATTAATTCAAATATTTCATACATTTAATCAACTATTTAATAAGAAAAATTTAATCTCAAAGTTCCACTTACATTGTGTAATCATATATTTTTGCCTAATTTAATAAAAATTTCCCTCATGTAAAACATGGTCACTTGGGTAATATGTTAAATTAACTCCTTAATTTAATTCGCTCCTAAATTTTACGAAGATATAAGAAAGCCACTTTTGGAAAAATGTGGTGAAAATTAAAATTTAACTGATTTTCAGAAGTATCTAAATTAATTGGCTTAGCTCAAACCAATTAATTTAGATGAAGAAACTGAATAAATGACTATTTTAAAATATCATCCTTAACGCCTGCTCCAAACCTCTTTGCTTAATAGTCGCTCCCCTCCCAAACCATGCTGAGTTCAATCGATGATCACGGCTCATCGCACGGCGTTCATGATCAACAAATTCCGTGATACTACACAGTAACCCATAAGCTGTATCTTTCGCTGAGCTTAACTCTGCTCCTCGTCCTTGACCGTTAAACATTTCCATAGTTTTAGTTATCGCTCGACCATTCGGTTCAGATTTGGAATTTGATTTTTTGTCCATGGATGCTGCTTTAAGGTAATACTGGATAATACTTTCCTCCTGATCAGTAGCACTCATCGTCGTATTATTAAACACCGCATCAAAGTAGGTAGCTGCTTCCTGCTGAGTTACTTTTCGTTGAGTTAGCTGTTTCATTTCATACATGTGTTCATCCCAAGCACGAACTGAAATACCGAATTGTTGTTTGATCTTCTCTGCATCGAACTTGGTACTGTGTGGAACTTTCACCACACCAGCACTACTATTCTGCCCACGTAAGGCAATCGCCAAAGTGTTGTTACATACCACACGAATCGAAGTAAATTGCGCAGTGGTGGCTAACGTGCCATCACATGCTGTTGCCAACAAAATATAGCCATTACTGACATCTTTGTTTTTTAACGCTGCCGATTGACCTGTTCTTGCCAATGCCCAGAACTTACGTCCGCCTTTGAGTACACCCACTGTTTCTAGTTCAAAGCCCGATTGCTCAGTCAGATCACGGTAAAACTCTAAAATCTCTTTGGGCTGTACTTCCTGATAGCGCTGACTCACCACCGATAATGGTGCATGAGTATCTGAACGATATAATACCCGCTGCTCTTCATAAGGCAGAATTATGCTTTGCCCTCTGTTATTCTTTGCCATATAACTGACATTCGATGATTCTATTCGCCAGTCCATACCCGCCTGCTGTGCCCAGATTTCTATTGGTTGATTTTGAGGGAGTCGATTACCCAGACCATGCCAAGGAGTTTGACCAACGAATGCCATAGTTTCTATTTGATGTGCCATGATTGATTTCCTTTAAGTGATTTAAATAATTTGAATGCTGTAAACGGTGAGAATTACGAGAAGCCTGATTGCTGGATTTCAAAATGCTCCAGACATTGCACACACTGGTAATGCAGGGTCACCATGTTGTCTTGATGCTGGACGTAGAGCAGAAACATGCCCCCGATCACCAAGCCAACAAAACCGCCTACCAAAGGATGCACAGGGCTGCGCTTAGACAACTGCATACAAGCTGCCGCCAGCGACATGGGTGAAAATGATGAAAGCTTTGCAAATACGCCTGAGCTAGGCTCAGTCTGGCGGAGTAATGTGATGTGTAATGAGTGACAGTAAGGACACTGATGCATGTATTTCCTCCTAAAAAAGGGCATAAAAAAAGAGCCTGCGAAGTCGCAGGCTCTTTATGTCTTGGTTAGATTTTCTTATCTAATGAACACGCTGTTTATTTTTACAGTCAGCAACTGCTTGTGGAATAGAACGCAAACTCGGGTGACAAGGATCACTTCGCCCAGGAATATAAATGCCTCCAAACTTTCGAGGTTTTACCCCAATAAATCGGACAAAAGTTCGATAACTACTATATGGAATCCTTGCCTCACTCATTGCATTATGAACAGTCGCATTACTCAGTGCCAAAACCTGTTCACACTCATTGAACATAGATACTTTAAATGTTCTTTGGGCTCCACTTTTTAGAACACCACGATACGTACAGTTCACTTGCCCAGAATAGCCTTGTTGTTGAATTAAATAGGCGGGTACTTCATGTGACTGTAAATCCAATGCATAACTTGAAATGCTTATGGCTGCAAATCCAATACCTAGAAATAGTTTTTTCATTTGATCACTCTCTATTTCTTAATGGTTTAGTTACAGGCAAGATCAACGCTATCAATTTCTTTCTTGGTTTTGATGTCATATACAGTCTGGGTTAATAAACATTCACCTGTATTGGTATAAGCACTATCGAAGAAAGCCATCACTTTTTTATTATCTTCACCGTATTCCATAACTTGCCAGCCTGACCAGTCATGGGGAATTGAAGTCACCTTATTCGGATCAGTCGTTGCAAACCAGTTTTCAAGGTTCTTCTCAGAAGTCGCTTCAACTATATTTTCCCATTCTTTCGGCAATTTATTCATTTCAAATAGTCCGCAAGTGACTTTGACAGAACCTCGGCACTTACCACTATTCATATCTGAGCTATAAAGTCCGCTACCAAGGTATTCACCTTTAGGATTTCCCTCTGATTTTTGAGTAGAGTCTGCTTCTTTTTGCTGCATATCTAATACTGGCTCACTGGTCGCCTGAATAACAGGTTCGGAGGCAGTAACAGGTTCAGAAACAGATGCCGCAACTGTTGTTTCTGATTTAGGTTTAAGTAACTTGTCATAGCCGACCCATCCTACAAGTACCACAACAAGTGCAGATAAAACGCCAATAATAAAAGTCTGAGTATGGGTATTCTTAGGTTGTGTTGTCATCATGCTTCCCCCTTTCGGTTTCATGAAATGGCTTTATGAATGAGAGCAATTCGTCAGCTCTCTCATTGAGGTAATATGTATTTAAAATTTCTTTATTTATGATTTTCCCGATTGAGGTCAGCTTGAATAAAAGCTGGGACTTCCTGTTCAATCTGAATACTGGTTACGGCGGTATCATCAGAACTGATGGATTGACTTTTAATGCCCTCTAGCATCTGTTCTGTTGATTGATCCTGAACATGGTCATAGGCATAAAACAAGATAAAGGACAGGATTAAAATTACTCCATAAGCTGCATACCATTTCCAGCGCCGTTTCAACCGTTGTGTATTGATCTTCATCGACTACACTCCTAGATAGGCTTTTAATACAGCTCTGGCTTGGTTGAATTGCTGGGCTTGTTGCTCAATAAGCTGTCGTACTGATTCAGGTAAGGTCTGGTATTTGTCGGGATGGAAATCTGCCATCTTTTTTCGGTAAGCAGCTTGTAAGGTTTGCTCACTCAATACTTCGGTTTGAATCTCAAGAAGTTGGCATGCCTGTAGTTGCTCCTGAGTCAAATCAGGAGCTCTTTTCTTATTTTGTTCTTCCGCTAAACATTGATAGATAATTTTGACGAGGTCTGGCAAGACTGCCCTAGAGACGCTAGTTACACGGCACAAATGGGTCATGAATATATCAGCTTGGTCCTGCTTAACTTGGCCAAGTGCCATGGCATAGACCAACTGCTCAATCATCTCTCTCCGGAAGTTATAGGCAAGCTTATCTTTCAGGTCTGCCAAACGATGTAATAAGTCTTCATAATCAAAGCGTATCTGTTCATTCAGTATTGTTTCGACATACTGATACACTGCCTTATCATTCAATTTAGTGAAATGATCGGATACCGCTTCTTTTGATCTAGCGTTCCATTGTTCCACACTAAACGTAATAAAATAGGCAAACAGATCAATCATGATCTGCATCTCGACATCAATATTTACAATCGTTTGTTTGTTTTCTTGTCTGCTCTGACAGAGTTCATTTAAGAAGGAAACCAAAGTGCGAACCATACCTTTATCAAGTTGGGTAAAGTTCAATTCATCCTGACCATTGATCAGAATAGAACTGGTGATCACTCCAATATCAGCCTCTACCTGCTGGATATGTTCAAACAGATAAGCTTGTTCATCTTCAAAGCTGGCTTTGTAAAATATTCCCTTTGCCGTGAGGCACATCCCAACCTTGGCACTACCAAATACCGTGTCATCAATTAACATCAATATATCGTTGGGACTTACACCATGAGGTAGATAAGTCATAGCACCTTGCAACTTTTTATTAGAAATGGCTGGCGCAAAATAGATATTGGCGCTACTTCGTAATAAGGGCACCCACTGACTTTGCTGGATTCGATCCAATATGCTCATCACCATAAGCCCCCTCTAGAAAAACCAGCGTATAAATATAAAAGGCCAAACCAGCGCACGACCCAGTAAATAAGCACCAGAGTAATGTCCCGGATATTCCCAAATGCAATACAGCCAGTAACCAATGACAATCGTAAAATAGAAGGTAAAAAATGGATGTTTCATGATCAATATTCCTAAATTGAGTTGCATAACCCTTTCCCGTTGCCCACAGGCAACAGGAAATGAGTGATTCAATGATTTGCTTAAGGCTTTAAATTTCTGGTGTTAGAGCTTGTCCACGCATTGTTGACCTGACTGATACATCACACGGTCTAAGTCATTTGGGAGATAGCTCATACGTTCAATTTGGCGCATAACCTTGCGACCATAGTGTTCTTCGACCTTGTCATAGACACATGAACAATAACTGCGACTGCCACCCATGTTGTAACAGCCCTGCTTGACACCCTTTTCAAACTGGGAAGAACAGCCATTTAGAATCAGAACACTGACAACCACCACACCCATCAAAATTTTATTTTTCATCGTTATATCCAGTGACAAGGTCATGGAGCTTAGGCTTTTTTCGGCAACAAGAAGCCCTGCCACGGTGTATCTCACATGACATATTTTTTAAGTTAAATTTTTAGACGATAAAAACTAAAGCTTGAAAAACAGTAAGTTCATCAAACCCTATTAAAAACTAATCGGGGGGTGTAAAAAGAATATGCATAGCCAACTCCTTTATCTTGGGAGTTCTGCCAAAGCATTAATTTAGAATTATGGTGGCAGAACGAAAGAGGGGTTGACGGACTGGTCTCAGAGGCCAGCACACCCAAAGGGTGTCCCCCCTCCCGTTCCACCTTAGAAGGGGGGCACGAGGGGCTAAACACTAAAAGAAAGCTCTTTTAATGCTCTGAGATACGGTCCGTCAAAACCGACTGGCAATGTAGGCCAGCAAGCAAAGGATAATGTGCAATATTTAAGGTGTCAATCATCTATCGACTAAATAGTAAAGTGATTATTCTTGTTTTTCATTAGATTAGCCCTTTAAACTAACTATTAAGTAAATTTAAGGATAATTCAGTGTTTCGGTTAAAGTGTCTTGGTGATCCACTGTATGGACAAGAATATTCTCATGCACATGATGAGTTTTTTTTTAGAGACAAACAGACAGGAAAACAGGCGATTTATCGTAAACAGACTTTAGACTTTGTACCGCCTCAAGAGTTCTTTGTAGCAGAGTCAATTTCTAAAACTGTGGCCTACCATCTTGCATTACAAGTCATGGAATAACTTTATAAAGCGCATTCAAAAATGTTTAATTTAGAGTTCTGATCTGCCCCCATATAGTTGGGCAGTTAATTTATGAAAAGTTTATGTCTTGCTTTATATCAGGCGAAGAAAATTTAGATGCAATCTAAGACATGCTCGCCGTAAGAATATCTCCTACTAGTCTTATAGTTTTATCTAATTTCATAGCCTCCTTATATTTAACAGGCCATACTTCACTTATGGAATGCATACGCGAATTACAGTTTTTTATCTCCCCATACCCTGCCTTATAAGGAATAAAACTCATCTATAAATGACAATAAATTTAATTTAAAACAATACATTAAAAATAAGTGTCCACATAAATTCCTATCCCCCATTTGCATCAACACATAGAGTTTGGTAGCGTTCCTTTACTTAATTTATAAATAACACTAAAAAATGGAAACTCTCAATCCAAGCCTACTTCTTGAACAAATAAATGCTTATGAAAAAAATGTCCTTGATTGCTTCTACTACACTTCCGAAAAGTTCAAACACCCTAAATTCGAAGAAATATACTCCCCTATTAAATTTGATAATGGCAATCAATACGATACGGCACTAAAAGTTGAATTAATGCTATCTCCATTAGACTACATCTACCTCAGGGAAGAATTACTTAAAAACCCCTTTCAAATGGGGTTAGTAGAAGCAACTTATATTTTTTGTCTATGTAAAGATGCCCGATCAGAAATATTTTCAAATTCCTTGTTAAAAGCAAATAGCATCATACAACACATTCAAAAGGTTCATGAAACAACTCATAACATCATTAAAGCAGGAATAGAATACACCGCCATTTCCCCCGATATGACATTTTGTATTAATGAAGAGGAACAATCAACTTATCAGGATAAACTTTATTACCTCCCTCATTTTAAAATACATTCCCTTAAATATTTATTAGATTCGAGTCCTGATGTCCTTGATATCAAAAATACTCTGATCACCATTCGACAAGAGATAAGTTCCATTTTGACAGATCACTACAAAAAAGTTCTCTACAACAAACTTCAAGAAAACGTTCTGGAAAATGGGAACAAATGGAAATCTGTTAGCTTTGCTGCAACCAGACTTGAAAATAAAATGAATGAGGAAATATCCAGTCTGGTTGAATCCAATAAAGAACTTTTCAAAGATGGCAGGGAAGATTTGATAGAGTTTTATAGTAAAATGATCGAACGTTTAAACACAGAAACAACAGACAATCCCTGGCTTCAAAAAAATAAAGAAGATATTTCCAATGCTCAAACTAAAATAGAAAAATTAATCAAAATATTATTAATAGAAAAGGAACTTAATAACAAGATCGATCATTTAAAATTCTTACGTAAACCAGGTTACACCACCAAAACACTTGAAGAATGGATAAGACAAAATTTATCCAAACCTGAATGGAAAAGACTATTCTTAAAATAATAAATTAGCCATACCAAATATTACATTCTCATTATAAAAACAGGCATCCCTCAAAAGAAATCTATTATCAAATCATCACTTACCCCTTTAATTTTCTTTATAAACGATAAAATTAACGCATTCTGCCTATAACTATAATCAACTTCAAAAAACAAATCAAAAAATAAAAATATATGTAAAGTCAATACCTATACATTACTTTTTTAACCAAATGTATACTTCATCATAAACACATCATGTATTTGATTTATTTAAAATTATATAAAAATACCACAAGGATACAAACATCTATCTTTATTATTTACTTAGCAAAAGAACAGCTCTACGCTACCTACTGAGCTAAAAAGAAGAGGGAAATGATTTGCCTTTTCAAGGAAAGATTTCCCTTAATTTTTTTGCTGTAAAACTAGATATCTTAAGAGGAGACATATTAATTTTATTCAATACTTAAAATCATTAAGTATCCACATAATTTTGAATAGTTTCTTATTAAAAATTATCGCTACAGAAGTGATTTTTTAATAAAAAAGGAGAAGATAAATATAGGAATTAAAATCTAATTATTAATTATTTAATTTAAATATCAATAATTATCTAATTAATAATATTTTCAAGTGCAATTATTTAATTAAAAATCTGAGTGTTATTGTTTAACAAATAACACCAGATAAATAAATATTTATTGTGAGAAATATAGACAATGGTAATCAAAAAAAGGAGACCAAACAAAATACGAGAACCGGTTATTCCGCATCATTTGCTTGCAGCAATGATACGAGAGAGTCAGCTTATCTTGTCACCCACAGATGATGACACTACCCTGATTTTCAATGATTACCGGATCGACTACATGTTGTTGTGTGGACAAATGGTTGAAGCCATCAAGAGGAATAGATCACCACCAGCAAAGATGATATCAATTGACGAACCCTGCTCCAAAATCATTTTGAAATATTCGAAATGGTTTAAGCCTTATGTCCCCTTCTTTGACATGCTCATAGATTGTGACATATCGGACTTTAAGGATTTTGAGGTCTGTGATGAGATTCAGGCTTTTTTTGAAGCAAAAGATAAACTGCAAACCCAGTATCCACAATTGATCGGCCTATATGAAGGATGCTTTGCATTAGGGAAGGAAACTTACCTAAAACACAGAATCCAGCCGCTCAATCAGTTTATCAAGTTGATTCGTGCAATATTGAATGGTCCGAAACACAGGTCTGCAATTGCAAAACGAGAACGGAAAAGTAGAGACGAATTTCGTTCATTAAAAGAATGGATTGATGCTCACTTTGAAGTATACAGCAAATTACTGGTCATTCGAATTGATTTGGGACTAAAACCACCTCAATCCAATCTGATCAATAACAACCTGATTGATTTTAATAATGTCTTTCATTCTCAGCACAACCTAAGCTACCTGAAGAACAGGGTTAAGAGAATTAGACACAACAAAAGCAACAACAAACTACTCCAGAGGATTGTTGGCTTTGCATATAAGTTCGAGCATGGTGTCCGCAAAGGCATGCACATTCATGCCATGTTTCTGGTTAACGGCCAACCCCATGAACGTGATGAGTATTATGCAAATGAAATCAGCAAGTACTGGATCAAACTGACCCATGGTCAGGGATGTACCTACAACTGCAACCGTGAAAAAAAACAGTATGTAAATTTAGGAATAGGTCCAATGGAATACCACGATATTGAAAAACGCACTAACCTGCTGATTTGCTTGCAATACATGAGCAAATCAGCTCAGTTCTTTATGTTTAAACCTCTTGCAGAAATCGCTTATCGAGCAATCCAAAAATCAGAAGCTCCACAAAAGCGGTCTAAAGCCGGACGTCCACGTAAATACGCCAACCCTGACATTGTACTGCCTAAAACAAAGAAGTGCAGCAAGAAAGGAGGTGAAAAATGAACCCGCTCAATAAATACGGGCAAGCAATGGCATCCCAGAATGTACGGATGATGCTACAAGAATCCGTACCAAGATTACCACTACCCATTGACTCACCAACTCCTTCAATTGGTGATTTCTATGCCTATTGTGATCACTTTGCAAAATGTAATACAACCAGAGTAATCAAAATTGACCATTACTATGGATATCATCCTAAGGCCAATTTAACAAAACTCGGTAAGAATATTCATGAGTCCGTCATGTTCGCTTTGTACTCACCCGTTGCCCATTTGCATACTCAAGGCCTTATATTGCTCTCTCCTCTTAGCAGTCTTGTACTAAATAAAATTCAAGAACATGCTCTACCTCAAATCAATATATATGATCCACCAAATGAACCTCGGTTCAATAATTTTATTGCCGATATTCACTATACTGCAATGCAAGGCAACATCAGAAAACAAGAAAAAAACTGGGAGACTCGACAAAAGGTTGCGACTTCCAATTTCAATCTTTGGCTCAAGTCTGTATTTGAACAGTCTAGAGGTTTCTATATCGAAACATATGACATTCAAGAACCTGATGAGATGCATCCAAAATCGCCCAAAGATAGTCTTCTTTTTGAAGCGCACATTAAATCTATCGTAAAAGAACACAAATATCGGCCAGAGGTAATCTCAATCATCTCCAAGTGGACCATCATGCCATCCGGTCAGTTAATTTTGAAGATTTTTGTTTTGATTGAATGTAATGATTCTGATCACTTACTTAGTGAGCCTAATGATGTATCTGGAAAGCTACACACTACTCCCGAGAATCAGGGCTTCGTTATCATTGAGCGAGTTCTTTTACCCGAACAACTTCAGCCCAATTTCTTTCATCGTAATACACCCAACTTCGGTAACCATATGCAACGTTTGGAATCTTACTTACTTCATACGGATTATTACCTAAGAATTGGTGACATGAAGCCAACAATGGAAATCCTTTATACCCGCAATAACGACAAATTATCTGGCATGCATAAGGAGCGTTCAAAATGATCGAAAATCGCTACCGTGTAAAAGACCTCGTAAACTATCCGGAACGGCCTGCCAAGGATTATGTGGATCGTAGTGGCCGTAGACGTCGACTTTCTCATAAGCCAGCAAGCAAGGGCTTGCTGAATATTGCAGAGTCAACTTTTTGGAAAATGATTCGCCGTGGTGACTTTCCCTCACCTATTTATTTAACAGCCAGTATGCCCACTTGGACTGAAAGCCAAATTAATACATGGCTTGAGGCTCGTAGTAGTAGAGCTGCATAAGTCAGTAAAGCCTGTCTCTATGACAGGCTTTTTCTATATATTATGAGTAAGTAATGATTCCAAATAATCCGCCCATTCCTGCATCATCTCACGACGATTATTTAGGAACTTTGTTCGATTATAAGCTGTGCCATTGTTATCCTTAACCTTATGAGCCAACTGATGTTCAATGAAATCCACACGCTGCTCTAGAATCTCATCCAACATGGTCCGTGCAGTTGCCCTAAAACCATGTGCTGTCTGTTCACCACCATAACCCAATCGCTTTAAAGCCGAGTTAACAGTATTGTCAGAAATATAAGTTTTACCATCTCTGCCCACAAACAAATATTCAGAATTGGGATGCAAATCAAAGATTGATTCTATTAAAGCGAAAGCTTGATTTGATAAGGGGACAATGTGAAGTTGTTTGGTTTTGCTTGCTATAAATTTAAAACACCTCTCTTCACGATAGAAATATTCTTTTTTAAGCTTACGAATCTCCCCTGGTCGCTGAAACGTAAATGCCGAGACTTTTAAAGCAACTTGCGTAGTAAGCAAACAACGTGGATATAATTTAGAATAATTCCAAATTTTATTAACTAACAGTACCAAATCCTGCTCTTCAGTCACTGCTGCAAAATTCCCGCTTTGTGGGCTTGGTAGCTCAAGATCTTCAATAGGATTATATTGAATCAACTTTTTCTTACGAGCTGACTTAAAAATCTGGTTAAGATCTGATTTAAGTCGCTTAGCTACAGAAAGAGCACCACGTTCAATAATACGTTTAAAAACTTTTGTTTCTAGAACCTCTAGAGTAATTTGTGGAAAAGTTAGGTTACCGATATAGGGATATGCGTCATGGTTTAACCGACGAATAGTTTCTTCATCTTGCTTTCCTTCTAAGGCTCTTCTTTTAAGCCACTCTTTACTTACAATACTAAAAGTATTCTCTATTTCTTTTTGTTTTTGGCTCTTCGTTTCAATACGCATAGTTGCAGGATCAATTCCCTGCTTAATTAACTTTTTATACTCATCTCGAATTGTACGCGCTTCTTCAAGCGTAACTTCCGGATAAGTACCTAATGATAAATCGTTACGTTTACCAACATATGGTCGTGTATAGTTAAATATCCAATATTTACTACCACTAGTATCCACACGTAAATAAAGATTCCCTCCATCTGGGAGCTTGTACATTTTATCTAGATTAGGTTTTGCTTTTTTAACCTGTAAAGCGGTTAACTTATTAATTCCACGTGTAGTCATAACGCACAAATAAAAAAAATGCAGTAAGAAATCATCTTACTGCATTTTTTACTACTTTATAACTGCACATTGACATAGTGTGTCATAGGCTGCCAAGCAGTTAATTCCCAACTTTAACCTTAAAAATCAATTGTTTATAAAGTGTTAAACAGTGTCAGAAATTTGAATTTGGCGGAAGCGGTGAGATTCGAACTCACGGAGGACTCACACCCTCGTCGGTTTTCAAGACCGGTGCATTAAACCGCTCTGCCACGCTTCCATGTGCGTAAGAATACAAAGCTTATTCATTTTATTCAAGAAAAGCCCTTCATCAGTGACTGCTTTATATTGCACACCACGTAGCATACGCACGCCATGCTTTTTAAGCTGTGCGCGGTGTACCCAACCTGACGTCTTGCCAAGGCCAATACCGAGTGGTGTTGTTTTACGTTGTAGTAAATAAATTTCACGGATTGCTGGTTCAACCACTGGTGGCTGCATACCACCTTCAGAAACATAGTTCGGATCTGGGTCTACCCCCCATTCACGTTGCCACTCGGCTAAAGGTTGAGGCTGTGGTTGATGTGGAGGTTTAAGTAAAAACTCAGATACATCAAAACCAATACCGCCAGCACCAATCACTGCTACTTTTTGCCCAACTTCTGCACCTTTTAAAACTTGAGCATAAGAAAGAACTTGTGGTGCCGTGCTTCCTTCAATTTTTAGTGCACGAGGGATTACACCTGTTGCAACAATCACTTCATCAAAACCTTCGCGTTCAAGCTGCTCACGGTTCACGCGAGTATTTAAACGTACATCCACCCCAGTTTTTTCGAGTTGGACTTTGAAGTAGCGAATCGTTTCGTGAAATTCTTCTTTACCTGGTACAACTTTGGCAAAGTTAAACTGACCGCCCACATCTGAAGTTGCCTCAAACAAAGTAACCGCATGACCGCGGCTTGCCGCAACAGTTGCTGCTGACATTCCTGCTACGCCACCGCCTACTACCGCAATACGTTTAGGCTGCTTGGTTTTTAAATAAACCAGTTCAGTTTCATGACCTGCACGCGGGTTCACTAAACACGACACACGCTGATTTTTAAAAGCGTGGTCTAAACATGCTTGGTTACAAGCAATACAGGTATTAATTTCATCAACACGGTTAGTTGCAGTCTTGTTTACCCAAAAAGCATCAGCTAATAATGGTCGAGCCATTTGAACCATATCTGCTTTCCCTGCTGCCAAAATCTCTTCAGCAGTTTCAGGCATGTTAATACGGTTTGATGCAATAATCGGAATAGAAATATGCTGTTTTACGTGGGCTGTGTAATCGACAAAAGCGGCTCGAGGCACCGACGTTACAATCGTCGGAACACGAGCTTCATGCCAGCCAATGCCGGTATTTAATAAAGTCACACCCGCTTTTTCTAAAGCTTTGGCTACAGTCACCACTTCTTGCATGGTGTTACCATCATGTACAAGGTCGAGTAAAGACAAGCGGAAACAAATAATAAATTTCTCACCAACTTTGGCACGAATCGCTTTTACAACTTCGACTGGAAAACGCATACGGTTTTCAATATCGCCGCCCCAACGGTCTGTACGCTGGTTCACATGGCTACTTAAAAACTGGTTAATTAAATAACCTTCCGAACCCATAATTTCGACGCCGTCATAGCCCGCTTTTTTGGCAATGTCAGCACAATGTGCATAGTCATCAATCGTACTTAAAATATTTTTTTCAGAAAGCTGACGGGGTTTAAATGGTGAAATTGGCGATTTGATCGGACTAGAAGATACTGCAAATGGTTGATAACCATAACGGCCGGCATGCAAAATTTGCATTAAGATTTTAGAGCCATGTTTATGCACAGCATGTGTAACCAGACGGTGCTGCGGAATATCTGTTAAACCATTCATGGTTCCACCCATTGGCAGGAGCCATCCTTGACGGTTCGGAGAAATACCCCCCGTCACAATCAGGCCAACCCCACCTTTAGCACGCTCTTCAAAATAAGCTGCCAGTTTTGGGTAATTGTAAAAACGGTCTTCGAGCCCCGTATGCATGGATCCCATCACCACACGGTTTTTAATGGTGGTAAAGCCTAAATGTAATGGTTTTAATAAATTGGCGTAACTTGTCATGCTGCGTCCCAATAGTTTTTGCAACTTGTTGCATAGTACTTTAATACTTTTTTTATGTTTTAGGATGACTATGTAAAGAAATTTATCGGGGCTTATGGTCAATCCATTAAAGCCACTCTTATTACTTTTATTTAATGACGCTAAAGAAATCTAGCCCTTTCTCCCATTTATATAAAAAAAACAGCATAATCACGCCAAGAATGGTTCCAATAGGAAATGCAAAAAGTAAAAATACCGTTAAGAAAAGTGAAATATATCTAGAATTTTTTGTGCCATCTAAAACTCTTTTAGCAGCATATAGATGAAGCCCAATCACAACCATTTTTCCAATAACTACACCGAGTAAATAAGTAGAGCTTGAGCCACTGATTGCCATATAATGATAAATCATATAAATAACGTCGAGTACAGTGATTATAGCCACGACATAGTGTGCACGCGATAAGCCAAAATTTTTCTTCATATTTATCCTATTTTCTTTTTAAGTCATTAAAAGTCTTTTCTTATTTGGAATAACAATACTTCATTCCCCCTTCTCATTCTATAAATAGCCTTAAATTTTTTATCAAATCAAAACTTCAAGCCAGAAGGAATGAATTAATGCTTTTTTTGCCAAAAAAAGCACCATGAATAGTGCTACAATAGCCGCCATTCAGAATTCTCGAGACCACCTGTACGGGGTCTTTTTTATAAATGTTAGGATTAGCAATGACTG
>Ga0308161_1001171_pt1 | contig 33332 bp, 32 predicted proteins | sample PhyFR2_FD_201034 | JGI IMG/M metagenome (GOLD analysis project Ga0308161, IMG submission 201034) | Phyllosphere microbial communities from UC Gill Tract Community Farm, Albany, California, United States - DLSLF.R2 | ecosystem: Host-associated > Plants > Phyllosphere > Unclassified | place: USA...
CGCCCTTGCTCGCCGAGGAGGTGGACACGTTCAGCGTGATCACGTCGGCCGACAGCCGCTGGGCCGCCAGTTCAAAGGTGGTGCGGGTGCGCGTGGAGTTCTCGAAGAACACGTTGCAGATGGTTTTGCCGCGCAGCAACGGGACTTTCTTCACCGCCCGGCCACCGACTTCGAGAAACGAGTCGGCCGTGTCGAGGATTTCGGTGAGCAGTTCGCGGGGCAAACCGTCGAGGGACAAAAAGTGTTGCAACTGGCCCTGAGCATTGAGCTGCAGCGGGCGCTTGGCATCTAGAGGCGTCATCGCGGGGACTCTGTACAAGGCGGTTTAAAGGGCAAGGTCTTGCAGTTCGAGTTCGAGCGGCGTGGGACCGGACAATTTTACCCGTTGCCGGGCTTGCAGCGACAGGGTCGCACCGACCACATCCGGGCTGATCGGCAGCTCGCCGGCGTCCAGGTCCAGCAGGCAGACCAGCGTGATACTCGCCGGGCGGCCGTAGTCGAACAGCTCGTTCATGGCGGCACGGATGGTGCGGCCGCTCATCAGCACGTCGTCGATCAGCACCAGGTGCTGGCCTTCGACCTCGAACGGCAGGGCCGAGGGTTGCACTTGCGGGTGCAGGCCGTTCTGGCTGAAGTCATCGCGGTAGAAGGATACGTCCAGGGTGCCCAGGGGCGAATCACTGCCCAGTGCTTCCAGCAGCGCCTGGGCCACCCACACGCCACCGGTGCGAATGCCGATGAAGCGCGGCTCGCTGATGCCACGGTGTTCCAGGTTAGCCTTGAGGCGTATTGCCATCTGGCTGATCAGTTCGGCGGGGTTCGGCAGGCTCATGGTGGCTCCTTCAAGGCCTTGCTGTAGGCAAGTTCCGGGCTCAAACGTAAGAAGACGCGGCAAGCCGCGTCAGTCAGGATTCAAATAAAGCGGTGTTTTCATCCAGCCAACCCTGCAACAGCAAGGCGGCGGCGATGGCGTCCACGGGGTTGTCGCGGTAGCTGCCCTTCTGGCCGCCACGGTCGCGGCGTTCACCCTTGGCTTCAAAGGTGGTCAGGCGTTCGTCGTGGGTATAGAAGGGAATGTTGTAGCGGCCGTTGAGGCGGCGGGCGAACTTTTCGGCGCGCAGGCACATGTCGCTGGGTGTGCCGTCCATGTTCAGGGGCAGGCCGACCACCACCGCGTCGGGCTTCCACTCTTTAATGAGGGCTTCGACCTGGTTCCAGTCCGGTATGCCGTTCTGGGCCTTCAGGGTGCACAGCTCGCGGGCCTGGCCGGTGATCACCTGGCCGACCGCTACGCCGATCTGTTTGGTGCCGTAGTCAAAACCCAGGATCAGACGCAAGGCCATCAGGCGTGCCCCGCCTGGCTGGTCAGCAGGCTGAGGTTGACGCGCAGCTTGGCGGCGGCCGCTTCCAGGCGTAGTTCGCTGGCAGTGTTGAACAGGATGTCGGCGTCAAACGGGCAGGTCAGCCAGGCATTGCTGGCCAGTTCGGCTTCCAGTTGCCCGGCTTCCCAGCCGGCGTAGCCCAAGGTGATCACACTTTGCTCGGGGCCTACGCCGTCGGCGATGGCGAACAACACGTCCTGGGACGTGGACAGCGACACGCCGTCCAGGTCCACCGTGGCCTGGAACGTCGGCCCGGTGGGGTGCAGCACAAAGCCGCGATCCGTCTGTACCGGCCCGCCGATGTAGATCGGAACACCTTGGCAACGGGCCGGCGGATCGATCTCGGGGCGCAATTGCTCAAGGATATCGGCCAGGTTCAGCGCTTGGGGCCGATTCACCACCAACCCCATGGCACCCTTGGCCGTGTGCTCGACGATGTAGGTCAAGGTGTGCGCAAAGTTCGGGTCGGCCATATGGGGCATGGCGATCAGGAATTGGTGCTTGAGGTAGGTCGGGCTGACATTTTTCATGTCCACTAGTGTGGCGTTGGAGGGGCGAACTGACAAGCTGGGGATGTGTCGCACAGGGCAATTGTCATCAATTGCTCGACAGCCGATCGCCCTTGGCAAACTTCCAGGTGCGGATGATTTCCAGGCGGTCCACGTCGTTCAGGTCGCCGGTAAACGGCGCGAAAGGTGCAGCCAGGCGCACGATGCGCTGCGCGGCCTGGTCCAGCAGCGGCTGGCCGGAGGACTCCAGCACCTGCACTTCATACAAGGTGCCATCGCGGTTGATCGACACTAATAGACGCAAATTTCCGTAAATCTGCTGGCGCCGTGCTTCTTCCGGGTAGTTGAGGTTGCCGATGCGCTCGACCTTCTTGCGCCACTCGTCCTTATACCAGGCGCCTTTGTCGCGCATGGTCGAGGCGGCATTCAGGCGGTAGATGCGTGGGCGCTTGGCGTACAACTGCTGTTCGTTGGCCAGTTCGGCTTCCAGGCTGGAAATTTCGTCGGACAAGGTCGAGCTGTCGAAAGTAGGCGCCGGCTTCACGGGCTCCGGCTGCGGTTCGGTCTTGGTCTTTTCGCGCTGGACCGGGGCTTTTTGCGGTTTGGGTGCGACGGTGGTCACCGTCGGCTTGGGCGTAGCCTGCTTGACCTCGGGCTTGGGCGAGGGAGGCGGCGTGACCTTATTGACCTTGTTGTCCTGGAACGGTGCCAGTTCGGTGGTCTTGGGGATGGCTTTCTTGTCGAGGGTGCCGCTGCCCTGTTGATTGTCCTGGGCCAGAAAGTCCGCCTTCTCAGGCTTCTTTTCACTCTTGAACGTGGCGAGGGTGATTTCCAGGGTCTTGGTGATCTGCTTGGGCTCGACCATGGTGAAACCCACGCCGAGGAGCAAGGCCAAGTGAATCAAGGCGGCCAGGAACAGGGTAAATCCGAGCCGATCAGCCGGGCGCACGCCGCTGTGGGAGAGTTCGGGGGGCAGATCGGACGGGAGTGTCATGACAAAAAAACCAACATCGCGCGTTTCACAGGTGGCGCATGATAACGCAATGTTGGTTTTTAGCTTCAAGCGACAAGTTACAAGCTGCAAGCTTTAACTCGGTCGGCTTTAAACTTGCCGCTTGGAGCTTGCCGCTTGCAGCTTCGCGTCTATCGCGGCCATCAGCATTTCGCCGATGTTGGTGCCAAATGCGTTGTCGATCTCGCGGATACAGGTCGGGCTGGTGACGTTGATTTCGGTGAGATTTTCGCCAATCACGTCAAGGCCTACAAACAGCAGGCCCTTTTCCCGCAGGGTCGGGCCGACTTGGGCTGCAATCCAACGGTCCTTGTCCGTCAGCGGGCGCGCTTCACCGCGACCACCGGCGGCCAGGTTGCCACGGGTCTCACCGGCTGCCGGGATACGCGCCAGGCAGTAGTCCACCGGTTCGCCGTCGATCATCAGGATGCGCTTGTCGCCGTCCTTGATCGCCGGAATGTAAGCCTGGCCCATGATCTGCTGAGTACCCAGCACGGTCAGGGTTTCCAGGATTACCGACAGGTTCGGGTCGCCGGCGCGGTGACGGAAGATCGACGTGCCGCCCATGCCGTCCAGCGGCTTGAGGATCACATCGCCGTGTTTGGCGGCGAACTCACGCAGCACGTCGGCGCGGCGGCTGACCACGGTCGGCGGTGTGCACTGGGGGAACAGTGTGGCGAACAGCTTTTCATTGCAGTCGCGCAGGCTCTGCGGCTTGTTGACGATCAGTACACCGGCGCGCTCGGCCTGCTCCAGCAGGTAAGTGGAATAGACGAACTCCATGTCGAACGGCGGATCCTTGCGCATCAGGATCACGTCCAGATCGCTCAGGGGGCTGTCGATCTCGTCCGAAAGCTCGAACCATTTTTCCGGGTTGGCGAACACCTGCAGCGGGCGCATGCGTGCGCGGGCCTCGCCGTCGCCCTGGTACAGGTCGCGCTGCTCCATATAGAACAGGGTCCAGCCGCGGGCCTGGGCGGCCAGGAGCATGGCCAGCGAGCTGTCCTTTTTATAGGAAATGCTGGCAATAGGGTCCATGACAATGCCGACGCGAACGCTCATGGGGGATTTCCTCTAGCAAATTGGGCGCATAAAAGTGGCGTCAGAGTGGCGCTGCGGCTGTTGTGGGTCAAGGAAAAACCACCTGGCGGGCGCCTCGATAGATTGCTCCCCGAGACTGTGCTAAAAAGACTGCCACGGCTCAGCAGCCCTTGAAATCCAAGGCCTGCGACGCTCATCCTGTGCAAGATCAGGCAGTACACACCGAAAACCGATTCGCTGTGGCGATGGTAGAGCAGATATGGAACAGCATTCCAACGCCTTGAGAGTGATGGTGATCGACGATTCGAAAACGATCCGCCGCACCGCCGAGACGCTGTTGAAGCACTCGGGCTGCGAGGTCATTACGGCCATCGACGGTTTCGATGCCCTGGCCCGGATTGTTGATCATCACCCGCACATTATCTTTGTCGACATCATGATGCCGCGCCTGGATGGCTATCAGACCTGCGCCCTGTTCAAGTCGATCCCGGTGATCATGTTGTCCTCCAAGGACGGCCTGTTCGACAAGGCCAAGGGGCGCATCGTGGGTGTCGATCAGTTTTTGACCAAGCCTTTCAGCAAGGAAGAACTGCTGGGTGCGATCAAGGCCTATGTGCCGGGATTCGCCGCAGTAGAACAAGCACACTGACGCCGCCCCACAAGGGCCGGCGCCGACCAATGTAGTGGGGAAAACCATGGCACGTGTTCTGATCGTCGACGATTCGCCGACCGAAATGTACAAACTCACCGGCATGCTGGAAAAGCACGGCCACCAGGTCCTCAAGGCTGCCAATGGTGGCGACGGCGTAGCGCTCGCACGCCAGGAAAAGCCTGACGCGGTATTGATGGACATCGTGATGCCCGGTCTCAACGGCTTTCAGGCCACGCGCCAACTGACCAAAGACAAGGAAACCGAGCACATTCCGGTGATCATCATCACGACGAAGGATCAGGAAACCGACAAAGTCTGGGGTACACGCCAGGGCGCCAAGGACTACCTGACCAAGCCGGTGGACGAAGAAACCCTGATCGCCACCCTGAACAAGGTGCTGGCCGGCTGACGGCACGCCATCATGACCGAGTCGCAAACCGCCTTCGAGTTGCTGCTGGAAATTGACCGCCGCTGCCGCCTGCTGGCCGCCGACCTGCCGTCCCAGGAAGCCCGCCTGCAACGCTGGAGCGGGATCGGCTTTCGCCTGGGGCAACATTGGTATGTGGCGCCCATGGGCGAAGTCGCCGAAGTCCTGCATGAACCGCGATGCACTTTAATGCCTGGGGTCAAGGCCTGGGTCAAAGGTGTTGCTAACCTGCGCGGGCGCCTGCTGCCGGTGATGGACCTGGGTGGTTTCCTCGGCCTTGCGCTGTCCAAGGCGCGCAAGCAGCGGCGGGTGCTGGTGGTGGAATACAACGATCTGTTTGTCGGGCTGCTGGTGGATGAGGTGGTGGGGATGCAGCATTTCGCACAAGACGCCTTGCTGGCGAGCGCCAGCCCCGGCGCGCCGTTTATCCAGGGCCAGTTCGACGGCGACCCGCTGTGGCAGGTCTTCAGCCCCTTCGCCCTGGCCCAGGCCCCAGGCTTCATGGATGTCGCCGCATGACCACCGCTACCGCGCCCAAACCCCAGGCCGGCTCGCGCAGCCGCTCGCAGATCATCGTGCTGTTTATCGCATTGATCGTGTTCATCATGCTGCTCTTCGCCAACTTCGCGTACCTCAACACCCAGTCCACCTACGACAAGCAGTACATCGGCCACGCCGGTGAACTGCGGGTGCTGTCCCAGCGCATTGCCAAGAATGCCACCGAAGCCGCCGCCGGCAAGGCCGCTGCCTTCAAGCTGTTGGGCGATGCGCGCAACGATTTTGCCCAGCGCTGGGGCTACCTGAAAAAAGGCGACCCGCAAACCGGCCTGCCTGCGGCGCCCAGTGCGGTGCGGGCCGAGATGCGCGCGGTGCAGACCGACTGGGAAGCGCTGCTGAAAAACACCGACGCCATCCTCGCCAGCGAGCAGACCGTGCTGTCCCTGCACCAGGTGGCCGCGACCCTGGCCGAAACCGTGCCGCAATTGCAGATGGAATCGGAAAAGGTCGTCGACATCCTGCTGCAGCGTGGCGCGCCGGCCAGCCAGGTGGCCCTGGCCCAACGCCAGTCGCTGCTGGCCGAACGTATTTTGGGGGCGGTCAATACCGTGCTGGCCGGCGACGAAACAGCCGCACAGGCCGCCGACACCTTTGGCCGCGATGCCGCCCGTTTTGGCCAGGTGCTCAATGGCATGCTCAACGGCAACCCCGGCCTGCGCATCACCCAGGTCGAAGACCACGATGCCCGTGCACGGCTGGCGGACATTGCCGAGCTGTTCGAATTTGTCTCCGGCTCCGTGGATGAAATCCTCGAAACCTCACCGCAACTGTTTCAGGTACGCGCCTCGGCGAGCAATATTTTCAATCTGTCGCAAACCCTGCTCGATGAAGCCTCGCACCTGGCCACCGGGTTTGAAAACCTCGCCAGCGGGCGCAGCTTCGACACCATCGGTGGCTACGTGCTGGGCCTGCTGGCGTTGGCCTCGATCATCCTGATTGGCCTGGTGATGGTGCGTGAGACCAACCGCCAACTGCACGAGACCGCCGAGAAGAACGAGCGCAACCAGAACGCGATCATGCGCCTGCTCGATGAAATCGAAGACCTGGCCGACGGCGACCTCACCGTGACGGCTTCGGTGACTGAAGACTTCACCGGCACCATCGCCGACTCCATCAACTATTCCGTGGACCAACTGCGCGATCTGGTCGCCACGATCAACCTCACCGCCGGCCAAGTTGCCGGTGCCGTGCAAGAAACCCAGGCCACCGCCATGCACCTGGCCCAGGCCTCGGAGCATCAGGCCCAGCAGATCGCCGAAGCGTCCACCGCGATCAACCAGATGGCCCAGTCCATCGACCAGGTGTCGGCCAACGCCGCCGAATCCTCGGCCGTGGCGGAGCGTTCGGTAGAGATCGCGAACAAGGGCAACGAGGTGGTGCACAACACCATCCACGGCATGGACAACATCCGCGAACAGATCCAGGACACCGCCAAGCGCATCAAGCGCCTGGGCGAATCGTCCCAGGAGATCGGCGATATCGTCAGCCTGATCGACGACATCGCCGACCAGACCAACATCCTCGCCCTCAACGCCGCCATCCAGGCGAGCATGGCCGGGGATGCCGGGCGCGGCTTTGCGGTGGTGGCGGATGAAGTGCAGCGACTGGCCGAGCGCTCGTCGGCCGCCACGCGGCAGATCGAAACCCTGGTGAGGGCGATCCAGACCGACACCAACGAGGCGGTCATCTCCATGGAGCAGACCACCACCGAAGTGGTCCGCGGCGCACGGCTGGCCCAGGATGCAGGCGTGGCGCTGGAAGAGATTGAAGGCGTGTCGAAGACGTTGGCGGCGTTGATCCAGAGCATCTCCAATGCGGCGCAGCAACAAACGTCGTCGGCGGGGCAGATCTCCCTGACCATGAACGTGATCCAGCAGATCACTACGCAGACGTCGTCGGGGTCGACCGCGACTGCCGAAAGCATTGGTAACCTGGCGAAGATGGCGAGCCAGTTGCGCAGGTCGGTGTCGGGCTTCACCCTCCCGCCACCCAAACAGGTCGAAGATTGAAATGTGGGAGGGGGCTTACCCCCGATGGCGGTGTATCAGTCACCTGATCCATTGGCTGACCCACTGCAATCGGGGGCAAGTCGAATCGTCGCACCGCCCCTCCCACATTGGATCTCAATCATTGTTGAGATCTGGGCAATACCAGCAACCCACGAATTCTAAGCGGAGCAGTTATGGTTGACCGGCACGACTACGTGGCCCTCGAATGGGTCAAGGGCGACATTGCCGAAACCCTGAAACAGGCCCGTTCAGCGCTGGATGCGTTTGTCGAAACCCATGACGACGACGTGATCAGCCAATGCCTGGCCGGTATCCATCAAGTGCATGGCGCGCTGCAAATGGTCGAGTTCTACGGCGCGGCGCTGCTTGCCGAAGAGATCGAAGAACTGGCCCTGGCGCTCCAGGCCGGGCAGGTCAGCCAGCGCGAGGAAAGTATCCGTCTGCTGCAACAGGCCCTCGGCCAACTGCCCCTGTACCTCGACCGCGTGCACAGCGCCCGCCGCGATCTGCCGTTGGTGGTGCTGCCGCTGCTCAACGATCTGCGCAGTGCGCGGGGTGAAAGCCTGCTCTCGGAGACCAGCCTGTTCAGCCCACAACTGTTGTCGATTGCGCCGCTGCCCGATGAAGCCCTGGCCCAACGCGCAGTGCCGGACCTGCATGAACAACTGCGCCAATGGCACCAATTGCTGCAACAGGCCCTCGCCGGGCTGCTGCGCGAAGACCACGGCCCCAGCAATCTGGAAGACATGGCACGTGTGTTCGCACGCCTTGAAGCCCTGTGCCAGGGCGCGCCGTTGTTGCCGTTGTGGCAAGTGACGTCAGCGCTGGTCGAAGGCATGCTCACCGGCGTCGTTGCCAACAGCCCGGCCTTGCGCAGCCTGCTCAAGGCCAGTGACAAGCAGCTCAAGCGTTTGCTGGCCCAAGGCATTGGCGGTATCAACCAGTCTGCGCCGGATGAGTTGCTCAAGAGCCTGTTGTTCTACGTCGCCAAAGTCACCCGGCCGACGCCACGCATGCAAAGCCTCAAGGAACGCTACGGCCTGGATGAGGCCTTGCCCGACAGCGCCGTGGTCGACGCCGAACGCGCCCGCCTGGCCGGGCCGGACCGCAATGCCATGGGCTCGGTGCTCGGTGCGTTGTGTGAAGAGCTGGTGCGGGTCAAGGAACGCCTCGACCTGTTCGTACGCAGCGACCGCCAACACACCCACGACCTTGATGCGCTGCTGGCGCCGCTGCGGCAGATCGCCGATACCCTGGCGGTGCTGGGGTTCGGCCAGCCGCGCAAAGTCATCATCGATCAGCTTGCGGTGGTACTGAGCCTGGCCCAAGGCCAACGCGAACCCAATGACGCCGTGCTGATGGACGTCGCGGGCGCGCTGCTCTACGTCGAAGCCACCCTGGCCGGAATGGCCGGCACCGTCGAACCGGAAAGCCGCGAAGAAAGCCGCCTGCCCACCACCGACCTGACCCAGATTCACCAACTGGTAATCCGCGAGTCTTGCCAGTGCCTGAAGCAGGCCAAAGAGCTGGTGATTGACTGCATCGAAGCCGACTGGGACCCTCAGCGCCTGGAGTCCCTGCCGGAACTGCTGAGCCAGGTGCGCGGCGCATTGGCGATGATTCCGCTGCCGCGTGCAGCGAGCCTGATGCGCGGCTGCACCGATTACGTCGATGAGCAGTTGATGGTCAACGATGACGCGCCGTCCGAGACACAGCTGGCCCATTTTGCCGATGTAATCAGCAGCCTGGAGTACTACCTAGAACGCATGCTCCAGGACCCCGACGCCGCCGGTGAACGGGTATTGGAACTGGCCACCCAAAGCCTCGCGGCGCTGGGTTACCTGCCTGCTGAAAAACCCTGGCGCCAGGCCTTGGTGGCCCCCGATGGGGTGCTGTCGACGGATGAGGCCCCGAGCCAATCCCAGTTCGACGCGTTGGCCAACCCCACGTCGCGCCTCAACCCGCCGGCCCTGCAACGCCCCGGTAGCCTGTTGCCGCCGCCGGCCGATGAAGCACCCATCGACGATGAACTGCGCGAAGTCTTCCTCGAAGAGACCGACGAAGTCCTCGACGTGCTGCACCGCCACCTGCCCAACAGCGCGGACAAGACCGCCCAAGGCGAAATGCGCCGCGCCTTTCATACCTTGAAAGGCAGCGGTCGCATGGTGCGCGCCCTGGTCCTGGCCGAGCTGGCCTGGGCCGTGGAAAACCTGCTGAACCGTGTGCTCGAACGCAGCGTGGCGCTCGGCTCCGGGGTCCAGCAGGTGCTGGATGACGCCGTGGCCTTGCTGCCGGAACTGATCGCCGACTTTGCGACGGACGACCAACACCAACGCGACGAAGTCGACGCCCTGGCCGCTCGCGCCCACGCCTTGGCCAGTGGTGGCGCTGTATCCGCTGCCGAGCCCCATGACCCGATGCTGCTGGAGATCTTCCGCAATGAAGCCCAGAGCCATCTGGACAGCCTCAACCACTTCCTGCAACAGGCTGCCGAGCATGTGCCGCTGCAAGTCAGCGATGAGCTGCAACGCGCCCTGCACACCCTCAAGGGCAGTGCGTACATGGCCGGCGTATTACCGATCGCCGAACTGGTGCGACCGCTGGATCACCTGACCCGCGAATACAAGGCCCATCGCCTGCCGCTGGACCTGGATGAAGTGGAGTTGCTGCTGGAAGCCGAAGCCCTGTTCCAACATGGCTTACGCCAACTTGACCGCGATCCACTGGTGCCGATCAAGGGCGCGGCCGACTTGATTGGCCGCACCCAAAACCTGCTCGATCATCAGTTGGCCGCGCTGCTCGACGCGCCCAACACCGGCTTGCGCATCAAGCGCGACCCGCAACTGATCACCAATTTCCTGGCCCAGGGCATGGACATCCTGCTCGACGCCGAAAGCCTGCTGCGGCGCTGGCAACAGCACCCTGGCGAGCGCCAGGAACTCACTGCTCTGCTGGATGAGTTGACCACCCTGGGGGAGGGCGCACACATCGCCGACCTGCATCCCATCGACGAGTTGTGCGAAGCCTTGCTCGACCTCTATGGCGCGGTGGAAGAGAGCAGCCTGGCGGTCAGCGAGCGGTTCTTCCAGGAGGCCGAACAGGCCCACGAAGCACTGATCAACATGCTTGACCAGTTGGCCGCCGGCCAGGAAATCAGCCCGGCGCCGGCGCGGGTGCAGGCCCTGCGCGACCTGCTGGACGATGCCCTCGACCCGTCCGCCACCGGTCTGATCAAAACCGACGGTAACCGTGCGCTGAGTATTGCTGAACTGGGCGCTGCCACCGCGCAGTTAGAGCATGAAACGGCGATGGACGATGAGATCGTCGAGATCTTCCTTGAAGAAGCCGTGGACATTCTCGACAGCGCCGGGCAGTCCCTCAAACGCTGGTTGTTGGAACCTGAAAGCGCAGCCCCGTTGTCCTCGTTGCAGCGCGACCTGCACACCCTCAAGGGCGGCGCGCGCATGGCCGAAATCGGCCCGGTGGGCGATCTGGCCCACGAGTTGGAATGCCTTTACGAAGGCCTGGTGGATCGGCGCTACAGCTACAGCACCGAGCTGTCCCAGGTGCTCATGGCCAGCCATGAACGCCTGGCTTTACAGCTGGATGAACTGCACCGCCACCAGCCCTTGAGCGACAGCGCCGAGCTGATTGCCAAGCTGCGCGAATTGCGCCAGAGCAGTACGCCCGCTGCACAGGCTCCGGCGCCGGAAACGTCGGGCGCCGACCCGGAATTGCTGGATATCTTCCTCGAAGAAGCCGCCGATATTCTCGACAGCTCCGGCAGCGCACTGCTGCGCTGGCAGGCCGAGCCGAACAATCGCCAGGAGGTCGAAACCCTGCTGCGCGACCTGCATACCCTCAAGGGCGGCGCACGCATGGTCGAGATCGGGCCGATTGGTGACCTGGCCCATGAGCTTGAGTTTCTTTACGAAGGGCTGTCGGCCGGTTTGCTCGCACCGTCCGCCGAATTGTTCGCGCTGCTGCAAGGCTGCCATGACCGCCTGGCGCAGATGATCGACGCCGTGGCAGACGGCTTGCCCGTGGGCGCGGTGGACAAGCTTATCGGACGCATCAGAAGCCTGGTGCACCCAAGCGTAGAAGCAGTAGCACCGGTCGCATTGCCCGCAGGCAAGACCGAGGCGGTCGTTGATCCTGCCGCCGACATGGTGAAGATCTCCGCTGATCTGCTGGATGACCTGGTCAATCTGGCCGGCGAGACCTCCATCTTTCGTGGTCGCATTGAACAACAAGTCAACGACGCACGCATTGCGTTGACCGAGGTGGAAACCACCATCGAGCGCATGCGCGATCAACTGCGCCGCCTCGACACCGAAACCCAGGGCCGCATCCTCAGCCGCCAACAGGCCGAGGCCGAGCGCCTGGGCTACGAAGACTTCGACCCGTTGGAAATGGACCGCCATTCGCAGTTGCAGCAACTGTCCCGTGCGTTGTCCGAGTCCGCCTCTGATTTGCTCGACCTCAAGGACACCCTCGACCGTCGCAACGAGGACGCGCACGCCCTGTTGCAGCAACAGGCACGCATCAACACCGAATTGCAGGAAGGCCTGATGCGCACGCGCATGGTGCCGTTCGAACGCATGCTGCCGCGCCTCAAACGCATCGTGCGCCAGGTGGCGGGCGAGTTGGGCAAGGACGTGGAATTCATCGTCGGCAACGCCGAGGGTGAGATGGACCGCAACGTGCTGGAACGCATGGCTGCGCCGTTGGAGCACATGCTGCGCAACGCCGTCGACCATGGCCTGGAATCCCGCGAGGCGCGCCTGTTGGCCGGTAAGCCGGAAAAGGGCCGCATTACCCTGGACCTGACTCACGAAGGCGGCGACATCGTGTTCGACATGCGCGACGACGGCGCCGGCGTGCCCCTGGACGCGGTGCGGCGCAAGGCGATCAAGCGCGGTTTGCTCGGCCCTCATCAAGCGATCAGCGACCGCGACGTGTTGCAGTTTATCTTGCAGCCGGGGTTCTCCACCGCCGAGAAGATCACCCAGATTTCCGGACGTGGCGTGGGCATGGACGTGGTGCATGAAGAAGTGCGCCAGCTCGGCGGCTCGATGTTCATTGAGTCGACGCCGGGCGAGGGCGTGCATTTTCGCATTCGTTTGCCGTTCACCGTGTCGGTCAACCGTGCGCTGATGGTGCAGTGCGCGGATGATCAATACGCGATCCCGCTCAACACCATCGAAGCGTTGGTGCGGGTGCTGCCCCATGAGCTTGCTGGGCACTATCAGCAAGATCCGCCACGCTATGAATATGCCGGGCAGAGCTACGAGTTGTTCTACCTGGGCGACCTGCTGCACACCGTCGGCCGGCCTAAATTATTGGGCCAATACCAACCGGTGCCGGTGTTACTGGTGCAGTGCAACGAGCGCCGCGTGGCGGTGCATGTAGACGCCATGGCCGGTACCCGGGAGATTGTGGTCAAGGGCCTGGGCCCGCAGTTTGCCGGGGTGCAGGGGTTGTCCGGCGCGACCATCCTGGGCGATGGCCGCGTAGTGTTGATCATCGACTTGCTGGCGCATATCCGCGAACGGCAACCGGCGTTGCCGGCCCAGTCGGTGGATGCGCCGCTGATCCTCAACGACCCACTGAAAAAGCGCCCGCTGCTGGTGCTGGTGGTGGACGACTCGGTCACCGTGCGTAAAGTCACCAGTCGCCTGCTGGAACGCAACGGTATGAACGTGCTCACCGCCAAAGATGGCATCGACGCCCTCGCGTTGCTCGAAGAACACACCCCGGACCTGATGCTGCTCGACATAGAAATGCCGCGCATGGACGGTTTTGAAGTGGCCACGCAAGTGCGCAACGACCCACGCCTGATGCGCCTGCCGATCATCATGATCACCTCCCGCACCGGCCAGAAACACCGCGACCGCGCCATGGCCATTGGCGTCAACGACTACCTCGGCAAGCCGTATCAAGAATCGGTGCTGCTGGACAGCATCGCCTATTGGAGCAAGTCCCATGCTTGACCACCGCACCAGCCAACTCACCGGCCTGCTGCTGCCCCTGGCTGACCGCCACCTGGTGCTGCCCAACGTCGCCGTGGCCGAGTTGATCGACTTCCAACGCGGCGAACCGGCCAGCGACGCACCGCCTTGGTATCTGCGGCAAGTGACCTGGCGGGATCGGCAGATTCCGTTGATCAGTTTCGAAGCCGTGTGCGGCGAGGCCAGCGTGACCGGCGAACGCTCGCGGATCGTGGTATTGAACGCCTTGGGCGGCCGCCCGACCTTGAAGTTTCTTGCGCTGGTGATCCAGGGCATCCCCCGCTCGTACAAGCTCGACAGCGAATTGAGCTACGTCGACGTGCCGCTGTGCCCATTGGAACTGGCGGCGGTGCAGGTGGGCGAGCACGTGGCGAAGGTGCCTGACCTCATGGGGCTCGAAGCCCTGCTGGTAGAGTCCGGCCTGGCCTGACCCTAAGCCTTGCAAAAATCCAATGTGGGAGGGGGCCTGCCCCCGATGGCAGATTGTCAGTTGATATATCTATAGCTGACCCACCACCATCGGGGGCAAGCCCCCTCCCACACTGATTCGTGCCTCAATCAATCCGCGCAAACCGCTCAATCACCGGCTGCTCCCGCGCCAGCAGAATTTCACCTGGGTGAGGTGGGTTGTGCATGCCTACATTGGGCTTGGTGTTCGGATTCATCATGTTTGCCCGTGGTGGGATTTGGGCAAAAAAGGCTAGAGCGGCGGGTTCCGAGCAACAACCTGAAAAGCCTATCGGAATATTCCGTTCTGCCTGTCGGTTAACCCGAGCATCCTACAAGCTGGATCTGTCCTGATTCCTATAAACGTAAGGCTTGGATCGAATGGTTGTCTGAAATTTCTGTAAGTCATAACGCTGCGATTTTGCTGATTTTTGAGTGCTAGCTTTTGACGCTCAACCCCATCAGCAAGGATCCGCAAATGGCTGTCCCTCCAATGCCCCCAGGCGTTTCACTGCAAGACAATATCGCTCTGGCCAACAACCGCAGGATGCATCTGAAGCCTGGTTCGGCGTTCACCTATTCATGGTTTTACTCCCAAGTCAGAGGGCGTGGACCTTGGGACTACAAACAGAAAAGTCGTGAGTACGAGGCGTTCGGTAACTTCAACTATGGGGTGACCGGCACAGTGCTGGGAATTCCGCAGGGCGTGCTGTTGAGAGCGGCCGGTGCTGCGCAAAAAGGCTGCCGGGACGTCACGAGCAGAGTTTGGTGACTGGTGGGGTGATGCACCGTATGGCGATGATCAGAGCGACCAGCATTGGATCAAGGAGGGTATCGAATATGCCAGAGCTCAAGGGTATTAAGTGGCCGGTCCAGGGTTTGCTCAACGGGCTGTTGGTGGTGTGTCTCGCGCACTTGGGCATGGGTTGGTTGATGAGCCCAGGTACACCGGAGTTGGATGAGGTAGTACTCAAATACTCCTTGGGCAACGGCTCCTCTATCTACGGCGCACGAGACGGCCAAGGCGGCGCGACGGTGGGCTTTTCCTACAGGTATTACGTCCATACGGATCTGGAGAATGATCAGGAAATACTCACGACACTGACGTCGGCACATCCCTTCCTGAGAACCAAAGAGCCTACTGTGCAAGTGAGTGAACAGAATGGAATGCTTCGATTGGATGTTCGGGGGCGAGTGTATGAGTACAGCAGCTATGTCCTCGAAGGCCCTGAAAGTGTCGAGGTGGTGATGTGGCGAGGGAGCGCTTTTTTCTTGAAGTGAGTGGCCAGCCTTCGGATTTTTCCTGCAAGATTTTAGGCCGTGCATGAACTTGTCGCGCTCAGCCCGCGCGCCTAGTCTTCGTCCCGTCATCGCGAAAAACGGTGACACGGACGTGCAAGTCCGGTTACATGTCGGCGCACCAACGCCCATAGCCACTCAACGGGCGTTTTTTATGCCTGCTGTATTTATTATGGCGGCTGTGCGTAGGAGGTCCTTCGGGGTCTGCCGGGGTCCGATATGCCCGGTCTTGCACACCTGCGCACAGCTGCCACCTTAATTCGCGTGCAAGCGGAAGAGGGCAGTCTCGTCAGCCCTTCTGCGCAAGAGGTCCCAAACAGGGATTGATCAGTCCCTGCTTGGGACCGCTATCTCACAGACACCACTGAGCAAATGTGGGAGGGGGCTTGCCCCCGATGGCTGAGTGTCAGTTGATACATCACTTAGCTGACCCACCGCCATCGGGGGCAAGCCCCCTCCCACATTTTGACCTTCACTTGGCTCGGGTCAGCGTTTGCTGATGCTCCATTACTCCAGCCGTAACGATCCGCCGCTAAGCTTGATTGATGGCCCCCTGAATCACTCCTAAGGTACAGCCCACGACAGCAAACCCGTGGAGCGACCATGACAACAACAATAAACCCCGACTCGCGCTGGACGCGGCGGCGCGACGAGAAGCAGCGGCGGCTCGGGCTGGTCAAGCACTTCGCAGACGGGGCCGTGCTGCCCAGCGACAAAATCGTCGAGGCCCTTGAAGCGCTGATCCTCCCCGGCGACCGTGTCGTACTGGAGGGCAACAACCAGAAACAAGCCGACTTCCTCTCGCGCTCCCTGGCCAAGGCCGACCCCGCCAAGCTCCACGATTTGCACATGATCATGCCCAGCGTCGGGCGTTCCGAGCACTTGGACCTGTTTGAAAAGGGCATCGCCCGCAAGCTGGATTTCTCCTTCGCCGGCACCCAATCCCTGCGCATCAGCCAGTTGCTCGAAGACGGCCTGCTGGAAATCGGCGAGATCCACACCTACATCGAGCTGTATGCGCGACTGGTGGTGGACCTGATCCCCAACGTGGTGCTCTCCGCCGGTTTCATGGCCGACCGCGCCGGCAACATCTACACCGGCGCCAGCACCGAAGACACCCCGGCGCTGATCGAACCCGCCGCGTTCAGCGACGGCATTGTCATCGTGCAGGTCAACCAGTTGGTGGATGACGTCACCGATTTGCCCCGCGTCGACATCCCGGCAAGCTGGGTGGATTTTGTGGTGGTGGCCGACAAGCCGTTCTACATCGAGCCGCTGTTCACCCGCGACCCGCGCCACATCAAGCCAGTCCACGTGCTGATGGCGATGATGGCGATCCGTGGCATCTACGAAAAACACAATGTGCAGTCGCTCAACCATGGCATCGGCTTCAACACCGCCGCCATTGAGCTGATCCTGCCCACCTACGGTGAATCCCTGGGCCTGAAGGGCAAGATCTGCCGCAACTGGACTCTCAACCCGCACCCGACGCTGATCCCCGCCATCGAAAGCGGTTGGGTGCAAAGCGTGCATTGCTTCGGCACCGAACTGGGCATGGAGAACTACATCGCCGCCCGCCCGGACGTGTTCTTCACTGGCCGCGATGGCTCGATGCGTTCCAACCGGATGTTCTGCCAACTCGCCGGCCAGTACGCGGTGGACCTGTTTATCGGCGCCACCCTGCAAGTGGACGGCGACGGCCACTCCAGCACCGTAACCCGTGGCCGCCTCGCTGGCTTTGGCGGCGCGCCGAACATGGGCCACGACCCACGTGGCCGTCGTCACGGCACTCCGGCGTGGTTGGATATGCGTCACGACGATGCGCCCGAGGCCTTGTTGGAGCGCGGTAAAAAACTCGTGGTGCAAATGGTCGAGACCTTCCAGGAGGGCGGCAAACCCACCTTCGTCAACACCCTGGATGCGGTTGAGGTGGCACGCAAAAGCGGCATGCCCCTGGCGCCGATCATGATCTACGGCGACGACGTGACCCACCTGCTTACCGAAGAAGGCATCGCCTACCTGTACAAAGCGCGGTCCCTGGAAGAGCGCCAGGCGATGATCGCCGCCGTCGCCGGGGTAACCGCCATCGGCCTGCGCCATAACCCCAAGGACACTGCGCGCATGCGCCGCGAGGGCCTGATCGCCTTGCCCGAAGATCTGGGCATCCGCCGTACCGACGCCACCCGCGAGCTGTTGGCCGCCAAGAGCGTGGCCGATCTGGTGGACTGGTCCGGTGGCCTGTACAACCCGCCCGCCAAATTCAGGAGCTGGTAAATGCGCGCTCTTAAACTGCACGAACTCAGCCTGGCGGATCGCCTGGCGGACCTGGCCGTCGATGCATTGATCGATGAAGCGGACCTGTCCCCTAAGCCTGCCTTGGTGGACCGTCGCGGCAACGGTGCCCACAGCGATTTGCACTTGGGGCTGATGCACGCCTCGGCGCTGTCGTTGTGGCCGATGTTCAAGGAAATGGTCGAAGCCGCTATTGAAATCGGTGAGGTTGGTTTGCCGCTGCGTGAAGCGCTCGGGCGAATCGGCCGTGAAGGTGAGCAAGCGATGCTGATCACCACCAACGGTGTAAACACCCACCGCGGCGCGATCTGGGCGCTCGGCCTGCTCACTGCTGCGGCAGCCTTGGAGCCCCGCGCCATAACGCTGACTGCCGCCAGACTCGCCCTGCTCAACGACCGCTACGCCCCACTATCGCGGAGCCACGGCGCCGAGGTCGCGCAACGCTACGGCGCACGTGGTGCCCGTGAAGAAGCACAGCTCGGCTTCCCCTCGGTGATGCAACGCGGCCTGCCGCAACTGCACAAAAGCCGCAGCCAAAACGCCGGCGAACAGAACGCACGCCTCGACGCCTTGCTGGCGATCATGACCGAGCTGGCCGACACCTGCGTGCTCTACCGCGCCGGCACCGAAGGCTTGCAGGCCATGCAGCAGGGCGCCCAGGCGGTGCTCGATGCGGGCGGCAGCGCAAGCCTTGCTGGCCGCCGCCAACTGCACGAACTCGACCACCAATTGCTGGCCCTGAATGCCTCCCCCGGCGGCGCCGCCGACCTGTTGGCCGCCTGCCTGTTTATCGACCGCCTCGACGGAGCGTTGTGATGGAAACCTTATCCTTTGAGTTCCCCGCCGGGCAGCCGCCAAAAGGTCGTGCGCTGGTGGGTTGCGTCGGCTCCGGCGACCTGGAAGTCCTGCTGGAACCTGGCATGGCGGGCACGCTGACCATCCAGGTACAGACGTCGGTGAATGGTGCTCAGCAACGCTGGCAGCACTTATTCGAGCGCATCTTTCAGGAGCAGACGCCGCCTGCCCTGAAGATTGATATCCACGATTTCGGCGCCACACCCGGCGTGGTGCGCTTGCGCCTGGAGCAGGGTTTCGAGGAGATCGGCCATGATTGACTTAGCCAAGCACAGCTTCGTTGAGCTGGGCGCTCGGCAGCGGGCCAAGGCCTTGCTGGACGCCGGCACGTTCCGCGAATTGATCGACCCGTTCCAACGGGTCATGTCGCCCTGGCTCAGCCGCCAGGGCGTGGTGCCCCAGGCTGACGACGGCGTGATCATCGCCAAGGGCAGCATCGATGGCTTACCGGTGGTGATCGCCGCCATCGAAGGCAATTTCCAGGGCGGCAGCCTGGGTGAGGTCGGCGGCGCAAAAATCGCCGGCGCGCTGGAACTCGCAGCCGAGGACAACCGCAAGGGCATTGCGACCCGCGCCGTATTACTGCTGGAAACCGGCGGCGTGCGCTTGCAGGAGGCCAACCTGGGCCTGGCAGCGATTGCCGATATCCACGCGGCGATTGTCGACCTGCGCCAATACCAACCGGTGATCGGTGTGGTGGCGGGCAGCGTTGGCTGTTTTGGCGGCATGTCCATTGCTGCCGGATTGTGCAGCTATCTGGTGGTGACCCGCGAAGCGCGCCTGGGCCTCAACGGCCCGCAAGTGATCGAGCAGGAAGCCGGGCTGGAGGAGTACGACTCCCGTGACCGTCCGTTTATCTGGAGCCTTACCGGCGGCGAGCAGCGCTTCAACAGCGGTCTCGCCGACCGTTATGTGGCTGACGATGTGGCGCAGATCCAACACACCGTCACCGCGTTGCTGCACACAGGCTTGCCGGCTCAACAGCGCAGCCAGCAGGCTGATCGGTATCTTGCACGCTTGGCCGAATTGGACACGGCAGCGCAAATCGACCCGGCAACGGTTCGCGATCTGTATCAGGGAGAACGCTCATGAGAGGTTTGCAGTGGTTCAACGCATTGAGCGCCGGCGCCGCAGCTGTCGACGGGTTGCCGGCTTCGCTGAAAGTCGCCGATGGCCCATTAGGTCGTTTTATTGCCGTGGTCACGGATGAGCAAAACCGTTTCCCCCGTGCCCGTAATGGCGAAGTCGGCCTGCTGGAAGGCTGGGGGTTGGCCAAGGCCGTGGATGAAGCCATCGCTCGCGGCGACAAGCGTCCCATCATCGCTATCGTCGATGTGCCGAGCCAAGCCTATGGCCGTCGCGAAGAAGCCCTGGGCATCCATCAAGCCCTGGCCGCCGCCGCCGACAGCTACGCCCGTGCCCGATTGGCCGGACACCCGGTGATCGCGCTGCTGGTGGGCAAGGCCATGTCCGGTGCTTTCCTCGCTCATGGCTACCAGGCCAATCGCCTGATCGCCCTGCGCGACCCCGGTGTGATGGTGCACGCCATGGGCAAGGCCTCGGCGGCGCGGGTGACCCTGCGCAGCGTCGAAGAGCTGGAAGCGTTGGCCGCCAGCGTGCCGCCCATGGCCTATGACATCGACAGTTACGCCAGCCTTGGGTTGTTGTGGGAAACCTTGACGGTCAGCCAGATTGAACAGCCCACCGCCGACGATGTGGCGCGGGTCAGCGAATGCCTGGTGAGTGCGATCAAGGACATCAGCACGTCCGATTTGAGCGGACGCCTCGGCGCCACCAATCGTGCCGCTTCCAGCCACGTGCGCCAACTGTTGCGCGAGCAATGGTGAACGCCCACGACCTGCTCTGGGGCATGACCCCGGCGCACCTGCCCGCCGACGCACCGGCCTGGGCGGTGGACGCCATCAGCGCCGGTCACCCGGTGGTGGTGCGTCGTGCCGTTGCCGAGGCGGGCCAGGTGGCGATCGGTGTACGTGGGTGTTTGCGCGAACAGCGGTTTGCCGCCGTGATGCCGATGGCGGCAGTGCGTCGGCGTGTGGTGCCGGAGGCGTTGCGTGCCGTGATCTCGACCCGGGATTTACCCGCGTTGCAGGCATTGCAGCAGGTACGCCCGGTGCTGGGCCAGGCAAGCTGGGGCGTCAGTGGCAGTGCGGGGTTTGAGTTGGCAAGCGGTATTGAAGCGCTGCATGCGATGAGTGACCTGGATTTGATCCTGCGCGCACCTGAGCCGCTGGATCGCAACCAAGCGCGGGCGCTGCTGGAGCGATTGGACAAGGCGGTGTGCAGCGTCGACCTGCAACTGCAAACCCCATTCGGCGCCGTCGCCTTGCGTGAATGGGCCGGGCCGTCACGCCGCGTGCTGCTCAAAACCGCCAGCGGTGCGCACCTTGTACTCGACCCCTGGCAGGCCGTGGCATGAGCAGCCTGCTGGTGTTTCCGGGGCAGGGCGCCCAGCGCACGGGCATGCTCCAGGCGTTGCCGGCCAAGATCCTGGCCGAGGCCAGCGATGCCTTGGGCGAAGACGTGCGCCGGCTCGACTGCGCGCAAGCCTTGGCCAGTACCCGCGCCGTACAACTGTGCCTATTGATCGCCGGCGTGGCGCACGCTCGCCGCCTGCAACACACCCCGGATTATGTGGCCGGCCTGTCCATCGGTGCCTATCCGGCAGCGGTGATCGCCGGCGCGCTGGCGTTTGCCGATGCGGTCAGGTTGGTCAGCCTGCGTGGTGAGCTGATGCAACAGGCTTATCCACAAGGGTATGGCATGACGGCTTTGATAGGCCCGGAGTTATCCACCGTCGAAACCTTGCTGGCTGAGATCCACAGCCCGCAAACCCCGGTGTACCTGGCCAATATCAATGCCGACAACCAGACCGTCATCGCCGGCAGTGATGCCGCCATGAAGCGCGTTGCCGAGCGCATCAAGGGCAATGGCGTCGCCAAGCGCCTGGCCGTCAGCGTGCCGTCCCATTGCGCATTGCTGGAGCAACCGGCCCAGGCACTGGCGCAAGCATTCGTTGCACTCACGGCACCGCGTATCACCTATTTGAGCAGCACCCGTGCGCGGCCGATCCACAATCCCGAGCAACTGGGCGACGACCTGGCCTTCAACATGTGCCGCGTTGTCGACTGGCGCGGCACCGTGCAAAGCGCCTATGAGCGCGGCGTGCGCCTGCAAATCGAACTGCCGCCGGGCGCCGTGCTCACCGGTCTGTCACGCCGCGTATTCGAACAAGGTACGGTGATCGCCTGCGAAGGCGCGCGCCTGGACACGTTGCAGGCCCTGCTGCAAGAGGAGGAGCGCCGCCACCGATAAAGCACCACCCAAGGCTTTCGAAGCACAAAAACAACAATTTCGATCGAGCACTTTGAGGACAACAACAATGATTATCTACGGTGTGGCACTGCTGGCGATCTGCACGCTTGCGGGCGTGATCATGGGCGATATGCTCGGCGTGTTGCTGGGCGTCAAATCCAACGTGGGCGGGGTGGGCATCGCGATGATCCTGCTGATCTGCGCCCGGTTGTGGATGCAAAAACGCGGCGGCATGACCAAAGACTGCGAGATGGGCGTCGGCTTCTGGGGCGCCATGTACATCCCGGTGGTGGTGGCGATGGCGGCGCAACAAAACGTGGTTACCGCCTTGCATGGCGGCCCGGTCGCGGTGCTCGCGGCCATCGGCTCGGTGGTGGTGTGCGGTTGCACCATCGCGTTGATCAGTCGGACTCACAAGGGCGAGCCTCTGCCCGCCGAAGAGCCGCTGATCGTTCCAGCGGGAGGTCGCTGATATGTGGGATCTCATCGAAAAAGGCTTGGAACATAACGGCCTGGTCACCGCCTTCGCTTTCGTGGGCGTGGTGATGTGGATTTCCGTGGTGCTGTCCAAGCGCCTCACCTTCGGGCGCATTCACGGTTCGGCGATCGCCATCGTGATTGGCCTGGTGCTGGCCTGGGTCGGCGGCACGATTACCGGCGGACAAAAAGGCCTGGCCGACCTGGCGCTGTTCTCCGGCATTGGCTTGATGGGCGGTGCGATGCTGCGCGACTTCGCCATCGTCGCCACGGCGTTCGAAGTGCAGGCCACCGAAGCGCGCAAAGCCGGGATGATCGGGGTGATTGCGCTGTTGCTGGGCACCATCCTGCCGTTCATCGTCGGCGCGAGCATGGCCTGGGTATTTGGCTATCGCGATGCCGTCAGCATGACCACCATCGGTGCGGGCGCTGTGACCTACATCGTCGGCCCGGTGACCGGAGCGGCAATTGGTGCGACCTCGGACGTGATGGCGCTGTCGATTGCCACCGGGTTGATCAAGGCGATCCTGGTGATGGTCGGCACGCCTGTGGCGGCGCGCTGGATGGGCCTGGATAACCCGCGTTCGGCAATGGTGTTTGGCGGGTTGGCCGGGACGGTGAGCGGTGTGACCGCGGGCCTGGCGGCAACGGACCGGCGGTTGGTGCCGTATGGTGCGTTGACGGCGACGTTCCATACCGGGCTTGGGTGTTTGCTGGGGCCTTCGTTGCTTTACTTCATTGTTCGTGGGTTGGTTGGCTAGCGTCGGTGGGGGCTGGTTTGGCCTCATCGGGGGCAAGCCCCCTCCCACACTTGAAATGCCGTCGAAATGTGGGAGGGGGCTTGCCCCCGATAGCGGTCTCAGGCCTGCCGATTGGCATACATCCGGCACTCCGCCAACAGCGCCAGCAAATTCGGGTCACGTTCCTTGGCCTTCAAGAACACCACGCCAATCTGCTGCTGCAACCGATACCTGGGTTGCAGCGGTATCAGCTTCACGCGGTTTTCATACACCGCCGCGATCCGCCCCGGCAGCAACGCATAACCCACCCCCGAACTGACCATGCTCAACAGCGTGAAGATGTCATTGACCTGCATCGCCACTTTCGGCTCGAACCCCGCTTGCTTGAACACCCGGTTGCCATCCTGGTGAGTGGCGAAGCCTTGGGTGAGGGTGATGAAGGTAGCGTCGCGCACGTCGGCCAGGTCGATGTCGTGCTCACGGTCGAAGGGTGAGTCGGCCGGGGTGGCGAGGAAGATGTCATCGGAGAACAGCGCGATCTGTTCGCAGTCGGGGTCGTTGGCGTGTTCGTCGAGGGAGATCAGGATCGCGTCCACTTCCATGTTCTTTAGCTTGTAGAGCAGGTCGAAGTTGGAGCCCAGGATCAGGTCGATGTTGAGCTCGCTGCGGCGGATCTTCAGGCCCATGATCAGTTGCGGCACGGTTTTGACCGTCAGCGAATACAACGAGCCCAGCTTGAAGCGCTCGGCGGAGAACCCGGCGGCTTCGCGGGTCAGGCGCACGCTGTCGACCACATCGGCCACCAGTTTCTGTGCACGTTCTTCGAGCACGTAGGCGCTTTCCAGCGGTGTGAGGTTGCGCCCTTCGTGTTTGAACAGCGGGCAGCGCAGGGCGTTTTCCAGGGAGTGGATGGCGCGGTGCACGCTGACGTTGCTGGTTTGCAGCTCGGCGGCTGCGCGGGCCAGGTTGCCGGTGCGCATGAACGCCAGGAAGATTTCGAGCTTTTTGAGGGTGAATTCTTCGTCGATCAGCATGGCCGTGGGCTCTTGTTCGAATGCCCCCGATTGTGCCCGCAAAACTGCGCGGCGTCGCTGGAACGTCATGCGGCGCTTGCACTCTTAAGCCCAAGGCGGGAGGCTTGCCTCCAGCCGTCAACGGTTACAGGAGGTCGGTAACACATGTACCACGGGGAACGATTCAACGCCTGGAGCCATTTGCTCGGTGCAGTCGCGGCGTGTATTGGCGCCGTGTGGATGTTGGTGGTGGCAAGCCTCGATGGCAGCCCCTGGAAGATCGTCAGCGTGGCGATTTATGGCTTTACGCTGATGGTGCTGTACAGCGCGTCGACCGTGTACCACAGCGTGCGCGGGCGGCGAAAAGAGATTATGCAGAAGGTCGATCACTTTTCGATCTACCTGTTGATCGCCGGCAGTTACACGCCGTTTTGCCTGGTGACGCTAAGAGGCCCGTGGGGCTGGACGCTGTTCGGCATCGTGTGGGGGTTGGCGGTGATTGGCATTTTGCAGGAGATCAAGCCGCGCTCCGAGGCGCGGATCCTCTCGATTGTCATCTACGCCGTGATGGGCTGGATTGTGCTGGTGGCGGTCAAGCCGCTGATCGCCGCGTTGGGCACCGCTGGGTTTACCTGGCTGGCGTCGGGCGGGGTGTTGTACACCGTCGGCATTATCTTTTTTGCCCTGGAGGACCGCCTGCGGCACTCCCATGGGATCTGGCATCTGTTTGTGATCGGCGGCAGCCTTCTGCATTTCGTGGCGATCATGCGCTACGTGCTATAGGCGTTCCAGCAACTCACAGGCGCGGTGGCCGAAGATCTCCAACAGCTTGGCCAACATATGCGGTGGCGGCTCATTGGCGCGGGTCAGGGCGTACAGGGTGATCGGCAGCGGCGGCGTGAGAGGGCGGATGCAGGTAGTGGCCGTCGAGGCGCCCAGTGCGGTGAAGGGGTCGATCACGGTCAACCCCGCGCCGGACTCGACCATCGCCCGCGCCAGTGAATAGGTTTGCACCGAGATCGTCACCCGTGGCGCCGGTTCGACACTCTCCAGGTAGCTGTCGAGTTTGGCTGCCAGCGGGTCGGCGCTGGATAACCCAATCAGCGGCGCGCCGGCCAGGTCGGCCAATGGCAAGGGCTGATGCAGTTCAGCGTCCGGCCAATAGCCTTTGGACGCCAACGCCACCAGCACGCCGTTGGCCAGCACTTGGGTGGTCAACCCCGGATGGCCGGAGAAGCTGAGCGTCAGCGCCAGGTCAATCTCGCGCATCAACAGCTTTTGCACCAGTTCGCGGCTATGGTCGCTGGACAGCTCGCAGGCTATGTCCGGGTAACCGCGTTTCCATTCCAGAATCGCCGGGGGCAGCAGCGATAGCGCCAGCGCGGGGATGGCACCGATGCGCACGCTTTGTCCCGGCGCACGGCGCAAGCTCTTGGCCAGGCGCCGCACCCCTTGCAGGCTCGCGGTGACTTTCTCCACTTCGCTTTCCAGCGCCAGGGCTTCCGGCGTGGGCTGCAACTTGCCGCGCACGCGCAGGAACAGGGGGAAACCCAGCTGCAATTCGGCGTGCTGCAAGACTTTGGTCACCGCAGGTTGCGACACGTGCAGCAGTTGCGCGGCGGCGCTGACAGAGCCGGTCTGGCGGATCGCCTGGAAGATCTCGATATGACGCAAGCGCATGGCAAGTCCATAACCTTTGTTTATAGGTGGCCCATCTTTATTCATTGTCGGTGGCCTGTCACCTGGGCCTACGCTTGAAACCTCTTGATTCGGGCGGGTGGCAGCGATGGTGTGCATCATTGGCGGTGGAGTGATCGGTTTGGCCAGCGCCTACGCGTTGGTACGCGCAGGCCATGAGGTGACAGTGATCGACGCCCGCGACAGCCTGGGCAGCGAGACCAGTTTCGCCAACGGCGGGCAGTTGTCCTACCGTTATGTGGCGCCGTTGGCCGACGCCGGTGTGCCGCTGCAAGCGATTGGCTGGCTGTTGCGCGGTGATTCGCCATTGAAGCTGCGCCCGCGCCTGGACCCGCAACAGTGGCGCTGGATGGCCGCGTTTATTGGCGCCTGCCGGGGCTCGGTGAACACGCGTAACACTGCCCACTTGCTGCGCCTGGCCTGCTTGAGCCAGAACACCCTGCAACAATGGCGTGTCGACGACCGGCTGGGCGACTTCGATTGGCGGCGCAACGGCAAGCTGGTGACGTTTCGCAATGCCGACACGTTTGAGCGTGCGCGCAGCAAGGTCACCGATGTCCTGCAGCAACAGGTGCTGTCCACGCTGGACTGCGCCCGCCTGGAACCTGCACTGGCCCACGCGGCGCAGGGCTTTGTCGGCGGTATCTACACGCCGAATGAGGAAGTGGCGGACTGTCACGCCTTCTGCCAACGGCTGGCGGCGCGACTTGAATCGTCGGGGCGCTGTACCTTTGTGTTGGGGCGCAAGGTGACCGGGATTCGTCACGCCGACGGTGCCGTCACGGCCGTCGAGTTGGGTGATGACGTGATGCCGGTCCAGCAACTGGTGTTGGCGGCCGGGCATCGCAGCGCCGAGTTGGGGTTGCCGGGCCTGTCACTGCCGCTGTATCCGCTCAAGGGCTACAGCCTGAGCGTGCCGATTGGCCCGCAGCACCAGGCGCCGAATGTGAGCATCACCGACTACGACCGCAAGATTGTCTACGCACGTATCGGCGAACAACTGCGAGTGGCGGCGATGGTGGACATCGTTGGTTTTGACGCCGGGCTTGAGCCCAAACGACTGGCGCTGATGAAACGCCAGGCTGTCGAGACATTTCCTACAGCGGGTGACTACGACCATGGGGTGGAATGGGCCGGCATGCGCCCTGCCACGCCTACCGGTGTGCCGCTGATCGGCGCCAGCGTTTATCGCAACCTGTGGCTGAACCTGGGCCATGGCGCGCTGGGCTTTACCCTGGCTTGCGGCAGCGGCCAATTGTTGGCCGAATTGATTGGCCGGCACGCGCCTTCCATTGATATGCAGGGCCTGACGCCCCGCGCCGCTTGAGGATGCAACCATGACCATTGATCGAATCAGCAGCAATGAGCGTCTTTCGGGTGCCGTGACCTTCAAGGACCTGGTGTTCCTGTCCGGCCAGGTGCCGGGCGACGGTCAGGACGTGGCAACACAAACCCGCGAAGTGCTGGCGAAGATCGACGGGCTGCTGGCCCAGGCGGGCAGTGACAAGGATCATCTGCTCAATGCGACTATTTACCTGAAAGACATCGGCACCGGTTTTGCGCCGATGAACGAGGTGTGGTCGGCGTGGCTGTCGCCGGGGATGGCGCCCACGCGCACCACCCTGCAGGCGGAGCTGGCACGGCCGAGTGTGCTGGTGGAAATCAGCGTCATCGCTGTACGTAAATAACCAACGGAGCATAACAATGAAAAAAATCCTGTTGACCGGCTGTACATTGGGGCTGTTGTTTGGGGCTCAGGTTCAGGCCAATGAACCGGCGCTGGCGGGCACGTTGAGCAAGATCGCCAACGCCAAGTCCATCACCCTGGGCTATCGCGATGCGTCGGTGCCGTTTTCCTATGTGGGGGATCACAGCGGCAAGCCCATGGGCTATTCGGTGGACCTGGCGAGCAAGATTGTCGAGCGCATCCAGCAGAAAACCGGAGTGGCGGATCTGAAGGTGAAGTACAACCTGGTGACGTCCCAGACCCGAATCCCGCTGGTGCAGAACGGCACCGTCGACTTGGAATGCGGCTCCACCGGCGTGACCGCCGAGCGGCAGAAACAGGTGGCGTTTTCCTACGGGTTTATCTACGTGAAAGGCCAGTTGCTGACGGCTAAAGACAGTGGCATCAAAGGCTTCACCGACCTTGCGGGCAAGAACGTGGTGACCACGGCCGGCACCACCAACGAACGTTTTCTGAAGAGCTACAACGCCGAGCACAAAACCAATATGTTCGTGATCAGCGCCAAGGATCACGGCGAGGCGTTCAAGATGCTGGAGACGGGCCGCGCAGTGGCGTTCTATATGGACGACGCGCTGCTCTACGGCGAACGCGCCAAAGCCAAGGACCCGCACAATTGGGTCGTGGTGGGCGAGGAGCAGTCGCGGGAGATCTACAGCTGCATGGTGCGCAAGGACGATCCGCAGTTTCTCGCGGTGGTCAACGACACCTTGGGTGAGTTGTACCGCAGCGGCGAGATCAACGGGATTTACCAGCGCTGGTTTGAACAGCCGATTCCGCCCAAGGGCCTGAACCTGGAGTTCCCGATGACCAGTGAATTGAAGGCGATTATTGCCAAGCCGGTCAGCGACCCGGTCGAGTAAGACTTGGTGATCCAATCCAGATGTGGGAGGGGGCAAGCTCCCTCCCACATTTTTGATTGGGTGGGCAAAGTGGCTTAGAAGTCGCCCCAGAGTTGTTGGGCGACGGCCAATGCGACGACGGGCGCGGTCTCGGTGCGCAGCACCCGCGGGCCCAGGCGCGCTGCATGGAAGCCGGCACCTTGGGCGGTATCGACTTCATGGTCGGTCAAGCCGCCTTCCGGCCCGATCAGGAAGGCCAGGCTCGACGGCTTGGCATGGCTGATCATCGGCTCGGCCACCGGGTGCAACACCAGCTTGAGGTCGGCTTCGGCCTGTTTCAGCCAGTCCGCGAGCAATAGCGGCGGGTGAATCACCGGCACCGTAGAACGCCCGCATTGCTCGCACGCACTGATCGCCACCTGGCGCCAGTGCAGCAGGCGCTTGTCGGCGCGTTCGTCCTTGAGGCGCACTTCGCAGCGGTCGCTGAAAATCGGTGTGATTTCGTTGACCCCCAGTTCAGTGGCTTTCTGGATCGCCCAATCCATGCGCTCGCCTCGGGACAGGCCCTGGCCGAGATGGATGTGCAGCGGTGATTCAGTCTGCCCAGTGAAGCGTTCGGTGAGGTTTACGGTGACGCGTTTTTTCCCGACCTCCAGCAACGTGCCGCGAAACTCCTGGCCGGAGCCGTCGAACAATTGCACGGCGTCGCCGTCGACCATGCGCAGCACGCGGCTGATGTAATGCGCCTGGGCTTCGGGCAGTTCATGGTCACCGAGGCTCAGCGGGGTGTCGGTGAAAAAGCGGGACAGTCTCATGTCTGTTCTCTGAAGAATTTAGGTAGGAGCCATCAGCCCGGGTCGCGAAAGCCTGGGTGGAAGTCTTTTGGCACGGCGACGCTGACCTTGCTGTTGGTCGCGATATCGATGCCTTCGCTGGCAACGGTGGCGAGGAAGTCGATCTGCTCCGGCGTAATCACGTAAGGCGGCAGGAAATACACCACGCTACCCAATGGGCGCAGTAGCGCACCGCGTTCCAGGGCGTGTTCGAACACCTTCAAGCCACGGCGTTCCTGCCACGGATAAGCGGTCTTGGTGGCCTTGTCCTGGACCATTTCGATGGCCAATACCATGCCGGTCTGGCGCACTTCCGACACATGGGGGTGATCGACCAGGTGGGCAGTGGAGGTGGCCATGCGCTGGGCCAGGGCCTTGTTGTTTTCGATGACGTTGTCTTCTTCGAAAATATCCAGGGTCGCCAGGGCCGCCGCGCACGCCAGCGGGTTACCGGTGTAGCTGTGGGAATGCAGGAAGGCGCGCAGGGTCGGGTAGTCATCGTAGAACGCATCGTAGACGTCATCCGTGGTGACCACGGCCGCCAGCGGCAGGTAGCCACCCGTCAGGGCCTTGGACAGGCACAGGAAGTCCGGGCGGATGCCGGCCTGCTCACAGGCGAACATCGTGCCCGTACGGCCGAAGCCTACGGCGATTTCATCGTGGATCAGGTGCACGCCGTAGCGGTCGCAGGCTTCACGCAGCAGCTTGAGGTACACCGGGTGGTACATGCGCATGCCGCCGGCGCCCTGGATCAGCGGCTCGACAATCACGGCGGCGACGGTGGCGTGGTTGTCCGCGAGGGTCTGTTCCATGGCCAGGAACATGTTGCGCGAGTGCTCTTCCCAGCTCATGCCTTCGGGACGCAGGTAGCAGTCCGGGCTTGGCACCTTGATGGTGTCGAGCAGCAGCGCCTTGTAGGTCTCGGTAAACAACGGCACGTCGCCCACCGACATCGCCGCGATGGTTTCGCCGTGGTAGCTGTTGGTCAGGGTGACGAAGCGCTTTTTGTCCGGCAGGCCGCGGTTGAGCCAATAGTGAAAGCTCATCTTCAAGGCGACTTCAATGCACGACGAACCATTGTCGGCGTAGAAGCAGCGGGTCAGGCCTTCGGGCGTCATCGCCACCAGGCGCTCGGAGAGTTCAATCACCGGCTGGTGGCTGAAGCCGGCGAGGATCACGTGTTCCAACTGATCGACCTGGTCCTTGATGCGCTGGTTGATGCGCGGGTTGGCGTGGCCGAACACGTTGACCCACCAGGAGCTGACGGCGTCGAGGTAGCGCTTGCCTTCGAAGTCTTCCAGCCAGACGCCTTCACCGCGTTTGATCGGGATCAGCGGCAGTTGCTGGTGGTCTTTCATCTGGGTGCAGGGATGCCACAGCACGGCGAGGTCGCGTTGCATCCACTGGTTGTTCAAGCCCATCGGTGATCTCCTCGAAGCGGTCCTGCGAGCGGCGCAGGCGAAACAATCGCGCAAGCCTATGCAATGGTGGCCTGGGTCACAAGCCATTGTCGGGAATTCGGAGTAAACACAGGACGGACTGTCACGTTTCTTAGGAATAGTCCTTAATCCTTGGTTAACTTATTGTGCATACGCTCCAGATCGGATTTCTCGATATTTCAAAGCGAAATTTTCCGCTTTAATTCGATAGGTAAAACGCTAGTCTTGGGCGCAGCTCTTACGGGATTAAGTACATGCAGCTACGTAACTCTCCAGCCCGGTACGGCTGGGTCAGTATGATTTTGCACTGGGGCGTAGCCCTGGTTGTATTCGGTCTGTTCGCCCTGGGCTTGTGGATGGTCGGGCTCGACTACTACAGCGCCTGGCGCAAAGATGCGCCGGACCTGCACAAGAGCATTGGCATCACGCTGTTTGCCATTATGTTGGTGCGGATCATCTGGCGCCTGCTCAGCCCGCCACCACCGCCGTTGGCCAGCTACAGCCGCCTGACCCGCCTCGGCGCTGCGTTTGGCCATGGGTTCCTCTATCTCGGGCTGTTTGCCGTGATGATTGCGGGTTACCTGATTTCCACCGCTGATGGTGTCGGTATCCCGGTATTTGGTCTGTTTGAAATTCCTGCCGTGGTTTCCGGTCTACCGGACCAGGCAGACAACGCAGGCCTGGTGCATCTGTACCTGGCCTGGGTGCTCGTGGTCTTCGCTGGCTTACATGGCGTGGCTGCGTTGAAACACCACTTTATCGATCGTGATGCGACCCTCACGCGAATGCTGGGGCGCAAAGCCTGATGTTCAACCTCGACTCACAAGGAATATAAAGCATGTTGAAAAAGACACTCGCTGCTCTGGCACTCGGTACTGCTCTGCTGTCTGCCGGTCAGGTGATGGCCGCTGACTACAAAATCGACAAGGAAGGCCAGCACGCCTTCATCGACTGGAAAATCAGCCACCTGGGCTACAGCTTCATCCACGGTACGTTCAAGGACTGGGATGGCTCGTTCAGCTGGGATGCCGCCAAGCCTGAAGCCAGCAAAATCGCCGTCGACGTGAAAACCGCCAGCCTGTGGTCCAACCACGCTGAACGTGACAAGCACATCGCCAGCAAGGACTTCCTGGACGTTGCCAAGTTTGCTGACGCCAAGTTCGTGTCTACCGCTGTTAAATCCACCGGCGACAAAACCGCTGACGTGACCGGCGACCTGACCTTCCACGGCGTGACCAAGCCTGTGACCTTCAAGGCTACCTTCAACGGTGAAGGCAAGGATCCATGGGGTGGCGAGCGTGCCGGCTTCAACGCCAAGACCACGCTGAACCTGAATGACTTCGGCATCAAAGGCCCAGGCCCGTCGTCGCAGACTGTTGACCTGGACATCTCGCTGGAAGGCGTCAAGCAGAAGTAATTTCTGCCCACAGCAGGGCTCATTCGTTTTTGCTGAGCCCAAAAAAATGCCCCGTCTCGAAAGAGGCGGGGCATTTTTTATGGGGCTTTAAAACTCAGCGGTTGCGGGTCAGCAGCGCTGGTTTTTCACCACGAGGGCGGCCTGGCAGTTGATCCAACTGCTCAGGTGTCGGGAAGCGGTCAGCTTTCGACTCCTTGTGGATGATCTTCGGCGCCGGGCCACCACGCGGGTTTTGCACGGCTGGCTCGGACGAACGAGGCTGGTCGTCACGGGCTGGTCGGCGGTTGTTGCTGCGCGAGTCTTCACGACGGGCCTGGCCGTCACGCGGTGCACCGCTACGCGGACCGCTGCGCTTGGCAGGTGGAGTGCCGGTGGTGCCGCCGCTGCTGTTGCGCGGACCGTTTTGGCGAGCGCCCTGTGGCTGGCCGCCACGGGGTGCGCCAGTGCCTGCGCCTGCGCCCTGTGCTGGAGCACCTGGACGACGACCACGGCCTTGGGCCGGTTTGGCCTGGGGCACGTAGTCAACGCGGTTACCGAAGTTGTCCACGTCGTCGTCGAGGAACTCGTCCGGGGCACGGTCGGCGGTAGCGCGGGGCGGCTGGCTCGGCTGACGCTGTTCGCGGGCCGGGGTCCCTTCACGGGGTTTCTGTTCGCGGGCTGGGCGTTCGCCACGGCCGTTGGTGGGCGCTTTTTCCTTGCCGCCTTTGTCTTTGCCTTTGTCACGACGACCACCGCCGCCACCGCCGCCGTTCGGGCCATCGCCCTTCGGACCGCGTGGGTTGCGTGGGTTACGCACGTCCGGACGTTCGCGCACTTCAGGCTTCTCGGCCTCTACGGCGCTGGCATCGAAGCCCATCAGGTCGCCGTCGGCGATTTTCTGCTTGGTCATGCGTTCGATGCTTTTCAGCAGTTTTTCTTCGTCCGGTGCTACCAGGGAAATGGCTTCGCCCGAACGACCGGCACGGCCAGTACGGCCGATACGGTGCACATAGTCTTCGTCGACGTTTGGCAGCTCGAAGTTGACCACGTGTGGCAACTGGTCGATATCCAGGCCGCGCGCGGCGATGTCGGTTGCTACCAGGATACGTACGCTGCCGGCCTTGAAGTCGGCCAGGGCTTTGGTGCGCGCATTCTGGCTCTTGTTGCCGTGGATGGCGACGGCAGTGAGGCCGTGCTTGTCCAGGTATTCGGCCAGACGGTTGGCACCGTGCTTGGTACGGGTGAACACCAGCACCTGTTCCCACGCGCCGTGGGTGATCAGGTGGGCCAGCAGCGAGCGCTTGTGGCTGGCGGCCAGGCGGA
>Ga0308161_1001174_pt1 | contig 33262 bp, 30 predicted proteins | sample PhyFR2_FD_201034 | JGI IMG/M metagenome (GOLD analysis project Ga0308161, IMG submission 201034) | Phyllosphere microbial communities from UC Gill Tract Community Farm, Albany, California, United States - DLSLF.R2 | ecosystem: Host-associated > Plants > Phyllosphere > Unclassified | place: USA...
CCGGCGCGAGGCCGGATCGGCGGGCAAGGACAACCGCGGCATCCTCCGCGTGCACCAGTTCAACAAGCTCGAGATGTTCGCCTACGTCCACCCGGACCAGGCCGAGGCCGAGCACGAGCGCCTCGTCTCCCACCAGGAGCAGATGCTGCAGGACCTCGGGCTCCACTACCGCGTGATCGACGTCGCCGGCGGTGACCTCGGCACGAGCGCCGCGAAGAAGTACGACATCGAGGCCTGGGTCCCGACGCAGGGCACGTTCCGCGAGCTCACCTCGACGTCGAACTGCACGACGTACCAGGCCCGCCGCCTCGACATCCGCTACCGCACCGAGAGCGGCAAGACCGCCCCGGTCGCCACCCTGAACGGCACCCTCGCCACCACCCGCTGGATCGTCGCGATCCTCGAGACGCACCAGCAGGCCGACGGTTCCGTCGTCGTGCCGGAGGTCCTGCGCCCCTACCTCGGTGGCGTCGAGGTGATCGAGCCCCGATGAGCACCCAGGGACGGTTCGTGGACGGCACCGAGCAGGGCGCGGGCACCGACGCGCCCGCCCGCACCAAGCGCTGGCTGGTCGCGCTCGACATCGACGGCACCACCATGCGTGAGGACGGTGTCGTCACCGAGGCAGTCGTCGCCGCCGTCCGTGACGCCGAGGCCGCCGGGCACGAGGTCATGCTCTCGACCGGCCGCAGCGAGGGCATGACCGTGCCCCTGCTCGAGACCCTCGGCATCCGGCCGAAGTACCTGGTCTGCGCGAACGGTGCGCTCATCCTGGCCCGCCGCGCCGACGGCTCCTACGTGCGCGAACACGTCGAGCGGTTCGACCCGTCCGAGGTGCTGCAGACCATCCACGGCGCGCTCGAGAACGCCGCGTTCGGCGTCGAGGACGAGACCGGTCACTTCCTGCTGTCCGGCAACTTCCCCGACGACACGATGACCGTCGAGGGCGAGCACGTGCCGTTCGAGCAGCTGCTCGGCGTCGAGGCCACCCGCGTCGTCGTCATCTCGCCCGGCCACGACACCGAGGACTTCCTGCAGATCGTCGAGCAGATGGGCCTGCACAAGGTCTCGTACTCCGTCGGCTGGACGTCGTGGCTCGACATCGCTCCCGAGGGCGTGACGAAGGCCACCGCGATGGAGCGCGTGCGCGAGTGGCTCGACATCCCGCGTTCCCGCGTCTTCGCCGCGGGCGACGGCCGCAACGACATCGACATGCTCCGCTGGGCCTCGACCTCCGGTCGCGGCGTCGTCATGGGCCAGGCCCCCGACGACGTCGTCGACGCCGGCAACGAGCTCACCGGCGGCATCACCGACGACGGCCTGGCAGCGGCGCTCGACTCCCTGCCCCGTTAGTCCGCGCTCGCGCGCACCCCTGCCTGGAGGCCCGGGTAGACTTCCCGGGACGCGATCACGTCTCGCCACGTGGTCGCGTCACTGGAGGGTTGTCCGAGCGGCCGATGGAGCCTGTCTTGAAAACAGGTGGGCAGAGATGTCTCGTGGGTTCGAATCCCACACCCTCCGCGATGGGGCTTTTCGGAATCTCCGACCGAGAGGTTTCGGAAACTCGACCCATTTCCGCGTTGTTGCGGGGATGTGCGGTTGCGATTTTGGGCGGCGAGTCGCGGAAACCGGAACGGGTTTCTAGAACTCGCCGTCGTCCGGCTGTAGTCAACGGATGCCCTTTCGGCCCGCTGATCTGGGGTTTCCTCGCTCATCGTCGTTCAGTTGAGGTCGTATGCAAAATCGGCCAGTTCCGGGGCACGTCTGCGTTGTTGAGCTTGGGCGCGGTCGCGTTGACCGCGCAGCGAGGCAATGGCTCCGGCGTGGAGATCACAAGCGCCGCGGTTTTGGCTACCGACGTGTGGGGCTTGAACCTGGTGGGCGGGTCGGCACCTTCCGAGCCGTATGTGATGGCTCAGGAGTTGCCGTCCGCGAGGTCGGGACACGCGCTTCGCGTCGCGCAGCCAGTTCGGTTGGGCGGTGCGCGTAGGCGGGTCGGCGGTGCTCGAGCTAGGCGTCGTCGCGGCGTAGCTGATCCGGCGAAACGGAAAGCTTTTGAGATGGCCCTTCGTGCGCAAGGCTTCGTGTTGACTTCTGATGGTGTTCGCGCCGCAGACGGTGCCGCGCTTCAACGAAGGGCAGCCGCTCCGAACGAGGAGGAATCTGCCCGGCTGTGGGGTCGTGGTGTTCGCGCGGACCTCCGTCTGGGTGTTGGACCTATCGATCCGGCCACTGTGCGGCCGCGCCTTGTGGCGGTCCGCGACGGCAGGAGCGTCGACGGTCTTCTGTGGCGGTGGGCGGTGGCTACGCTTCCGGAGCATCCGTCGCATGGCCACGGTCGTCGCGCCCGGTTTCTGGTTGTCGATGACGGCCATGCAGGACGACTTGTTGGGGTTGTCGGCGTCTGTGAGCCGCGGGTCGATGACCCGATCCGTGATCGCTGGATCGGATGGGATGCGGTGCAGCGGCGTCGGGGCTTGCGGCGGCTGACCCAAACGTATGTTGCGTCGTCGATTGGGGGATACGCCGGCGAGGTCGGGGACGCGGCGATCGCATCGCTGCTCGCCGCCGGTGCCGGGCGAACCCTGATCGGCGGGGAAGTAGGCGAAGTGCCACTCGCCGTGATTCTTGGGTCGGACCGACATCTTCCTGCGTGCGGTCCGGTTGCACAGCCCATCGGGACAGGTGCGGACACGTTCTTGGAGGTGGGTGGTGCGGCCGGGAGACTTCTACGTCGCGCCGCCGCTTTGCAGCGGACCGCGGCGTCCGTCCCTTCCGAGTGGGCCTATCCCGGAAACGGCCGCGTTGCTCGGTCGGGCTTGGCAGCTATGGGGCTGCCGCGCACGGCGCTGCGCCTCGTTGGGTCTGGAACGACCGTCCGAGTGCTCGCTGACGTGGACCCCCGCGAGCAGCTCCGGCATCACACTCCCGAATCTGCTGTCGCTTGACCGCAGCAACGGGGTCCTCACCGCGAAAGCCTTCCCCGGTTGGTCGCACGGTGCGCACGCTTACCGGTCGTGGCATCCCGTGTCGTTGACGTCGCGCTACCTCCCTTTAGTGGTTGAGGGTCGACGCCGCCGGCACCTTTGGCTGGCGCCGTTGGTGGAAGCGCAGAAGTCTCGCGTCGGGGTGAGCGAAGGATGAGCCCCCGCTCGAACTGCTCCAGTTTTCGTGGAGACAGTCGGCGTCGACGAGAGCGATCGGCCCAGGGTTAGGGCTGGTCGCGGTCGGCGATGAGCTGCTGCCGATGAGTTGCTTGGGACGATCTCGCGAGCAAAGTACGCGATTCAGCACGCTCGCCGCCGACCAATTTCTGTGACGAGTGTCCGCTTTTCAAGACGCCTCGATCCGCGTCCTGATGCGGATCGAGCCGTCCTCAAGGCGAAAATGGGCGTGCCCTGAGCGAGGATGCCCGGTGGAGGGTCTGGTGCGGCGCGCACCGAATCGCCATGGTTGATAGCACCGGCAGGGATCCTCTCAGCCGGCGCCGTCCAGCTGATTTGGGCGACGGCTTTCACGGGCCATCGTTACCACCACCACAGCTCCCGGCACCCCGACACCGACTGCTCGCGCCTGATGCAGACGGTCTAACGCAAGGAGACCTGAACCCCGCATGCACGCGCTTCCCGCGCGGAACATGCGGAAGGCCGCCCTAGCTGTTCACGCAGCGGACGGCCCTCGCAGTGACATCTCTCTGGAAGTCATCTGCGACACTAACGCGCCCACTGACCATGGTCAAGGATCGCGACGTGTTCCGCATGCCCGCTTCTCACACGGCCTCACTCACACGCACGAGCCATACCGCACTCCTGCGCCAAGACCGCTGCGGCGTCGCCGCAACGGTTACCGACCGACGAGGCGTCCACCAGGGGCCGCAATGCAGCCGCCTCGGCCGCCAGCACCGCCGACCCGGCCGCAGCCCGTCTCTGCGGTAGTGGCATCGTGATCGACGACGAGGACGCGCCGGTGCTGTTGTCTCGCGTGAAGGGCGGCCCGCTTGAGATCGACGCGGCTACCCTGCTCGGCCGCTACACCCCGTCCCGCTGGAGTCCGTTTTGGGAGACGACCGGCAAACACCTGCTGCGCGAGTGGATCCTGCAGACCGACATCACCACGATGCCCACTTTCCTGGCAGCGCAACAGGCTCTGTCGAGACAGATCTTCTGGGCGCACGAACTCGGTCTGGACCTCACACCGGAGGTATTGCTGAGCGAGCGGCACATCAACGCGTTCGTGGCGACTGGTCTCGGTTCGATCTCAAACAGCACCCGAAAGGCGTACCGCACCAGTCTGCGCCGCGTCGCACGCGGAACCCTCCGCAAAGTTCCCCAGGAGCGCAAGTACCCCACCTGGAACCATCGCGGCATCGCGCCGCCGTACACACCCCACGAGCTAGCCGACGTCGAGGCAGCCGTCCTGCTCCAGACCACGCGGCTGCGCACCCGGTTCTTCGACTCGTGGGTGTGCTTCTGCGTCGGCGCGGGAGTCCGCAACACCGAGCTGCGCTACATCGCTCGCTCCGACATCACCGAGGACGACGGCATGCTGCTCGTGCACATTCGACCTCCACGCGAGCGAATCGTGCCGCTGCGCCGAGAGTACGCAGACCGAGTCCGCGCACTCATGACAGCCCACCCGGAGGAGCCTCTCGCGGGCCCGTTCCGGCCCGACCAACGTGATCCGCTCCTGCCGGTGCGCAGCCGTCTCGCTATCCCGGATCTGGTGTCAAAGCCCGACACGGAACGATTCCGCTCGACGTGGCTGGTCCGACTCCTCGACGACGGCTTCCCTCTCAACCGAATCCTCGAGTACGGCGGCCAAGCCTCGTACCGATTCGACAGCACCATCCCCTACCTCGATGAACGAAAGGACATGGCGCGCGCCGACCTTCGACGCGCCGCCGGGTACGACACGTGAACAGCACCTGCTCCCACCCCCACCAGCCTCCCCGCCTTCGGTCGCGCCGCCCCCGACTGCGGCACCGCTCACTCGCCTGCCGTGGGCACGCACTGAGATACGGCACCCGTTCGCGGACCGTTGCACGCGATGAGACGAGCGCCACCGTCAACGGGCCAGCGCGGCCGGCGCTGTCGCTCGCCAGCGAAGCCCGAGCACAACCTCGTTGGTTGGACGCATTCGACCCGACCGGCATCCTGCTCCTCGGTGCCGAGGCCGGAGGAACGGCATGAGCGCCGGCAAGATCGACCGCATCGTCAGCGATGCCGGCGGCGAACTGACCCGAACCGCGACCCTCGACCGCCTCAGATACGGCGTCGGGTGGCTCACCGCGGACGGTCGACTGCCAACAACGGCCTCCGCCGCGCGACCACTGAGCTGCCGCCGCGCGATCACCTTAGCGATCAAGATCATCGACCGATCCGGAATCGATCGCAGCGTGCTCCGGTGGGACGAACGCCGCTCCGGCCCGAAGCGTCACGTCACGCTCCGCACGATGCTCATCCTCCTGATCGCGTATCAGGTGCAGCGACCGGACCGGGACATGGTGTTCCTCGACGTCGCGAAGTGGGCGCTGTGGGAACTCAGCACCCAGGACCGCGTCCGCGCAGGACTGACGCACGAGCGATGGAACTACTACAAGTTCGTCGGCGCCTTTCACGGGTTCGTCGAACTGATCGATGACGAGGACTCGCCGCACCGCATCCACCACACCGGCGTCATTCGAGAACGCATCACCGAATTGAGCAGTCGAGACCGGATCTTGAACGCGCTCATCGCGGCGTCGATCCCCGACGCCTGTCCCGCGACAAAGGTCGCGGCGATGGACTCCACGGACATCGAGACCGCGGCGGCACTCCACGCACGACTGGCACGTCCGGACGGCGACGACGAGTACGTCCCCGATCATGCGAAGGAGGAGAAGAAGTGGGGGCTGCCCATCAGCCAGCTGCTGAAGGGCACCGACGGACGCTTCATCCTCAGCGCCGATGTCGACGCCCGTTGCGGCTACCGCACCGTCGTCAACGGCAACAGGTCCACAAACTTCGTCGGCTGGGACGCCCACGTGCTCGTCGACGCCGGCTGGTACGGCGCGCTGCACTACGTGCAGTTCATTCGAGGAATGGTGCTCCGGCCGGCCGGATCGCACAAGGGTGACGCTGGCGTCGCGCTACTCGACAGCATCGACGACCGCTTCGCTGTCGACACGCTCTGTTCGGACCGCGGATACAGCTACGCCGTCCCCGAACGATGGGCCAGGCCGCTGCTGCGTCGTGGGATCACCTGGGTGCACGATCTGCACACCAATCAGCGAACCCAACGCGGGCTGATGAAGCACAAGATGTTTAAGCACGTCGTCATCATCGACGGCACCCTCTTCACCAACGCCCTACCCGAGAGCCTTCGCTCGCTCCCGGCGTACCACCCGGGTATGTCCGCAGCCGATCGCAGCGAGCTGACTGCGAAGTACGACGCACGGGCCAACTACGCGTTCGTTCCCAACGGCGATCCGAAACCGAACGGGAAGTGGCAGTACCGAGGCCCCGCGTACCTCGGACACATCGACTGCCCGAACGTCGAGCCTCACCGAGCGATCCAGAAGGGTGCTCCGCCCACCAACTGCGTTGAGGGTGGGGGATGCTGGTGCGACAAGACTCCGACGCTCGAAACGGACGAGCACCTCGGAGTCCGTCAGAAGTACATCTACGGCACCAGCAAGTGGCTGGCTTTCTACGGGATGCGTAACGCCAGCGAGGCGAAGATGGCCGACCTGAAGAGGAACTTCGGCACGATGCGACGGGCCAGCAGCACCGTCACGGGCACGACCGCTAACGCCGTCCTCTTCGCCATCCGGTGCATCGCCATCAACACCGCGCTGCGACACTCGGCATACGGCGACGAGGTCACCCTCGCCTCAACCGACGTCCGCACCGTTTCAGTCGGAAAGCGCCGTCGCTCGCAGCGCCCGACCCCTGCGCACCGGCAGAAGGGACCCAAGACCCGGCCGCCCCGTAAGAGCGGATACGTGCCATCGCAGCACGAAGGCGCCCGGTGACAGCACGATCGCCTGCAGCGAGGGGAGCGTCGTTGGGTCGAATGGGGGATCACGCCCTGCCGAGCCTTCCCAGCGAAGGTCGGCAACAGTCCGGTGCCCACCAAACGGCCGATTATAGATTCCGCTGTGTCGGCGCGGTTGGGGACGGGAACGTCGGCGACATCCCCAACCGCGCCGCAGCGTGCCCCCCCCAACCGCGCCGCCGCGTGGCCTCCCACTGCGCTCAAAAGGGTGAGGCCCGACCCAGCGATAGCCAGAGCATCGGACCGCCATCGAGGTCGACGTTCAGGACCCTGCGAATTCTTGCACGACGCTCGTCCAGAGCTGCGCGCGCCGTTCCGGGTCGAGTGCTGCGCGGTAGCGTGCAATCGCCGCGTCGGAGGGCGGGCGGTTCTGCCGCCACGCGGATCCTGCACCGTCGACGGGTTGAGGGTGCCATCGACCCGTTCGACGAAGCAACTCGTCCCACAGATTGTCGGCTTCGAGGGTTGCTGCCCGCTCGTCATCGGTCCGGTGGAGGGTCGCCAGATGCCTTCGCAGTCGTCCTCCGTCGACGGGATGCAAGCGCCACAGGGCGTCAGCGAGATCGGCGGCGACGGAGTCGAGGTCGCCGTCCCATGCGAACGATCCGGCGAGGGTCGCCTCAACGCCGAGGTAGGGGAACGGGCCGAACCAGACGATGTCGTCGGGCTCGACTTCCTCCCGGCGCACCTCGACGTCCAGGCTTGCGAAGCGGACAGGGTCACCGTCCGGGGTGTGCAGTTCGGCAGGCCAGGTGGTCGGACCGAACCCCCACCGCTGATGCGCGGCTCCGCCGCCGATCACGGCAACGGATTCTCCGCCGGCACGCGCTCGTCGTGCACGGGCCCATGCGGGATGGGTGGGGTCGAGGAGTACCCAGGCCGCTTCCGCACGCAGCGCCGAGTCGAAGGCGGACCGGTCGGCCACGCGATGCACCCACACGTCCGTTCCGACGCGTTCGACCTCGCCCATACGAGATAGCGTCGCCATGGCTCGTCGTCCCTCCCGCGCGGCGCGTGCAGGGGCGATCTGCGGCAGCGTCACCAGTCCGCCCTGGCTGACGGCAAGCTCGATGACGCGCTTCCGGATGCGGTCGACTGGTTCGAGTGTCTCGGTTCGCGAGGATCGTGCGCTGCGGCTGTTCTCCGCGGAGCGGACCCTCATGAGTTCGACTCGGTCTCGGCCGTTTCAAGAGTGTCGACCTCGAGCGTCCCGAGTCGCAGGAGCACCGTGTTCCCGGGCATGCCGATCACGGATAGCGCCACGGTCCTCCGACCCCCCGAGTCGGCGCGGCCGCCCACGTGCATGTGGGCGTGGAAGCAGAGACTCGGCTGGACCTGGTCCACGAGGTGATCGATGCGGCGTCGACTCGACGCCGAGAGGTGCTGACGATCCGCGCTCCACCGCTGGTGCACCTCGAGGGCCCTCTCGACAGCTGCGATACCGGCGTTCGGCGGCTCGTGAGTGAGCAAGACGTCGACGCGGCCCCCGACCGCGGCCCGTCGCATCTCGTCGTCCGTGGGAATCTCCGTCGTGCCGCGGTCCGCGTCCAGTGAGACGGCGCCGCCGAACGACAGGAACGTTCGGCCACCGATGTGAAACCGGAGCCCGCGCGGCAATGCCCAGATGTGGGGAGTGAGTCTTCGCGGCCGCTCGGGATGCGCAAGGAACGCCGGTTGAAGCGACGACCAGTCGTCGTGGTTGCCGGGTGTGAGGAGGAGCCGTAGCCGGGCGCGGCCTAGTTCCGCGTCCAGTTTCGGCAGGAATCCGTCGTAGAGATGCAGCCGCTGCTTTCCCACGCGGCGCGCGGGCACCCATCGCAGGTCGCCGAGGTGCAGCACGGTGCGCACCGACGGGTGCTGCCGAGCGAGGCGGCGGATCAGCGGGAACACGGCTTCTCCCCGGGATTCCCAGTCGCCGGAGACGGCGACGGAGGTTTCACCGTGGATGGTGTAGTCGTTGGCCATGCGGCCGGTCTCGGTCGGCCACCGTCGGCGCTCGGCACCGTTGGGTCGAAGCCGGTCCATGCCGTGCTGGCACCCAGGGCCCTCCGCCGGCATCATTTCGGCCCGACGTTCGACGTCGAGGTTGGGTTCGTTGGCGCTTCGAGCGGGACGATCATGGCGAAGGGCTTGCCGTGGAAGGTGAGGATGAAGCGCCAGCCTTGACGGAGCCGGACAACGACCTGCTCGTCACGGTGGAGCCGCGTCGCCGAGATCACGCTGATGAGCCACGGCTTGGGCCGATACTCGGACGGAGTCTGCTGCTGGTGCGCATGATTGAGCATCCAGTAGAGGAATGACGTGGGATCCATCCGGAGCGCTGCAGCTGCAGCAAGGACCCGCCGCCGTTGGGCGGCACGGTCTTCTTTCACGCGTCGAGCGACAGGCTTGTCCAACCTCGGCGGTGTCGTCATCTCAGCCTCCCGGCGTGTCGTTCTGTCCATTGCGTGGACGAACTCAACACGCGATCCACGGACTACGCAATAGTCGGAAAACCGGCCAGAGAATTATTTACAGTAAGTGCTGTTCACGCATTTGTCACATCTGCTGCGAGGAAGGCAGGCGGGGGCTGGGCAGCTGACTGAAGCAGCTTGCAATTAGCCCCGAACGCGTGCGTCCGCGCCACCACAGAATTCGTCGCAAATTTCTTGGGCGTCACGCGCTGGCGCGCCAGGCGACGGTACTCTATGTCAGAGCAGCGCGGACCGGAGCGCGATCGCGTCCGGCTCGATCCGCGCTGTCGCCGGCAGCCGTGGAAAGTGGCCGAATGATCGTAACGGTGGCTCTGGAATGAGATGTGGCAACCCTTCCGATGAAAGGACAGCAGAGCAATCTTCGCACGACGCCGGTCGCGCGTTCAACTGCGCCTGTCGTCAGTTTGGAAGGATCGTCATGGCCAATCCACACCGTGAGGCACTCGAGATTCGTACGCGCGCTCGTGCCGCGCGCGATGACGTGGTACGTCGGCTGCAATCGACGAACGAGACGTACCGGAGGAGCGAAGTTGATCGCCGGCATCTCATGGTCGCGGCGACGGAGTTCGGCCTCTCGATCCGCCAGATTGCCGAGCTGATCGACGAGAACCCCTCATCCGTCGCGTTGTGGATCAAACGCGCGCGCGAGGCAGAATTCGAAGGCAACTCTTCGAGTCCAACGCAGTCGCGTATCTAGCTGCCGCTTCAGGCCGTCGTGGCGGCCGGACGACCGTTTCGTCTTCGCGACGGCAGCTGTGAGTTCTTCGACGGCCTAGGCGACGGGGCGTGGCAGACGGGGCCTCCGCCGACTATGGGGGAGCGATCCCGTTCAGGGTGGCGTCAAGACCATCCTGCGAGGTGCTTCCGTTTCCGTCTGATCAGGCGGGTTGCCTGGTGGCGCAGTGAGCACGGCTCGCCGGATCGACGCCTCGGTCGCCACTAAACTGCAATCGGCGCCGTGGCGGCGCACGTTGAGCGCATGGAGGCACGATGGCACTGGACGTGGTGCAGGGCGAGAGCCGGAACCGGACCGCCGCGCGCGTGCTGGCAGATTTTTTGCGGCACATCGTGGACTCGGGAACGCTCTATTTGGGGTATCCGGTGCTCGCAACTGCTGATGAACGCGTTGACGTCGATGCGCTGCTGGTCAGTCGAGAGCATGGGTTGGTGGCATTCGTGCTGGCCGACGGCCTGCCGAGTGACGCTGACGAGATGGCCGAGGCCGTTGCCCAACAGGACCGCTTGTACGGCGTTCTTGAGAGCCACCTCGGGCGGCACGACGGTCTGCGTGCGGGCCGGTACCTCGCAACATTCCCTCGTACGGCGACGATCTACGCCAGCCCGTTGCCGGAGAAGCTCGCCGCCGCGGGTGCCGACGGGTTCTTCGGCGACATGGGCGCCGCCGCAGTGTGGCTGTCGGAGCAGGAGCCGATCTCTGAGCCGATCGAGCGGGCCCTCCAGGCAGCGCTGCAGCGCGTCACGAATATTAAACCCGCCAAGCGTCGCGCCGCTGTCCAGGGCGAGACCTCCCGCGGCGCGATCCTGAAGTCGATTGAGAAGGGCATTGCCAACCTCGACCGGTGGCAGAAAGCGGCAGCAATTGAGAGCCCCGAGGGGCCGCAGCGTATCCGCGGACTTGCGGGGTCCGGCAAGACCGTGGTGCTGGCGCTCAAGGCGGCGTACCTGCACGCGCAGCACCCCGACTGGCAGATCGCGCTCACCTTCCACTCCCGAGCCCTATACCAGCAAATCGACGATCTCGTGACCCGGTTCACGTTCGAGCACAGCAACGACCGCCCCGATCCGGAGTACCTGCACATCGCCCATTCGTGGGGCTCCCGAGGTAAGCCTGGCGTGTACAGCATGATCGCGCACGCGCTCGGCGAGGTCCCCCGCGACTGGAGCTACGCGCGGGGGAAGTACGGAATGGACAACGCCTTCCAAGGTGTATGCCAAGAGCTGCTGACTATTGCCAAGTCGCGACCGATAACGCCGATCTTTGACGCGGTCCTTATCGATGAGGCCCAGGACCTGCCACCGGAATTCTTCCGGCTGGTGTACCTGTTTACGAAAGACACCAAACGCATCGTTTGGGGCTACGACGAACTGCAGAAGCTCTCCGAAAGCGCCATGCCGACGACGGACGAGCTGTTTGGGCTTGGCCCAAATGGTCAGACGCTGATTAGCCTGGATGCCGGCCCCGACGAGCCGCGCCGCGACATTGTTCTGCCGGTGTGCTATCGCAACACCCCGTGGGCCTTGGCGACCGCGCATGCGCTCGGCCTCGGCGTCTACCGCGAAGCCGGCGGACTCCTACAACATCCTGACGAACCCACCCTGTGGCGCGACATCGGCTACAACGTCGTGCACGGCGAACTCGCCTCGGGCACTGCCGTCACCCTCGAGCGCTCCGAGTCAAGCTACCCGTCATACTTTCCGCAGCTGCTCACTCCGGCGGACGCCGTCCAGGTAAAGGCGTTCGCCGACCGCGACGTGCAGGACGTGTGGATCGCGGAACAGATCCACCAAAACTTGACCGTCGACGAGCTTGAGCACGACGACATCCTCATCGTCCTGCCGGATTCGTACCGGGCGAAGACGCGAGGCCCCCTGCTGATGCGGCAACTCGCCGCCCGCGGGATCGATAGCCACCTCGTCGGCGTGAACACCAGCGTGGATGAGGTGTTCCAACCGAACTCGATCGCGATTGCGCACATCTACCGCGCTAAGGGCAACGAAGCGCCCATGGTCTACGCGGTCGATGCACAACTCGCCGCTGCGACGTTCAACGCGGTGACTGCGCGCAACAAGCTGTTCACCGCGATCACTCGCAGCCGCGCGTGGGTGCGCGTGACGGGGTTCGGAGATCAAATGATGGCACTGGCGAAGGAAGTGCGCTCCGTCACAGAGCACCAATACCGGCTCGAGTTTACGATTCCGACGCAGCAAGAATTGGCTCGACTTCGGCACCTGAATCGCGAACGGTCCGAATCTGACGTGGAAGCAGTCAAGCGCGGTACCGAGGGCTTGAGTGCGTTCCTCGAAGCTGTCGAGCGAGGCGAGATGGACTTCTTCGATCTGCCACCGGCGATGCGCACCAAACTCGTAACGCGTCTCCGAGCCGAAGATGCCGACGACCTCGACTAGGGCACTGCGTGACACGATCACGAACATTCTCGATTTCCTTGTCGAATCCGAGCTGGCGCTTTACGCAAATCCGGTCGCGCTGACCCCGACCCGCGTCACGTTTCACCGCCACGACCCGGAGGCGCCGTTCCTCGCCGACCGCAATCCACCCAGCGTCGAGCACTATCGCAACTGGATCGATACCGGTACCTACTCCGCGGTCCTGTTGGACGGGGCGCTGCTGCAGATGACGTACGACGTTGAAGGCGGCAGAGTCGTCGGTCACCGCCTGGCGTACATCCCGTGCCCGTATGCGCTCAACGCAGAGCTGGTGGATGAGGGCGTGCCCATTGGCGACATCGTCGATCTCCACGACGGTGAATCACCCATCCTTGCGTCACCCATTCGGTTCGACTTCGACCCCGCTTCTGCTCGACCTGGTCATCCACCAGCTCATCTAACGATCAACGGCTCCGACTGCCGTATTGCAGTGGTCGCTGCAATGCACCCGCTGCAGTTCGTCGACTTTGTGTTCCGCAACTTTTACCCGGTACTGTGGCGTGCCCAAGCTCCGTTCTTTGCCGATGCCGCTACCCGTCAGGTTCCGCATCGCATCGCACCGTTGGATGAACCTCATGTGCCGCATCTTGCCTGGGTCCGCGTGGCCGCCATACCCAGACCGTCCGCGGCGCGGTAGCTGCGTCTTCCGCCACGCGTGACACGGTCGTCGTCCCCCGCACTGATCAAAGCATCCAAGGGGACGAGGTACTGGTCATACGCGTCAAGCCGTCGTCGTCAAATGCTGCCTGACACATGGCGGTCGTCGTTGCTGGTGTGGCTCTTCACGGGCGTTGGCTATGGGGCGGTTCATGCCCTACCCTCGTCGGAGGGCCCGCCGCGGAGGGCCCGCCGCGGAGGGGCTTGCGGGGCACGGAGACGTTAGAACACGAGCAAAGGGTTGGATTTGCAATATCGCGCAAGTCGAGACACGGTTGATTTTGCAGGGGCGACAGTCAATCTGGGTCTTGCTCCGGAGGGCTACGTCGGTCTTGAGTGCGTTGCATGTCCGACCCCGCACTTCCTTCGGCTGCGAGAGAGCATACCGAGCTATCGGTGTGAGGCTCTTGGGAGTAATATAAATCCACGACCTGGTCTCCAGGAAGTTGATTTAGCTTTGTTCGATGATCAAAGCGGCGATGCCGTGCGAAAGCATACTTGGTGGCATTATTCCACATATGAGCATCCTGTCTGGCCTCCGCAAAATCAGGTTGTGCATCTCGGCAGCTCGTTGGTGACTGCCGTCGCTAGAATCTCGAACAGCTCGCCGGGCTTTCGCCCATCCCCGCCCGGCCAGAAGCATCTAACCTCTATTTGGTTCCACCGGGTGCGAGTGCCGGAGGTACGGGTGCGAGATGGAGTGCAGGCTGAGACCCAATCGGGTCACGCTGTAACTGCTGAGAATTCTGTGAACCGTGGGGAGGCGGTCAGGTACGTCAATTTCCACGAGAATGGCGGTTCGGTGAGTCTCATGGCTTTTGGGATCGACGTCGACGTTATCGATAGCTTACAGATTCCCCTGTGGAGAAGTGATGCGCTCGCTTTGGATAGATTGATGTGAACCGATCGCTGTTCAGCGAGACTATGCCGCCGCCGAGCGTGCGCGCCAATAGGTACTCGTGAGGCAACGGTGTCGAGAGTGGCTTCTTCGCTGACAGCAATCGTATGTGTCCCTGAGTGGCTGATTCGAGCACCTGGGCCTCGTCGCTTTTGAGTCAGCGGAGTGCAGGCTCGGGTCCCGCTGGAATTACGGCCACTCGGGGTTGGCGGTTCAGCGGGTGGGCATTGGGCGCTATTCGCGGTGAGTGGCACGGGACCGCAGGCAACGATCGCCTTCGCGTGTTCGACCGGTTCGGCCGAAGCGGCGAGAAGCAGCAACGCTCCCTGGGTAGCGGTCTCCGTTTGTCGATCGCGCGGCAGATCGTCGAAAGCCATGAAGGCCGATCGCGATTGTCGAGCCGAGGCGTGGCGTGATCGACGTTCACCTTGCCAATGCCGGAACGCGCGATGCTCGGAGCCCGTGTCCGAAGTGAAGAGCCACCCGCCGGCGATTCGCTTTCCTGGAGGGCGCGGCATCCTGCCCCAGAACGCGAACGGCGAGGCTCGATCGCGCGTCGCTTCAGCATCGCGAGGGCACCAGTTCCGGGCACTGCCCTCTCCTGACCCCTCTGAAGCCGTCCCTGCCCCGCTCTGCTGTGCCGACCGAGAATATGTTTAGGCTGATGCGATGGATTCTGATGACGTCGACGCTGCCTGGTTCGCTGCCTTCATGGAGAAGGAGCGCGACAAGCTCCTGCAAATTAGAGGCCGAGAGGAGCTGCGTCGGGGTCGTGCCGTTCTCATCGAGGCGGCCCGAGCACTGAATGCCATCGTCATCGCCCCAGGAGGCGTGGCCGCTTCGATCGATGACGCCTTCAGCCCTTCTGAGACACTCCCGCCATCCAGTTTGATCCGAACGCAACTACGCCTCGCGCTGCACTACCTCCAGACCGCGGACACCGATCCCGCTCCCAACCTGTCGTCATTTGTCGTCCTCCGCGTGGCAGTCGAATGTATCGCAACCGGCCATTGGCTCATGCCGCCAAATCGCCGAGAAGCAATCCTTCGCGCGCTCAAGCGCATGTGGTGGGACACTCAGAATGCGGCCGAGATGGCAGCCGTTGCCGACGGACGTTCGGATCCGTCCGAGCTGCAGGCGCTCAAAGAAAGACTGGCAGCCATTGTCGCACCGATGAAGCGCGTCGACCTCGATTCAGTCACCGGAAGTCAGCGCCCGCAGCTCTCCGGAGCAGTGCGCGAGGCGAGCCGGTCGCTGCGTGAGGAGAATCCGACTGTCCTGCAGTCGGCGTGGATGCTGTGCGCCGCCCTCTCGCACGGCAACATACCGGTGTCGGCCGGCGTTGGGATGGCACCGGCGCTCATACAGGATCCCTCCCAGCACCTGATCGATCTGCCGGTGTTCGCCTCGGTCTGGTCGGCGGTTGTGGACGACTTCAGCACCGCTGTGCGCATGTTCGAGAAGTACACGACGACGCAGCACCAACATCAGGGCTCGAAAGGCGCAACGGCATCCTGAACCCTGAAGTCCGAAAGCGTCGGAGGGTGCTCCTGGCCGATGTTCTGGGGAGTTGAGGTCGGATCCCACGCCGATAGACAAGGTGCCGCGTTCAGACGAAGCACTGGGTGCGGCTACATACCGAGCTTGGGCAACGGACACCTGCGCGGACGATCCTGCTGGTACGTCGACGACGTCCCTCGCCACCAAATTGCCTCGCGGCTCCACAGCTCCCACCAGCAACGAGGTCGAATTCAACGCGGCGGCCACGACGTCCAACAACGACGGCACCGAGCTGGCAGGAACAGGCCACACCGTTCCGGGCTGACTCGACCCGTCGCAGGAACGCAGCGCCGCGTGTCGACACGATCGCAGGAAGACGCGCAGCAGACTAGTCCTGTGGATCCTTCAGCAGTGGTTATCGACACGAACGTCTACGGCTCGAACGGCGAGTTCCGGGCGCGTTCGTTCGCCGCCGACGCCCGCCTATGCGAAGCGAACGAGGTCGACGTCTGGGTTCCCGAGGTGGTCGTGTGGGAGTGGGCAGAGCACGCGCACACGCGGGCAGTCACTGCTCACACGGCTTCGACGCGTGCCTGGTCGATCTTGAAGGATGCGAACGTACGTGGTCTCGAATGGGTGGTACCCAATGTCGACCAGCTCATAGACGGGATTCGCTCCGCCATCGAAGCGCACCCCAACGCCCACATCGTCGATTGCGAGCCCGACAACGCGTTGCTCGCTCTGCGGGACCAGGTCCTGCAGCAGGGCGCAGGTTCCAAGAAGGAGGGGATCAAAACCGGGGCGGCTGACTCTGCGTGGTTGCGGGACGTGGCATCGCAGAATGGGGGCGACCTCGACGGTCTCCTGATCCTTACAGGAGACCGCTCTGCAGTTGAGGGAGTGTGCGCGAAGGAGGCATGGTCGACTCCTCAGATCGCGTCGTCGTTGCGGTTGGTGGCGGCCGACTTCGCTTGGGTCAAAGTTCCATCGGCATCCGAGCTGGCGACCCTCAACGCGAACCTTACTGCTTCTTTGCCCTGGCCAGCCGCCTTCGATGACAGCGCAGCCGTCGAGGTCGACCTCACTGCAGTCGATGTCTCGACCGTTCCCATCGAGATCACCGATGAGGACGATTTCTTCCTCTACAGAGACATCCGGACGGAGGTGACGCTCAGTCAGGTGTACGAAATCCTCACGGTGAGCGAGCCCCAAATCTCCACCGATGGTCACCTCTTCACAGCGCGTATCGACGGTGTGGCCGAAGTTTGGGCGCAGGAGCCCACGATGGATCGCGACGGGGTGCTTGCCTGGACCACCGTCGATCACGAAGCCGAAGTGAGTTTTGATGTCGCCGTGCGCCTCGGCGCCGACGGGCGGATCGTGTCGATCACCGGCTCCTGATGGGCGTCCGTCATCCGAAACGGACCATCTGCTAGATCCGCGGGTCGTGCGACCCGCAGGGAATGGCCGTCCTCGAGACCGATACCCCCCACTCGCGCACCCTCATCCGTGACCACCACCGTCGACTCCACCAACGCGTCAGAATGACGCGCACGCAACGTGGTGTCTCTGCCACTGTCTAGAAGGCCAACGGTACGGAGGGGGACGAACCCTCAACTCGAAAGACAATTGATCGGCATCGCGCCGTCTTCGCCCCCAAGGTTATCTCAACGAGCGGCGCGCCGGTGGGTTTGCCCCGGCGCTAACCATACGTCGAGTGTCGAATGCGGAACGTGAATGCAAACGCGATCGACATGAATCATGACATTGGGTAACTCGGCTGTCCCGCATCGCGCTGCAAAATCCTGATCAGCGCCCGACTCTTTCGAGCCGCAGGTGGAATCGAGCAGTCAGCAACGGCTCCGCTATACATGGGCGAGCGACGCGACCTACCGGGGGCTATCCGTGGAATCTCCATCTGCGTGCTTGCGGTGCGTTGCGACGAAGTCGCGCGCATCGTTCAATGCGATCTGAAACAGGTGCTCGTTCGTTGCGGGCCAGGCTGATGTCGACGGCGACAGGGCCGAGACGTTGTCGATGTCCGCGCCTAATGCGGCGGCGATGTCTTCTGGGTCAAACAGCTGAGTGAGCAAGCCCTGATCGGTGCGCCGCAGCTGAGATTTGCCCGGGTTGGCGCTCGACTGCATAGTGGGGACGAAACGAGCGAGAATGTCGAGGAGTCGCCAGTCGCCGTCGACCCATTGTGTGCGCAGCCAGCGCTTGGCTGCTCCCGGTTCGATAGCGTCCCACAGGAACAGCATCTGCATGTATTCCCCGTCCGCTTCGAGGGCGCCCGCCGGTCTTTCGTCGCGAAGTTCCGCAACGAGCATGCCGGGAAGGGCAGCCTGCATTTCGAGCCAGCGCTGCTCGACCATTGCAATTGGAACCCGACCGTACATTGCGGTGAAGTCGCGCCCGGACTCAAGGCTGCTGCCGAATTCTATGGCGACTCGTCTTCCGCCGTCACTCGCCTGCAGCTGAGTGAGTATGAGAGGGAAGGTGGATGTGGGCAACCGAAGCATCGCCCATCGAATCAGCGGGGAGAGGGTCGACCGTCTGAATTCGTCGTCGACGCCTGAAGGAATGAAGTGGTCGATGAGCCATGACGTGAACGCGGTGGCGCTGGGTTGGCGTTCCTGAAGCTTTCGGCTTACAAGCGCGCTATGTGAGCGTAAAATGCGCGCGAGATCGTCTAAGGCGGCTGGGTGGAACCCGCCGTCGTTGAGGACCTCTACTGCGCGGTCGATCAGCTGATCTGAGACATCGTTTTCGGGCACGAGGTAGGCGAAGTACCGGTGGAAGTAGTCCGGATTAGACACTCTCCGAGGCTCGAGATCTGCGCTCCCGGACGCGTATCGGGCCTGCTGCTCGACGAGGTCACTTCGCACGGCGGGGAACAGCGCGCCGAGGACGAATGCGACGTCGCTCGCGTCAGACGCTGCGACCCCAGTTCGCTCGAGACGAGCGATGAGATCGTCATGGCGCGTCTTTCCGTCAGACTCGTTCGCGGCGGTTGCCCATGGGTCCTTCGGCTGCGTACCGAGCGTCCACTCGCGGTGGTCGTAGACCATCGCGTATACGCGTGGTTCGGCAACGCGTATCCACGTGAGTAGCAGGAAGTCGATGACGTCGACGTCCCGTGCAAGGTCTGGGGTAAGGACGCCGAGCTGCGCGAAGAAGCGACTGATCGAGCGGACCGTTCGAAGTCGTCGCGCGATGGCTTCGTTGTACACACGGTCAAACCGGTCCCGATCCAGCGCCGTCAAAGCCATCCCCAGACGTTCCTCGAGTGCTTCGAGATGCTTGGAGACCAGCTGCGCGGCTTGGTCGGGTCGGAGGGGAGGCAGGTCCAGCCGCACCTGCACGATCTTCTCGAGGTAGTCCTTCGCTCGGTGCTGACGGGCGCCCACCAGCGGAGTACGAGTGAGCACGTCGAGCAGTGTCGTTTCGTCGTAGCTGAGGAGGTAGAACACGTTCGGGAGTCGGCCGACCAGGCGCACGAGCTTCGCGACGAGCACCAGCTCCTGCGGGTCCAGCCGATCAAGGTCGTCCATGACGACCAGGACCGGCGCCGGCGCTTCGCGCAGCGCCGCGGCCGCTTCATCGTACGCGCGCGTTGCGGAGCGGTTCCCATCGACGAGGTCCGCGATGCCCTGCATGGCCGCAGCACCGTCGACGCCGGTGAAGGCGCCCATGATCCCGGCGACCGGAGCGATGGAACGGCTCAACCGCGCGATCGCCTTCCGAGCTGATCGCGTCTTTTCAGAGTCTGGCAGCGCCGCGTGAAGCTCCTCGAAAAAGCCCAATTGGATTGCGGCTTCGTCCGGGTACGCCCATGGGTTGAAACGGGCGACCTGCCATGCCGTCGGCTGGGCATGAAGCTCTGACTCTACGAGGTGTAGGACGCTGGTCTTTCCGCTACCCCACGGTCCGATGAGCCCGAAGACACTTGACGATCCGGCGGACGCGGCGGCGTTCAGAGCGCCAACGACCTGTTGAACGAACGGGCCGCGGGTGAGGCGGTCGGCGTCGTCCGAGCTGATGGGGTCGTCGGAGAAGTACGACGTGAGGCTCATTGCGCGTCCCGCGGTCTGCCATTGGATGCTGCCGCTTCCCACTGGTCGACGATCCCCTCGGCGTACCGCTCTCGTGTTGCCTTCCGTGCTCCGCGCAGCACCTCACTTGAGATGCCCCCCAACTCGAAAGCAGCGCGACCCTGCCAGTTGTGTCGAAGCGCGGCCGCGACGAGCTGCGCCGCGGTGAACGTGTATCCACGGTCGCGGAGCCGCTGCAAGCCATCGATCACCTTGGAGCGATCGCGGCGGTCGATAAGGGCCGTGCTGGAGTTGACAGAGTTGGTGAACGTGGCGACTGCCGCTTCGACGACCGGGTCGATCACAGGTAGGAGGTTTGCTGGTGCCGCGCCGGCGAGCAGGAGCGGCCTGTAAGCGTCGATCCAGGGGACATGGGTCTCATCGGCGCCGACGAGCGCAACTCCGGCCGGCGAGCCTCTTTCGAGTCTGAGGAGGTGCTCCAGGTCCGGGTAGTACGAGAGCTGAGGACCTTTCGACGTCGAATTGGCCGGCGAGTGTCGCCACGCTGCGAAGGCGCCCTCGCCGGAGCGATGTAGTTCCGCGAGCACAACGTTCTCATCCAGAACGTTGCGGTGAGGAATTTGGATTCCGAGCCGTTGAGATGTGTCGAGGCCATTCGCCCACTCCACAGCGAGCCTGGTGGCTTCGGCAGGTGGGACGTCGGCGGCAACATATGCGCGAGGAGTACCGCCGCGGTCAGGCTCGAACATCATGCGCACAGTGTGGCCTGGACTGCTGAGATTGAGAAGCGCATCAACCGCCGACCTATCTGCTCGGATTCCCCTCGGCGACAGAACGTTGGAGTCGGCGGTCATGTCGCGGCTTCGGCTTCCGCGAACGGTTCTGATCGCCACACGAGTCGCTCGCCACGACGGCCGCGCCTTATGGCCGCTGGCCTCGGATGGTGGCCTGGCATATCGGCTCCGGACTGGCGCAGAGGCTCGCCGCGGCGGTGCGCGGGGTGGATGGCTCGCGAGGCCAGTCATGCCCCCCCCGCGGAGCGGGCATGACTCGAGGTGTCGCCGAACTGAAACCTCAAATCGAACGCTGAATGATTTTTGCTGCTACAGTCGAACCTGTGGATAACGCGGAAGTGCAGGGAGACACGGTCTCGATGCTTCGTGCTGCCCGTGGGCTTTCGCAGGCGGCGCTGGCTGCTGCGGCCGGCATCCCGCAGAGCCGCCTGTCCCGGATAGAGCAGGGCCTGGAGGTGGTTCCGGCGTCCGCTGTCTCGGGGCTTGCAGTCGCCCTTGATGTACGGCCTGAGACGCTTGGAGTGCGGGCGGAGGAGTTCAGCTCTGCCAGAGTGTTCCACCGGAAGCGCGCAAGTCTGCCGGTGAAGGTGGACCGCCAGGTTCGCGCCGACGCTGCCGTCCGCCGTTTCCAGGTCCGCCGAGCCCTCGGTGAGGCGCTTCCCGCGGTGCGGATCGCGCACGATCCGCTTCCCGATGACGGCACCTACTCGCCCGCGGATCGGGCCACTGAGCTGCGACGGCGCCTTGGGCTTGGTGTCGAGCCGATCCCGTCGATGACCGCGGTCCTGGAATCAGCGGGTGTGATAGTGCTCCCGGTGAACCTCGACTCCGTGAAGTTGGACGCGATCGGGGGCTGGCCGGAGCAGGGGGCGCCCATCATCCTGGTGTCAACGCATGCACCCGGTGACCGGCAACGATTCACTCTCGCACACGAACTCGGCCACGCGGTCCTGCACGATGGGGCCGGCGACAACCAGGAGGCCGAGGCGGACCAATTCGCGTCCGCATTCCTGCTGCCGTCCGCGATGGCTCGCACCGAGCTGCAGAACCCGACGCTCAGCACGTTGGTGGCGCTGAAGGCACGGTGGGGGATGTCAATTGCCGCGCTCGGGCGGCGCGCCCGCGACCTCGGGCTCATGACCGACCGCGAGTACCGCGACTTCAACATCAAGCTCAGCACGACCGGGATGCACCGGAAGGAACCGGTCGAGATCCCCACGGAACACCCGACTCTGATCCGCGACACCCTCGAACGCATCACCCGAACTGGCACCACCCTCGACGACATCGCGGCGCGCGCCGGGATGAGCGTTGACTCCTTCATCCGCTCCTACGTGGAGGCACCATGAGCAACCCGATCATCGCCACCGCCCCCAGCGCATTCGCGCGCGGCCCTGAACCGCAGCGCCGCACGTCCAGCGACAGTCTCGCCGGGATCCGTCACCGTCTCCTTATCGGTGCCGCGAGCGACAGCTTCGCCGTCGCATCGCACCTCGATGCGACCAGGAACGGGATCGTCCTGCTGGGCAAGAGCGAGAGCAAGATGCTCCGGAAGCTTCGCCAGACGTATCCGGACCTCCCGATCCTGGTCGACCGCGCCCCCTACGACTCCGCGACCGCCACCGCTGACGCGCCCTTCCCGCTCCCGGAGCGCACCGACCAGCTGCTGCCCACACCGACGCTCCGCGACATCGTCGACGGGCAACTTGCCCAGGGTGCGACCCTCGCCGTCCTCGCCATGGCTTATCTCGCGGCCGAGGACCCGGAGCCGCTACGCGCGGCCATCGCGCAGATCAAGGCGGAGGACATCTCCAACGCGATCCTCATGGTGCCGGCGGACTTCAGCTGGCTGAAGCGCGCCAACCGCAAGCAGTTCATCGCAATCCTGAAGACGTCGCCCATCCCCGTCGCAATCGGACTGAATCACCGCGGCAACGCGCTCAGCGACCCCGATTGCCTCACCGGCTTCCGCGAGCTGTTCGAGCAGGTCCCTGACGCCATGCCCTGGCGGATCGACCACAACGGACTCGGCGCCATGGCCCTCGGGGCGCCGGCCGCGGTCATCGGCGTCCTCGCCTCCCACCGACACGTTTCCGTGCAGGGTGAATTCTCCCGGACCCCGCACGACAAGCACCCCAACGTCTGGGTCGCGACGCTGATGATGTGGGGCAAGGCCAGCGAGTTGCGCCGCCGCCACTTCGCCACCCTCGATGCACCTGCCTGCACTTCCGAGCCCTGCTTCGGTGACAGCCCCGTCCGCTTCACCGACAGCGCCGCCGACATCGCTGCAGGCAACATGCACAACGTCCTCGCGTTCCTCGACGATCACCGCTCGATGCCGACCGATCCGGACCTCGCCCGCGATTGGTGGCGCTCACGCATCCGCAGCGCCGTCGACGCGATCGCCGCCTTTGGTGTCCGGTCTCAGCGCCCGGGACTCGAACCGCCCGCGGACGTCCACAACTGGTTCAAAGAACTGCACTGAGCCCGCGCACCCCCCGCTGCCGTCAGATGCTCGGCGTAAAGCTCTTCACAGAACGCCCACCACTCGGCGGTGATCCGGTCGACCTGCAACTGATCGGGATGGCAAAGGAGCACGCTTTCGGCGACCGACGGCCCCTGACGCACGCCGATCCCGTAGAGATCAGCCATCGCGAGGTCCTCGCAAGACACCACCGCTGCGCTCGGCAACAGTACTGACCGCGACACGTACCCGGCGAGCCGGTCTGAGCGGGCGATACCTGCACGAAGTGATCGCGCGGATACGACCGCCTCCAGCGGTGCGAGGGGGACATGTCCGATGCGATTGCCCCACGGTGATCCGTCGATGTCATGTACCGCGGATACCAACCCCGTGCCGAGCAGCGCTCCGATCTCCGTTGAGCCGCCGACCTTCACCGGGCCAATCGTTGACGTCGGCAGCGACAACGCCGCTGCGAGAGCGGTGACCTCGGTCACGGCGCCGATCCCGGTGCGGGCGCGCCGCTGATCCTCGCCCTCGTCGATCGCGTAGCGCACGAGAAACCGCACCTGCCGCCACGTGGACTTCATCCACCTCGGCTGTGCGTCATCCATCGGAGTCCCGCGCAGCGGCACCGCGTCGATCTGCATCGTCTTCCTTCTCCTCCGCTGCCCTGACGAAGGCTCCCACCGCCCTCCACATCGGGTGCGGAACGCGCTCGTACCGTTGTACCCGCTCGACGACGCCGGAGCTAATCCGTCGGATCAGGTCGACATCTTCCAGCTTCCGCAACGTACGGTGCACGGTCGATGGCGGCAGTCCAGTTGCCCATTGAACGCGCTGAGTGTCGAACTCGCGAGCCCCAGACGCAACTGCCCCGGCGATCGCGAGCAGGTGAGTGTTGCCGAACAGCGTCTTCGACACCCCCGACAACGACTTCATGGTTTCACAATACAGTACCCAGTTACCGCTTCCCGGATTCTGATATCCAGCGCGAACAGGCATCCTGGACGGCGTCGCTGTCGCGTTCTGAATCACGCGAGCACGGGAGGCCGAAGCTGAGGAGGTCGTTGCAATCGACGATCCCGCAGTGATTGCACCAGAGCTTGCCGACCAGGTCACCGGTCCACGGGCCCGGCCGCTCGAGCAGAACGAAAGAGTCGGTGCTCGGCCCGAATCGCTCACGTCTCGTGCCAGTTCGAGAGACGCTCGACACACTCGCCCAGATGTACTGGGACATCGACGATCTGCAGCGCGACGCCCCCTTGGAATCCATCCTGACGCCGATCGTGCTCGAGCAGTTTCCCTACAACGAGTCAATGTACGAAGAGTTCGCGCGAGCGCTTGCCCTCCTCACGGTGCCGGTGCCGGGCCTTGAGCCGGTGCGGTGGGAGGAGGTCTTCGGCGTTTCGCTTGAGCGTGCGCTGATGGCGCTGTTCATCATCAACGCCGGGGTGGTTCAGGACGACGGATGCTTCAACGCGGCACTCACGGACGAGCCGCAGTTCCGACGAGCCTTGTCTCCCGAAGCGCGTCGAGACGTGCAAACGATGGTTCATGTCCTCCAAGCGAAGCCGGGCCAGCACCGGCAAGCCCACAATTGATCGCAAGCGACCTATCCGATCACCGGCCGACTCTCGTACAACCCTCTGCTAGAACGGCCGCTGGTAGATCTGACTGCTCGCGGGACGCTGGCACCGAGCGCACCGCTCGTGTTCCAGTCGTTGTCAACACGCTCGCTGTTCTAACGAGGTGTGCAGCGGTGGGGCGATCAGTTCGCTGCCGACCTCGGGCGCCGGGTGGAAGCGCTGACCGGAGAACTGCTTAAGCAGATCTCCGGCGCCGAGGTCTTCCCCGAGGTGGTTTGGCATCCTGACGGTGCACGTCGATCGGCAGATTGGTTCCTCGTCACGCCCTCCCTTGTCGTGGTCATCGAGTGCAAGTCCGCACGACCGAGACCTAGTCGCTGCCCACCAGGCCGCCTCGATGAGTCGGAGTTCGACCACGCGCTACCGAATGCCGTCGATCGGAGCGCTGCGCTCCATCTGCGGCGAGGCGTCTAGAACGTTCTTGCATTCGCGGGCTGCGGGCTGGTGGTCATTAGCTGCGACGCTAAGTCTCAGAAGCCGGCGGCAATCTCGATGCTGCTTCGGGGAGTCTCCTGGACACGAACTCCGACAAGCTGCAGGAACGGGTCGAGTTCCGTCACCGCGGAGTCGCAGTGCTCGATGACCCATGCGGCGATGCCGTCAAGAGCGACGCTGGGCATCAGCCGCACTCGGGTGCCGGTGCGTTCGGCGAACTCGACGAAAGTTGCTGCTTCTGGGTCGTCATTGGCGACAATGAGCGTGTGGTCGAACTGATTTTGTAGCAGCTGCTTGATCGGCCCAAACTTCGAGAAGTCGACCAGTCCAGCTGTTCCCGCTTCGTTGCGAGTTGTTCGTACTCGCAGCGTGATGGCCAATGCATAGCCGTGAACCGAAGCCAGGCGATGATCGCCTCGCCAATGCCGAAAGGCGCATGTCAGGTCGTCGAAGGTTTTCTCCGCTAGGGCGCTCATACGGTTCCGTCCACGAGAAAGTGCTCGATCCAGAGCTGCGCGATGGTCTGACGGGCGTCGAGGGGCACAGAGTTTGCGATACCGGGCACGCCGGTTCGATCGACGAGCCCGGCGAGTGCAGCGAGCTTCTCGCCTTCAATCAGTCTGATGGCAGGACCGATGACGGCGCCATGCAGGAAGTTGACCGCATTGCCGCGGTCGATCAAATAGAAGCGCTTGCTCACACCGTCGTAGTACTCGCTGACCGCGCCCGGCCCGCTACGCAGTTCGTATTCCTTCTGGATCCATCCCGTTTCTAGGTCGGAAAGAGCCAACTCGTCATCAGCGGAGGTGACTGTCGCGACAAACGAGCGGTTCGTGATCCACCCGAACGATCGGCTCTGGAGGGAACGTCGCCCGGTGGCGCAGATTACCAGATTTGTTCTCTGTAGCGCGTCACGAAGATTCGCCTGTACCTGGAAGCCAAGCGCTGCGGCTTCCGCCATGGCGATCGCGGATATATCGTGGACGGTGGTCGCGACGCCTCTGCTGCGCAGGGTATCCGCGGCGGCGCGACCAACGCGTCCGAAACCGATCACGCAGGCCCGCTTGGATTGCAGCACCTGCCCGTGATCTCGCAGAACCGATTCCACGGAGTGGACGACGCTGACTCCGACCAAGTGATTCTCGGGGTATTTCAACGGGCTGCCCGCTACGGAAAACACCGGTCGTGCCAGCGTCCCGGCAGCTTGATATTTTTGTACGCCGTTCTCGGTCCCCTCGACTACGCCGAGGAATCTGTCACCCAAGAGGTGTGCGATGTCGTTGAGTGACTCGGCGAAGTATCCGCCGAGGTCGAGCAGCGCGACAGGTTGGTCCGATTCTGTTCGAGCGAGGATCTCCGCGACCACTCGACCGGCGTCTTTCGCCCATGACTTTGGTCCACCCTCGTCGAGGGCGTTCGCGGCGAGCATCGTGTTAGGGAATCGCGCTTGTACCCACGCAGCGGTGGTGGGATCCACGGAATTACGTTTGCCGACAATTAGCTTGACATCGAATGCGTCATCAAGGGCGTCGAGAAAACTCTCTGTGTTAGAGACAAGATGTACAACCGCGACGAGGGCGACGTGCCGCCGTCCTCCGAAAAGAGAAGACAGGCGCGTAAAATACGCGCCTGTCTTCTCGTGGTCGATGGAGAGAACGGTTCGCATGATTCCCTCCAGTGGAAGTCAGTTGCTGTCGGTCATTGGGTTCCTTTGAGTCAGGACGGATCGCTTGTTACAGCCAAGCGATACCGTACTCCGTGCCGAGCTGTGGGTTGGGGACCTCGAGCACCGCGTGCGAGCCGTCGGTGTGGAAGTTGAGTGAGTTGACAGAGTACGGGTTGCCACTGACACCATCGGTCCACGTCGGCCGCAGGCGGACCGCGAGGTTGTCCGGCAGGTCAACCGTCAGCTCAAGCCGCTGCAGCGGCTGTCGCACGAGGAGGCGGAAGTACGGCTTGAACGTGCGCTTCTCGTCCAGGAACGTCTGTTGCGTTGTGATGGTTTCGGTCTGCCCTGCTGGAACGCGGTGTCCGAGATCGACGAGGTAATATGTCCAGTCGTCTTCCGTGTACGTCGGGCCATGCATGACGTGGTCGTGCCCATCCGACGAGGAGAGGATCTCTGGCCTTGTAGCGGTGTCACTGCTCCCGGTCCATTGGAACCGCCGCTCAAAGAACCGCTGGGTGTGCGTGGGGCGTGCAACGGTCGTATGGGTATGCGTGTGCTCGATGGCAGTACGATCGCCGATCCGATATCCAGAACGGATCTCCAGCCACTCCCAGACATCGGCGGTGGCGAGGCTCTCGGGCATGCCAACGGCATGCTCAGTCACCTCTGCACCTGTCACTTGCTCAGTTTAACCATAGGTTCGACCTGAGCGTCCGCGCGGACCACCCCCACTTCGTGGACGACGAGTCTGCCTGGTAGGTCGCGAGCGCAAGTGATTCGTTTCGCAGGCGCCTTCCCTCCAGGACGCACGGTTGGCTGCGCGGGCCGGTCTTCGCGGACTGGGTGCTGAACCTGCTGGGCGCGTCAGCGAGAGAGGTGCCCGAGCAGCTACCCGAGCCGTCCAAGACGGGCGGACAACGGGGTCGTCGGAGATCGGCTGGCCGTAGTCAATACCGAAACTCCAATCTCAGGCGTCGTCCATCTCGTTCCGTATTGTGGGCGCCTTCTGCCACGTGGAGACCCGCCGCGGCCGCAGCGCGACAGTTTCGATCGAGATGTGTTGGGCAGGCTAGCCCGCTGAGCGCGGGCAGCATGCACGAGCTCGGTCTTGGCGAGCGAGCGGGCCAGGGGGCGCTGTAGGGAGTTTGCGGCTATTGGGCCGCAGAGGGCGTTCAGGTGCGCGTTGGACGGTGACTACTGCCGCGATTCCAGTTCGTCCCACCAATGCAGGAGCGCGCCGCGGGCGATGTATTCAAACGTCGATAGCAAAAGCGGTGCCTCGTCGGCCATCCAGCTGCCGCCGAGGCCGCTACTGCTGAGCCCATACGGCACCTCTTGGATGGCGCCGTTCGATTCGGTGCGTGGCTGATCGAGCATCGGCAGGGGGAACGCCTTGCCCCCGTGTAAAGCGTTGGAGCGATGCCCGTAGATACGGCGAGCGTGCTGACGCATCTTCTCCCACTCGAGGGCTCCGTGGAGGGGGCGCACTGGCGGGGGCGTCGGCGCGCACTCGGCGAGGAAATCGACAAACTTCTTCGTCGCTCGGATTTGCTGCGCTGTCAGTTCTGATATCTGTGCCCTCTGTGCCGGTTCGACTTGAGCCAATACATTCCATAGTTCCGGCCACAGAGACTTTATGAGATCCTCCGGGGTGGCCGCGACCTTCTGTCGTCGATTCGCCGCAATTTCCACGGCTGTCACGAGATGAAGCCAGGATTGGTTGGGATCTTCGTTCGACCACCACAGACCGCTTGCATAGGAACGGGCGGCGCGAGCAAGCTCTACCTGATCCTGTTCGCCGATGCGCGGGAACCCTGACATGCGTTCCAGCAGGCTGAGGTCGGCGGCTCTCGACGTCGTGGCAGGGATGAATTCGTTACCGGGACGCCCTGGAGTGGCCGGCGCCCAGACCTCCAGCAGTATTGGTTGGCGTTGCACGCCGGGTTCATGGAAGCCGGAGAGCCGGCTTGTTCCTGCCGCCCTCAGTCGGACTCCCAGTGTCAGCGCAACGAGTGCCGCTATCTCGTCACTGGAAGTTCCGCCATGGTACGACTTTGAGTCGGAAGGAGCTAGCTTCCCGTCCACGACGAGTCGCGGTGCGAGGTCGGCGTGTGCACCAGACCTGAGCTTCAGAGCTAGACGGACGCCCGGACCGTTGTCCTGTTGCTCGGTACCCACGACGTTCATGAGCGAGTACGGGCCGTGCTGGGTCGGACCGCCGACGAAGTAGCGGTCTGAGTACAGGTCATCCTCCATCCACTCCTGCTCGACGTCACCCGCATCGTGAGCGTTCCAGTTGGTCCAAGCATGCGTTCCCATCGTCGAAGGATCGCAGACACCCTCGTCGCATGGGAGCCCGATCTCGATCCTGACCACCGCCCCTCACCTGCCCCCCACCCGCGCCCCAGCGGAGTTAGCCAGTGCGCTCGCGGGTGGTACGGCGTCCGCGGAATAGCCCATCGCTAGCCTGGTCAAATGCAAGAGCACCCCGCAGCGGTATGCAAAGCCTCTTCCGCGCTCGAGCAGAGGCCTGCATCCGGGCGGCAGGATCAGAAACCGCAAACCCCCGCGATGGACACACGGTTGCGCCCTCTCCGCCTCGACGACGCGGCCGTCCTGGCTGCGGTCATCACCGAGAACGCTGACCACCTGCGACCGTGGGAACCGGCCCGAGCGCCGTCGTACTACACGGAGTCCGGCCAGCGGGACGTCATCACGCAGGCCCTCGCCACGCAGCGCGCCGGCAACGCGGCGCCGTTCGTCATCGAGTCGACCGACGGGGAACTCCTCGGCCGGATCACGCTGAGCGGCGTCGTCCGCGGCGCCCTGCAGTCGTGCGCGATGGGGTACTGGGTCCGCGCCGACCGCACGCGCCAGGGTCACGCGTCCCGCGCTGTCCGTGCGGCGGCCGATCACGCGTTCGACGTGCTCCGTCTGCACCGCGTGCAGGCCGAGACCCTGCCCGAGAACGTCGGCTCGCAGCGCGCGCTCGAGTCGGCGGGCTTCACCCGGTACGGCTTCGCGCCGGAGTACATCAAGATCAACGGGGTCTGGCGCGACCACGTCATGTTCCAGCTCCTCGCGCCGACGCCGACGCCGACGCCGACCCCGACCCCGTGATCGAGGTCGTCGAGTACCGGCCGTCCTGGCCCGAGCGGTTCCGGCAGCTGCACGACGCGTACGCCGCCGCGCTCGACGGCGCCGACGTGCCGTTCCGGAGCATCGAGCACGTGGGCAGCACGTCCGTGCCGGGCTTGGCGGCGAAGCCCGTGCTCGACGTCGACGTCGTGGTGGACGCTGCCGACGTCCCGGCTGCAGTGGCGGCGATGGCGACGATCGGCTTCGAGCCGCGCGGTGAACTCGGCGTCCCGGACAGGCAGGCGTTCCGGGCACCGGAGCGCTTCACCCCGACCAACACCTACGTCGTCGCGGCCGGATCGCTCGCGCTGCGGAACCACCTGGCCGTCCGCGACGTGCTGCGTGCCGACCCGGTGCTGCGCGACGAGTACGCCGCCGTGAAACGCCGGGCAGCCACCGAGGCCGAGGACATCGACGACTACATCGAGCGGAAGAGCGAGGTGCTGGGCCGGATCCTGCGCGCCGGCGGCTTGACCGACGACGAGCGCGCCGCCATCACCGCCACGAACCGTCGGATCACCGACCGCGGCGCGGACGGCTGATCCGACGGGAGCGAGCCTCAGGCGCTGGCGAGCATCGGGTAGAGCGCGGTGAGCGGGGCGCTCAGGCCGGCACGGACGTCGCGGCTGACCTGGTCGGCGAGGACCTCGTGCTCGCCGGCCTCGACCGCGTCCCAGATCGACCGGACGATGTCGGCGGGGTCGGACTTCTCGACGTCGAGGTCGGCGATCATGCCGGTGTCGGTGTAGCCGAGGTGGGCGCCGACGACCTGGGTGCCCTGGGGTGCGAGCTCGAGGCGCAGGGAGTTCGTGATCGACCAGAACGCGGCCTTCGACGCCGAGTACGCGCCGGCGAGGGCGACCCAGCTCAGGGCGGAGTGCACGTCGACCAGCGCACCGTTGGCGATCGAGGGGGCGAAGGCCTTGGCGACGCGGAGTGCACCGAAGACGTTGGTGGCGAAGATGCGCTCGACCTCTTCGACGGAGACGTCGACGAGCGGGTCGGAGCCGGCGATCCCGGCGTTGTTCACGACGACGGTCACGTCGGCTGCGGTGCGGGCCGCGGCGTCGACGCTCTCCTGGCTCGTGACGTCGAGGGCGAGCGGGACGATGCGCTCGTCGTCCCAGGTGCGCGGGTTGCGGGCGGTCGCGTAGACCTTGGTGGCGCCACGCTCCAGGGCCTGGCGGACGAACTCGGCACCGAGGCCGCCGTTCGCTCCGGTGACGAGGACGACGGCGTTGGTGAGGTCGGTCATGAGTGCTCCAGACAAGAGAAGTTGAGTACGGAAACCGAACCTAGCACGTTGTATCCGGAAATCGAACCCAGCTAGGATGAAGACATGCTCGGCATCCTCGGCGGCGACGAGCGCTGCCCCATCGCACGCTCCCTCGACGTCCTCGGCGAGAAGTGGACGCTCATGATCGTCCGCGACGCCGTCGGTGGCTCGACGCGCTTCAGCCAGTTCCAGCAGAGCCTCGGCATCCCGCGCGAGGTCCTGACCGCACGCCTGGCCTCACTCGTCGACGGGGGAGTGCTCGAGCGCACGACCTACAAGCCCGAGGGGGCACGTGCCCGCGAGGAGTACGTCCTGACCAACGCCGGCCGCGACCTGTCGCTCGTGCTGCTCGCCCTCGGCGGCTGGGCCGACCGGCACCGCCCGTCCGAGCGAGCGTCGGACCTGCGCTTCGTCGACGCCGAGACCGGCGAGGCGGTCGAGGCTTCCGCCGTGACCGTGGATGCGCAGGAGCGCATCCCGACCGCGCGCCTCCGCGCCGTCATGGAGCCGGTGTCCTGAACGCGACCGGCTGACGGACAGGAGGCCCGTGTCGGCCCCGCCCCGCGCCTCCAGGCTGTCGGTGGGTGCGTCAGCGACGCACGTCGCACCCGCAACTCGCGCCGAGGACCAACTCGGCGGGGACCAGGTCGCGGTGCCACTGGTTGTCGGCGTCGAGGCCGAGCACACGGTCGACCGCGGCGACCGCCATCGTCTCGATCGGCTGCCGGACCGTGGTGAGCTGCGGGTTCGTGTAGTCCGCCTCGGCCGCGCCGTCGAACGACACGATCGCGACGTCCTCGGGGACGCGCAGACCGAGTTCCCACAGTGCGCGCATGACGCCGATCGCCTGCATGTCGGAGCTGACGAAGACGGCTCGGGGGCCGGTCTCGTCGGCGAACATGCGGAGGCCGGCTTCGTAGCCTCCGCGCCGGGTGAAGTCCGTGCGGACGATCGGCCCGTCCGGCAGGCCTGCCTGGCGCAGGGCCCGCATCCAGCCCTGCTCGCGGAGCTCCATCGAGCCGGTGTGCCCCATCACGAGGCCGATCGAGCGGTAGCCGTGCTCGACCAGGTGCTGCGTGCCGTCGAGGGCGCCACGCAGGGCGTCGACACCGATGCTGGCGTACTCGGGGACCTCGAAGAACGTGTTGAGCAGGACCATCGGCAGGCCGGGGTCGGTGACGGTCGACAGGTCGGGGTGGGTCATGATGCTCGTCACGATGATGCCGTCGACCTGGCGCGCGGACAGGCTGCGGAGCCGCTCGCGCTCCTGGGCGGCGTCACCGTCGCTGTTGGCGAGCAGGACGTCGTAGCCGCGTGCAGCGGCGGCGTGGGTGACGGCGACGGCGAGCTCGGACCAGAACGGGTTGTCGAGCTCGGGCACGATCAGGCCGAGCATCTTCGACGAGCCGGTGCGCAGGGCCTGGGCGCTCGCGTTCGGGCGGTAGCCGAGGACGCGGATGGCCTCGCGCACGCGGGCGGCGGTGGCGGCCGCGACGGGGCGCGGTCCGTCGTGCACGACGTAGCTGACGACGGAGGTGCTGACCCCGGCGTAGCGGGCGACGTCCGCACGGGTGACCGCCCTGGGGTTCGTCGGGACGGTCACGGGTGCCACCTTCGTCGGGTCCGGGAGCGTCGTTCGGGTGCCGGCCCACGACGGACCGGCACCCGAACGACACGTGTTACTCGGACGCGATCGTAGCCGACGACGTGCTGCCTGTTGACGTCGGTGCGCTCGCCGTCGCAGCGCTCGTCGTCTCCGGGGCGTCACCGAAGTCCGGCACGTCGAGGCGGGCGCCACCCTGCAGCGCGGACTGGTGGGCGATGATGCCCGGCAGGGTGAAGCGCGCGGCGGTCCAGGCGTTCACCGGCGGCAGGGTCCGGTCGACGACGGCACGGACGAAGTCGTCGGCGAGGAACTGGTGGCTGCCCTCGTGCCCGGTCGGCACGCCGTCGTACTCGGCGGGCAGACGGTCGGTGTCGTGCACCTCGGCGTAGCCGGAGACGAACGCGTCGCGCAGGGACGGGTCGACGTCGG
>Ga0308161_1001183_pt1 | contig 33042 bp, 29 predicted proteins | sample PhyFR2_FD_201034 | JGI IMG/M metagenome (GOLD analysis project Ga0308161, IMG submission 201034) | Phyllosphere microbial communities from UC Gill Tract Community Farm, Albany, California, United States - DLSLF.R2 | ecosystem: Host-associated > Plants > Phyllosphere > Unclassified | place: USA...
GGATCATCCGGCAGATATCGTTATGAACCGTACAGAGAGCCAGTAATCATATTCATTCTATCGAACGAGGGGGAACCATATTGTCTTCTTTTACCATTTATCCGGCCATTGATATTCGCGGCGGCCGCTGTGTGCGCCTGATCCAGGGCGATTATAATCAGGAAACAGTATACAATGAAGACCCGGCAGCTGTTGCAGCAGGCTTTGCTGCGCAGGGAGCCGGGTATGTACATTTGGTGGATCTGGATGGTGCCAAAGCCGGCCATCCGGTCAATCATGAGCTGATTGGACGTATTGCCCGTCAGGTGCAGGTACCCGTGCAGGTAGGCGGTGGACTACGTACACTGCAGGATGTAGAAAAGCTGCTCGAGCTGGGTGTTAGTCGCGTCATTATTGGCACGGCAGCGATTGAAGACCGTGAATTTACAGAGTCTGTACTGGCGACTTATGGAAGTCAGGTAGCTATCGGTATCGATGCACGTAATGGATACGTAGCGACCCGTGGTTGGCTGGAGACCTCCGAAGTGAAAGCCGAAGAGCTGGCTATCCAATTGGCTGCCAAAGGAGCAGAGACATTTATTTTTACCGATATTTCTCGTGATGGTATGATGCAGGGACCGAATATTGAAGCAATAGCAGCGATTGCACAGGCATCCGGCAAGCAGGTGATTGCTTCCGGCGGTGTTACGGTGCTGGATGATCTGGTGAAGCTGGCAGAGCGGCGTGAGCAGGGAATCAGCGGCGCGATCGTGGGCAAAGCGATATATACTGGCAAAATTGATCTGAAGCAGGCACTGCAGACGATCCGGTAAAGGAGGGCAAATCATGCTCGCAAAGCGTATTATCCCATGTCTGGACGTCAAAGAAGGACGGGTCGTCAAAGGTGTGAATTTTGTAAATCTGCGGGATGCTGGTGATCCGGTAGAGCTGGCTGCGCTGTATGATCGCGAAGGTGCGGATGAGCTGGTCTTTCTGGATATCTCTGCTTCGGTAGAAGGTCGGGAGACGATGGTAGATGTGGTGCGCCGCACAGCCGGAGAAATCTCGATTCCATTTACAGTCGGCGGGGGTATCTCCTCGGTAGAGGATATGAAAAAAATCCTGCGCGCTGGCGCCGACAAGATCGGTATTAACACAGCAGCCGTGCTGAATCCGCAGCTGATTAATGAAGGGTCGCAGCGCTTTGGTGCCCAGTGTATCGTTGTAGCGGTTGATGCCAAATTCAATCCCGAATGGAACGAGTGGGAAGTATACACACACGGAGGCCGCAAGCCGACCGGCATCAAAGCACTGGAGTGGGTTCGTGAAGCCGAGCAGCGCGGTGCCGGGGAAATTCTGCTCACCAGCATGGATGCGGATGGAACCAAGGATGGATTTGATCTGCCGCTGACCAAAGCGGTCTGCGAGGCGGTGAATATTCCTGTAATTGCATCTGGTGGAGCCGGGAAGCCGGAGCATTTCTACGACGTGTTCGATCAGGCTAATGCCGATGCAGGTCTCGCAGCGACTATTTTCCACTATAAAGAGATTTCGATTCCTGCGCTTAAAACGGAATTGAAGGCTGAAGGAGTGGAGATCCGTTGAGTAATGATCAGCTGCAATCGGAGATGATTCATCAGTCGCTCTCTCTGGAGGAGCTGACGACTGCGATTAAATGGGATAGCCAAGGACTTGTGCCGGCGATCGTACAGGATGTTACCAGCAAAAATGTACTGATGATGGCCTACATGAATGCGGAATCGCTGCGCCGTTCCCTGGATACCGGTGAGACCTGGTTCTGGAGCCGATCTCGCCAGGAATACTGGCACAAGGGTGGAACGTCAGGCAATACACAGCGTATCCAGTCGCTGTATTACGATTGTGATGGAGATACGCTGCTGCTATTAGTGGAAGCAAATGGACCAGCCTGCCATACAGGCAGAATAAGCTGCTTTTATAATGAGGTGAATACAGTGGACAACAAGCCAACTTTTCAAAATAATACAGTCAATGCCAATAACGATACATCAGGAGCAGCGGCCGGCAAAGACCGGTTCGCTATTCTGGCTGAACTGGAGCAGATGATCGCTGATCGTGAGCGTGAACGTCCAGAAGGTGCCTATACCACGTATCTGTTCGAGAAAGGGATCGACAAGATTCTGAAAAAAGTCGGCGAAGAGACTGCCGAGACAATTATCGCTGCCAAAAACGGAGATAACGAAGAGCTGCGCTATGAAGTGAGCGATCTGATCTATCACCTGCTCGTGCTACTGCAGGAACGCAAGGTACCGCTGGATGATGTAATGGCCGAGCTGGATCGTCGTCATGAGCGTCCACGCAAAGACTAATAGGATGGAAGGGAGGAAGCGGCGATGCTGATTGACTATCATACTCATCACGTCCGGTGCGGCCATGCTATTGGTGAACTGGAGGAATATGTACAGCGGGGGATAGAGCTGGGATTGTCCCAGCTTGGATTATCCGATCATCTGCCGCTGATCCATGTAGACCCGTCTACCTATTATCCGGAAATGGCGATGCCTATGAATGAACTGCCACGCTATGTGGAAGAGTGTCTTATGCTCAAAGACAAATATCGGGATCAGATATCGATTCGGGTAGGGCTGGAAGCCGATTATATCGAAGGGTATGAAGAAGTGATCGGTAAGATACTGGACAGTTATCCTTTTGACTATGTGATCGGTTCTGTACATTTCCTGGGAGAGTGGGATATCTCGGATCATCGTCAGACGCATCATTGGGAGGGCAAGCAGATCCTGGATGTGTACCGTCAGTACTATGAGGCTGTACAAAAAGCCGCAGCCACTGGTTTCTATGATATTGCCGGTCATCTGGATGTCATCAAGCGATTTGGCTACATTCCGGAGCCGGAGCAGGCCGAAGAACGAATTGCACTGGAAAATGCAGCTCTGCAAGCTGTCCAAAAAGCGGACATGGTGATGGAGCTGAACTCCTCCGGTCTGTCCAAAGTGTGCAAAGAAATCTTCCCTTCCCGTCGTATCGTAGAGCAGGCTATTGTTCTGGGTATCCCGCTTACGCTCGGCTCGGACGCGCATGATCCGCTGAAGCTGAGCGATCATCTGGACGAAGCAAGAGCACTACTCACCGAGCTTGGCGTGCAGGAGATTGCTACATTCGAGTATCGCCAGCGCTCTATGGTACCGCTGAATGACTAAATGTCCGGATTCCACAAATTTATTTTTTATTTGGAAATGAAATAATAAAAAGTATAAATACGTATGTAATCCTACTTCTGTACAACAGATTATTATTCACTCTATCTCGCACAGAATCTGCATTCATGCAGAAGACGTATTTCCAAAATAAAAGCCCACTGACCGTGTAAACAGGCCAGTGGGCTTTTTGGATATATGTGGTTCGAATCCATCTTATTCATATATAGAATAGATGGTTGGATGCTTGGATGCTTGATCCATACCGTGATTGCAATGGCTGTTCCAGCTTAACTGTGACTTGGACCCGCCTGCTTATCACCCTTAGGAAGGATAAGCGCCGAATCGGAATCGGAAGTAATAACTGTCTCCGTGGAGTCAACCTCATCCGGATGCAGCGTGCCTTCTTTTTCCGCTTTGCGGATCTTGCGCATTTCATTCAGCATCAGCAGGAAGATCACGACTAGAATACAAGTGATCAGGATCAGGAATCCACCGATTTCCTGCATAAAGTAATGCAGATCACCACCGCGGAATCCAAGACCGCGCAGGAACTTGAAGTGCCAGGACAGCGGCAGCGCATGGCTGACATTTTGCAGAATCGGCGGCAGCAGGGCTACCGGAAGCTGCGCACCACTCAGGATAAATGATGGCAGCAGGATCATGGTAATCCGGCCAGCTGCTTTGGCTGGACTGGAAGCACTCCAGCCAATCATCATACAGAGCAGGGACAGAGCGATTGCATACATCAGGAACGGAATCCATAGCTGATAGACATTCGCTTCAAACCGCAGACCACCTACCTGCTTGAGACAACCCATGACGAGATACATGGAGCAGGTCGCAATAATCGAATAAGGCAGAATACGCAGTACCAGACTCAGCGGACGTCGCAGCATATCCTTGAGCAGTCCCTGCTCACGCAGACGCGGTATGATCGTCAGCGTCGCTCCGCCAAGAATAGACAGGAACACTGTATTCACAAAACCGATAACCGAGCTCATCAGCATATTGTTGGTCGGGTTATACAGCAGACGTGTCTGCAGATTCAAACCAGTCGAGAAGTTGGTTGCCTGTGCCGAGCTTACTCCCATAGCCACCAGTCTGTTGGCTGCAGCAGCAGAGTTTTCGGCAGCGATCACTTCCGTTACCCCGTTACGCAGATACGTAGTGGCTGTAGACAGTGAAGTATCCACATACAATCCAATATTGGTCTGGGCCCCTTGTGCATGAGCTTTTTCCAGTCCGGATGGCAGATAGATAACACCAAAATATTCTTCATTATACATAAAGCTGTTAGGCTCCATGTAGTTATACGTAATATAGCTAATATGGATATACTGATCGGCATCCAGCTTCTGGATCAGCTGCTGGCTATAGGCGCTATGGTCCAAATCCACGACAGCGACCGGAGCTTCATTCAGCTGATTGTTTTTAAATACATACCCGAAGGCCGCTGAGATGATCAGCGGCGCAATCAGGATAATAAAAATGAATTTGCCGTTCAGAATATGCTTGAATTCATCAATTATGGCTTTCATTGGTTGGAACCTCCACCGTCATTCCCGGCAGCAAGTCAGAAGTACGTTTCACATCTACACGAACGATAAAGGAAGTCGTATCCGACTGACCTTTTTCACGGCTCATGCGCAGCGCAGCATATTGCGGCGCAGAAGTGATGTAGCGTACGGTACCCTGAACATTTTTACCAAGAGAGATAACGTCGGTCGATACTTTGGCACCTGTCTGGAAGGACTTGATATTTTCTTCGCCTACATACAGGTCATAGTACAGTTTGCCAGTTTCAATAACGACAACAGGTGTACCGGCAGAGACATTCTCGCCTACTTTTGGAACAACGCGGGTTACTTTGCCATCATCAGCAGCTGTCAGAATCCGGCGGCCTTTCTGAACTTCATAACCATCCAGTGTTACTTGCAGGGAGTCTTTTTGTTTTTTAAGCAGTTCGATATTGTATTTGCCATTATCGATATCTTCCTGCCCCTGTTCTATCTGCTTCAGTGCTTGTTGTGCCTGTTCGAGCTGCACATGTGCTTGCTGACGTTCTTCGGTAGTAGCGCCATTTTGGAGCTTTTGCAGTGCATTTTCCTGCGTGCTCACTTGATTGCTGGCAACCTCTACTTGCTTCATCGCAGAATTCAATTGATCCTGGGCGCTCTGCACCTGTTTGGTTGCTGTATCTACACTGTTCTGGGCAGTATCCAGGCTGGCCTGTGTACCCAGACCATTATCAAATAAAGACTTGGCACGGTCATAGTTGGTTTTGGCATAATCCAGTGTCTGCTGGGCAGCTTCGACTGCTGTCTGTGCGGCAGTTACGCCATTGTTGGCCACTTCAACAGATTTTTTGGCAGAATCCACGGCAATTTCCTGGCTGCGGATATCTTCTGGACGGGCACCGGTCAGTACTTTCTGTTCAGCTACCTTAGCGGCTTCGATATTCAGCTGGGCATTGGCTTTTTGCTCGGCCAGCTTGTGTGCCTGACTGGTCAGGCTGCTTTGTGCCTGGCTGATTTGAACATCAATTTGGGACATTTGCTCTTTAACGCCTTTGATCTGCAGATCGATATCGCGCGTATCCAGAACGAGCAGAGTCTGTCCTTTTTTGACATGCTGTTCTTCTTTGACTTTGACGGCACTGATTTTGCCGGATTGTCCTTCAAAAGAGCTGTTTACGGTATCGACCGTCAGTACGCCTTCTTTTTTCATGGCAGCCATCGATACTGCATCCTTGCCATGCATGGCAAGCAGCGTACCTCCAACTCCCAATGCAACGATTAATAGAATAATCGGAATAAGTTTTACAATTTTCACTTTGATATGCTCTCCTATCTGATAAAATCAATGAGTACATGCCACAAAGGCATTTTAATAAAAAATATATTATTAGCCGCCAAATAGTACGGCGCCGAACAACTAATGCAAAAAAAGCTGGAATTATTCATTAAGTTCAATACCTGTACGCAGTTTGTACAGTAATTCTTGCAACATTCCCCGTTCTCCATCCGTCAATTGAGACATAACTGAAGTAACCACACGGGCATATTCAGGCAGCGTCGTCATTAACAAAGTCTCGCCTTCTTCAGTTAAGTGAATAGCTGTCATACGACGATCTTCGTGAGCTCCGCGCCGGATAAAGCCGTCTTTTTCCAGACCATTAATCAGTCCGGTCATAGTGGAGCGTGTAACACCTGCAGATTTGGCTAGTTCGGAAGGAAGCAGTGGTTTCTTGCGCAGTAACAAAGAGGTCAGGATACGCATCTTGCCTTGTGAGATTCCGCGTTCCGTCAGTAGGGAAGCTGATTGGTTATACAAATCATGAGAAGTGCGCACCAACAACAGAGAGGTCAACATACATTCGACATTAATCTCGGGAAACAAAGGCGCCAGTTCACTGAGCCGGTCCAATTCCTTCAGCGTACTGCATTTGGAGCCTGATGAATCTATATTCGGCATTTTACTCACCTTTCTGAAGTCTTCAATGAAGATAATTGTACGGCGCCGAACTAGTTTGGTCAAGAAAATTTTATGAAAATTTCAACATAATATTCTGTAAACCGTGTTATAACGACATTATTCTTCATAGATATTCATAAGATAAATATAGAATTGACTATGATATCGGCACAAAGCAAGCTAAAATAAAGTAAAAGTCAGCAGGCTATCTACAGGAGGGCCCATGAAAGAAAAAATGCGTATATTCTCGGGATCATCAAGTCCTGAACTGAGTGCACAGATTGCAGAACGTCTGGGTGTACCGCTCGGTAAAATCAAGCTGTCCCAGTTCAAAAGTGGAGAGACCTATGTACACTACGAAGAATCGATTCGTAATATGGATGTATTTCTAGTCCAGTCGCTGTCTCATCCGATCAATGAATTGTTTGTAGAGTTAATGGTTATGATTGATGCTGCCAAAAGAGCTTCGGCAGGAACAATAAATCTGATAATTCCCTATTACGGATATGCCCGACAGGAGCGCAAGTCCGCACCTCGGGAACCGATCTCAGCCAAAATGGTCGCCGATGTACTTACGACAGTGGGTGCAGACCGGATCATAACGATTGATCTGCATGCTTCGGCTATTCAGGGTTTCTTTAATATACCGGTGGATCATTTGACAGCGCTTGATCTGATCAGCGGGTATTTGCGTGATAAACAAATAGAAGATGCAGTGGTAGTGTCTCCGGATGCCGGACGTGCTTACATGGCAGAGAAACTCGCCAATCGTCTGGACACTCCATTTGCCATGATGATCAAAAAAAGACCTGCCCATAATGAATCGGTCATTACTCATGTGATCGGTGATGTGGAAGGCAAGACTCCGATTATTATCGAGGATCTGATCGATACCGGTACAACCATCGTCAATGTGGTTGAAAGTCTCAAAGAACGTGGGGCCCGTGAAGCAATCGTTTGCGCAACCCATGGTTTATTTTCTGGTGCTGCCTTGCAGCGTCTGGATCACCCTTATATCCGCGAGCTGATTGTGACAGATTCGATTAGTCTGCCGCCAGGACATCTGGATCGGCTGACTGTATTATCCGTATCGCCGATGCTGGCACATGCTGTACGCATTATTATGGAAGGCGGTTCTATCGCCACCATGTTCAGTGATGCAGGTATTTGATCCAAATGAAATGAGCAAATCCGCATTTGGGGATGTGGCTTTAGCAGATGAGCAGGATATGTTATACTGTTGGATGATGTTTTTCGTCGATAACTATATTTTTGTAGGTGGAACGTATTAAAGGAGGTGCCTTGGTCCGGTGAATGAATACAAGCGAAAAGTCGAAGATACCGAACGAAAAGTCATTACGCTTAAGCTGGATGCGAACTTCTTTTTTGAAAGGGCCGTTCGCTCATTAGACCATTATCGTTACGACAAGGCATTGAAATATTTTGAAAAGGCTGTGGAATACGAGCCGGATAATCCTGTGAACCATTGCAATATGGCAGGGATATTATCGGAAATGGGCAAGTATGAAGCTTCCAATCAGGTGCTGCAGACCATTATGGACACCGTAGACCCTTCGATGGTCGAGTGTCATTTTTATAAAGCGAATAATTATGCGAATATGGAACAATTCGAGCAGGCAGAGCAGGAGCTGCTCACCTATCTGGACCAAGATCGTCATGGCCAGTTCGCTGGTGAAGCCGAAGAGATGATGGATCTGATCCGTCACGAAATGAAGCGACCGGCTGGCAGCAGTCCAGCTCTAACTGCGTCGGCTACAGCGACGGATCGCCTGGATCAGGCGCGCGAGCTGCTGGAACAGGGTGAAATGGAAGCAGCCTGTGCAAAGCTTAACCAGCTGATTGAGGAGCAGCCGGATCTGTTTGCGGCACGCAACAATCTGGCTGTCGCCTATTATCAGCAGGGAATGCTGGAGCTGGCTGCCGAACAGGTTGACGAAGTGCTGAAGCAGGACCCGAGCAATCTTCATGCTCTGTGCAATCAGGCTATTCTGAGCTATTATCATGAAGACCCTGCACTGGATCAGCAGCTGGAGCAGCTCCGCCGGGTAACACCGCTGCATCAAGAACACCAGCTCAAGCTGGCGACGACGATGGCGATGCTCAGTGAGCATCAATGTGCGTATCATCATTTCCGGAGGTTGCTGCGACATGATGATTTGATGAAGCATTGGGAAATGTATCATTATACAGCGGCAGCAGCCTGTTATATGGGTAAATATGATGAAGCAGAAAAGCTGTGGAAGCACATTTTACGCTTCGAGCCAGGCGCCGAGGTGCCGGCATTTTATCTGGATCATTTGCAGGAGGTACGTGAGGGTACATTAACCCCTTCTTACCGATATGGCGTACAGAAGATGTCTTATTTTTATACCAGAGAGCAGTCTGACGGCAGATCATCCGAGCCGAATGCGGCGCAATTCCTGCATGTTCTTCGTCATGGAAGCGAGAGCGAACAGCTCCATGCGCTCGAGTCGTATGTACTTGATGGAGATCACGAAGTACATACGGCACTGCGGCAGTATGTGAACCGTCCATTGATCTCCGAAGAGCTGCGTCATGCAGCAGAACGTCTGCTACGGCAATGGGCTGCGAATCAGTCCCTGTCGCCGGATGAGCTGATCGAAGATATTGAAGCAGCACGCATGAGTCTGCCGCTCTGGGATGAACGCTGGCAGCAGATTATTGAGCAGGTGACCATACAGTCACACAACCGATATGACTCCAGATTTAACCATGATGTGGAAGCACTATGGATTGAATTTATAAAAAGGGTCTATCCCGAACTCCCGCTGCTTCACCATCCGGAAGGCTGGGCAGCAGCGCTGGAATATCTGGTAGCCCGAATACATCGTCTCCCACTCACATATGATGAGGTGGCCCAGCATTACGGCGTATCTGTCTCCATTATTAGCAGATACGCGCGCCGGATCAACAGGGTATGCAATGTACAGCAAAAAGTGCGTTATGCGCAAGCAAAAAGTACACAAGGATCGTAAATGACAGCTGTGATGGACAGATGTTCATTCAATATAAGGAGGTAGTTGGAAGTATGTACAAATCAATTATTATCGGAACCGGGCCTGCAGGCCTTACAGCAGCAATTTATCTGGCGCGCGCAAATATGCAGCCGCTTGTTATCGAAGGACTGCAGCCAGGTGGCCAACTGACGACAACAACCGAAATCGAGAACTTCCCGGGCTTTCCTGAAGGCATTATGGGACCGGAACTGATGGACAATATGCGCAAGCAAGCCGAGCGTTTTGGAGCGGAATTCAAGTCCGGCTGGGTAGAACAGGTTGACTTTTCCGAGCGTCCATTCAAAGTTAAAGTAGAAGGCATGGGCGAACTGGAAGCGGAGAGTATTATCATTTCTACCGGTGCTTCGGCCAGATACCTGGGAATTCCGGGTGAGCAGGACAACGTAGGTCGCGGTGTAAGTACATGTGCAACATGTGACGGCTTCTTTTTCCGTAACAAAAAGATTATTGTGGTTGGGGGCGGCGATTCCGCAATGGAAGAAGCGAGCTTCCTGACACGATTTGCTACAGATGTAACCGTAGTAAACCGCCGCGAAGAACTGCGTGCTTCCAAAATCATGCAGGATCGTGCCAAAGATAACCCGAAAATCAGCTGGGCACTGAACCGCAAGCCGGTTGAAGTCGTAGCAGGAGATATGGGTGTCAAAGGACTGAAAGTACTGAACAACGAGACGGGTCAGGAAGAACTGCTTGAAGCGGATGGTGTATTCGTAGCAATTGGTCATACACCAAATACCGATTTCCTCAAAGGTCACGTACATCTGGATGGACACGGTTATGTTCTGGTAACGCCAGGTACAACAGAAACCAATATCCCGGGCGTATTCGCCTGCGGTGATGTTCAGGATACACGCTATCGTCAGGCAATTACAGCTGCAGGCAGCGGATGTATGGCAGCGATGGATTGCGAGAAATACCTGGAAGGCCATATGATCCACGACTGGAGCGAAGCGCTCGACAAGTAATGAACAACGAATACGGAGGGAGCCGTCATGGCTCCCTTTTTGACGGGCAGGATCAAGACAACAGACCCGCGGGTACCGCTTGACCTGATGAGTCCATTCGCTTATAGTTGGATACGAACGTTCACATTGGAATATGGCTTCTCCTCTAGGGAGTGAGCACGGTGAAATATCGCTTTTTTACAAGAAGAACAGTGCATTTCCGTACTATAAATTAGTGTATAATCGCATTTTGTCCAATCTTTGCAGCAGTGGAAGTGATACAATGGGAGTGGAGCGTAAGCATTCTGCTCATTCATGTATACCGATCTGAATAATTCACTACAATGGATGCGGATGAGACGATGCAGAGAAAGTGCGTATCGATATATATTAAATTTCGAGTAGAAAAGGTGGATCGGTCATATGTCTGAGAAAATTTATGTCGGCGTCGATCTTGGCGGTACTGCAATCAAGGTTGGGATTTGCAACCAGGAAGGTGAACTGCTTCATACGTACGAGGGCCCTACTGAGAAAGAAAAGGGTACCGATGCAGTAATCGAAAATATCGAGAAGTATGTACGTCTTATTGTGGAGCAATCACCTTATACCTGGGACCAGCTGGTTGGAGTAGGAGCAGGTGTAGCCGGATTTACGGATCTGCGTGCCGGTGTGATCCTGTTGGCGCCGAATATTGGTTTCCGCAATGTACCGATCCGCGCCATTCTGGAAGAACGTATCGGTAAAACGATAGTGATTGATAATGATGCCAATGTGGCTGCACTGGGTGAAGCCTGGAGTGGTGCCGGCAAAGGTGTAACCGATTGCGTCTGCTATACACTCGGTACGGGTGTTGGCGGCGGAATTATTATTAACGGCAAGATTTATCAGGGCTTCGCCGGACTTGCTGGTGAAATTGGCCATATCTCTGTCGTACCGGACCTGGAGGCTATTCAGTGCGGCTGCGGTAAAATGGGTTGCCTGGAGACCGTTTCTTCTGCTACAGGTATTATACGTATGGCTGTTGAAGCGGTAGAGCGTGGCGATGCTACCAGTCTCTCTACGATCGAAAGCAAGCTTACAGCCAAGGATATTTTTGATGCAGCCAAAGCGGGCGACGAAGTGAGCATCCGGATTGTGAACCGTGCTGCTTTTTATCTGGGCAAATCGATGGCATCTGTAGCAGCGACACTGAATCCGGAGCGGTTTATTGTAGGTGGAGGTGTCTCCAAAGCCGGAGATATCCTGTTTGACAAGATTCGTGAAGTGTTCATGGAGTGTACGCCTGCACCACTTCAGCAAGGCGTGGAGATTATTCCTGCCAAGCTGGGCAATGATGCAGGCATCGTAGGTGCAGCAGGTCTGCTGCTGCGCTGAACCATATAAAAATTATCGATCTATTCCAATTTCCGGTTGTATCATTGGATCGGATAATAATATCTAACAGGGAGGGGACTTACGAATGAGCAATACTGAGAATTCATCGACATCAACCATGGTTATCATTACAGGAATGTCCGGTGCAGGCAAGACCATTGCAGTACAAAGCCTGGAGGATCTTGGCTTTTTCTGTGTAGACAATTTGCCGCCCGTTCTGATTCCCAAATTTGCCGAGCTGATCGAGCAATCGAATGGTAAAATCGGCAAAGTGGCACTCGTAATCGACCTGCGTGGTCGTGAATTTTTCCCTGCTCTTTCCGAGTCCCTGAGCTATATGAAAAATCATTATACGATCCATACGGAGATTCTGTTCCTGGATGCCAGTGATGCCGTACTGGTTCAGCGCTACAAGGAAAGTCGGCGCCGGCACCCGCTTGCACCGGATGGCATGCCGCTTGACGGTATCCGGCTGGAACGCAAAATGCTGGATGAGCTGAAGACATCGGCGACCCAGGTCATCGATACCAGCACCAGCAAACCGGCCAAACTCAAAGAGAAAATCATTTCCCGTTTCTCTCATCTGGAGAGCAATCGGTTATCGGTCAATGTCACTTCATTTGGATTCAAATATGGTATTCCCATCGATGCAGATCTGATTTTTGATGTACGTTTTCTGCCTAACCCTCACTATGTGGACCATCTGAGGCCGCATACCGGTCAGGACAGTGACGTGTATGAATACGTAATGAAATGGCCGGAGACACAGGCGTTTCTGACCAAATTGCTGGATATGCTGCATTTTCTCATTCCCCATTATCGCAATGAAGGCAAAAGTCAGGTCATTATCGGTATCGGTTGTACAGGAGGCAAACACCGCTCTGTAGCCATTTCCGAATATCTGGGTCGTATGCTGGGAGCGAGTGAGACAGAAACCGTTCGTGTCAGTCATCGTGATGCTGATCGTGATCGGCATTAAGGAGTGGAACATATGTCAATTTCACAACCGGGTCTGCCGGTGCTTCGTCCCCGTATTGTAGTTATGGGGGGCGGCACCGGTCTGTCCGTTATGCTCAGGGGCCTCAAGGAGAAGCCACTTGATATTACCGCTATTGTTACTGTAGCGGATGATGGAGGGAGCTCCGGAATTCTGAGGGATGAGCTGAAGATGCCACCGCCGGGAGATATACGCAACGTACTCACTGCGCTGGCGGATGTGGAGCCGCTGATGTCGGAAATGCTCAAGTACCGGTTTCAAAAAGGAGAAGGTCTGGCTGGTCACAGCCTGGGTAATCTGATCCTTGCGGCAATGACAGATATCTCCGGAGACTTTGTTACGGCAGTGCGGGAACTGAGCCGCGTATTCGCGGTCAGAGGTGCTGTTCTACCGGCAGCGGAACAAGCCGTTATTTTGCATGCAGAGATGGAAGATGGAACGATTGTCACCGGGGAATCCAAGATCCCCGAAGCAGGCAAGCGGATCAAACGTCTGTTTCTTGAACCGGACCACGTGGAGCCGTTGCCAGAGGCTGTACGTGCTATTCAGGAAGCCGATGCTATTCTGATCGGTCCAGGCAGTCTGTATACCAGTCTGCTTCCGAATCTGCTCGTGCCCAAGCTGGTAGAGGCGATTTTGGCGTCCAAGGCACCACGTCTATTTGTGTGTAATGTCATGACCCAGCCGGGAGAGACGGATAATTACACAGTCAGTGATCATCTGGAAGCGATCTATGAGCATGTCGGTCATCGGTTGTTCGACTATGTGCTTGTTAATAACGAACCGATTCCAGTCAAAGTGCAAAACCGCTACGCTGAAAAAGGCGCCAAGCCGGTCAAACTCGATGCGGATAAAGTTGAAAGTATGGGATACAAAATTATTGCGGATAAACTGGTCATGTATGGAACCTATCTGCGTCATGATGCAGAGCAGCTAAGTCATCATATTTATGAACAGGTGAAGAAACATATTTTAGCGAAAGGGTGAGTCCATTGTCATTTGCGGCGCAAACGAAAAAGGAATTAACGATGGTTGAAGCCGACGACTGCTGTGAACTGGCGGAGCTGGCGGCGCTGATCCGGATGAACGGATCGGTCCAGGTATCCAACAAAAAAGTGATACTGGATATTTCCACCGAAAATGCCGCAATCGCAAGACGGATTTATTCCCTGATCAAAAAGCATTTTGCTGTGCACACCGAGCTTCTCGTGCGCAAAAAAATGCGGCTCAAAAAGAATAACGTATATATCGTTCGTATCCCTGCCGGTGTTCAGGCGATTTTGAGCAAGCTCACAATCGTCTCGGAAGGCTTTATGTTTACCCCGGGTATCAACAAGGATATGGTTAGCAAAACTTGCTGTAAACGGGCTTATCTGCGTGGCGCTTTTATGGCTGGAGGGTCGGTTAACAATCCGGAAGGTTCATCCTACCATCTGGAGATTGCTTCGATGTATGAGGAGCAGTGTCAGGCCCTGGTTGATCTGGCGAATGAATTCGAGCTGAATGCGCGCTGTATCGAGCGTAAAAAAGGCTTTATTTTATATATCAAAGAGGGCGAGAAGATTATCGAGTTCCTCAGCATCATTGGTGCACACCAGGCATTGTTTAAGTTTGAAGATGTCCGGATTATGCGGGATATGCGCAACTCCGTGAATCGGATCGTCAACTGCGAGACTGCTAATCTAAACAAAACGATCGGCGCTGCTGTGCGTCAGATCGATAATATTCGTCTGATCCAGCGCCATCTGGGACTGGAACAGCTGCCGGACAAGCTACGCGAAGTAGCAGAGATTCGTCTGGCCCATCCGGATATGAACCTTAAGGAAGTTGGCGAAATGCTCAAGGGCGGCGTTAGCAAATCCGGGGTCAATCATCGGCTCCGCAAAATTGACGAGCTTGCTGATAGAGTACGTAATGAGCACCTGGTCTAAAATTTGTACCGACCAGGTAAGCTTTATTTTTTTCTGCTAAAGCGCATGTTATAATAATGTAGTATGATGTATACAGTGTTCATAAAATGGGCTTCAGTGTAGTGAACAAATAAATCGTAATGAATATGTATTATAGGGGGTAATAATCACATGATAAAACACCCGGTAGTGGTTCGTCTGAAAACGGGATTACACGCACGACCTGCAGCATTGTTTGTACAGGAAGCGAATAAATACTCCGCGGAAATTTTCGTGGAAAAAGACGATAAAAAAGTAAATGCCAAAAGCATCATGGGAATCATGAGTCTGGCAATCAGCTCGGGTACTGAAGTATACATCAGTGCAGAGGGTGCGGATGCAGAATCAGCTGTAAACGCTTTAGTAGGATTAGTCAGCAAAGAAGAACTGGAAAACCAATAAAACCCCTCATCCCAGGATGAGAGGTCAGCCGTCACAGAATACTGTGGCGGTTTTTTGGTATGTTGGTCAGGATTACCTTATTCAGCAGGCAGCCGTCTCAATTCTGGGAAATCTATTCGAAAAAGACTCCCTTTTTGGCAAAGTTCAATTTAAGCTGTACCGCATTCCATGAACTCTGATATCCAAACCCATCACGCAGTACGGTAAATGGAATATACATTCGTCCATTCACGATCTGGGCACTTGGTCCATTCCACTGATGATTATTCAGCCGCATGGTAACACCGGAAGCGGTCATTACCATATCCAGCTGATCATCATTTTGCAGCAGTGTATATGTTTTAACGGCGGGCTCGTACCGCAGGGTGACTCCGAGTGAATCACGCAGGAGCACCACCGGAATCATAGTATTTCCATCAATGAGCAGTCCGTTCTCCGGAAGGCGTGTGCCATTCCATTCCAGCTTCACCTGGCGCGGTGGTGCAGCAGCAGAAGCAGTAACAGGCTGGATCAGGGCACTCAGCACCAGGATACCTGCCAGCAGTAAAATGGAATTCGGTCGAAACTTGTTTTTGAACATGGTGACTCTCCCCTCTTTCTGATAATCCCTATCTCTCCAAACCCCTGTTGTTATGCAGGATTTCGAGGGTGGGATTATATGAGATTATAAGTAAAATAACAGCAGTTGTCACGATGAAGCTGCAGCTCTTTCAAATCTTTTGCCGAATGAAATAGCCATATACATAAAGAAAGCGTTAGCGAGTGGTTAAAGAGCCTCTCGCCATATCCATTGATCGTTGTTTTAGTCACCAAGCTCTCTTCTATCCTTTACCCAATGCAACATTCGATTCAAAACATTCGTTTAGTAAGTAGAACCAAGAAAGGGTGAATATTTATGAAACGAAATCACTATATGGCTTCATTGCTATTGGCTGGAGCTGTGTTTACAAGCGTAGGTATGGGCGTGAGTCTGCCGGGAGTATCTACAGCATATGCTGCAGAGACGACATCAATGACTACAATGGCGGGTACAATTAACGTCAGCGGCAATGGCAAGTTATCCGTCAAACCGGATGTGGCTTACCTCTCTATAGGCGTACAGACCACTGCAGCTACAGCTTCCAAAGCACAAGCTGCCAATGCTCAGAAGATGAGCAAACTGAACAATCTGTTGAAAAACAAATGGTCTATTGCAGACAAGGATATCGAGAGCGTGCAATTTTATGTACAGCCGAACTATAGTTATAACGAAAAGGATCAGCAAAAAGTTACAGGCTATACGGCTTATCATACTCTGCAGGTGACCTACCGCAACATGGAGAAGATCGGCGCACTGCTGGATGCAGCTTCCACTGTAGGTGCCAACAATGTAGGATCTGTAAGCTTTAACGTAGAGAATACCAAAACCTATGAAGATCAAGTCATTCAAAAAGCAATGGCAGATGCAGCAGCCAAAGCAGGCTCTATCGCCAAAGCGGCTAATCGTACACTGGGGGATCTGGTATCTGTAAGTGAAGCAGGCGTCGAGGCTCCACCGGTATATGTATCCCAGAGCACTGCAATGGAATCGGCACGTGCAGACAAATCGACTGAGATTGAACCGGGGATGGTAGAGTTGAACATTAGTCTTAACGTACAGTATGCTATGAAGTAAGCTGAAAAGGTGAATAGGGTAAAATCGTCAGTATTGTAACTATTATACGGGATAACCCCTTTATCGTTTCAGTATAACGGAAGTTTATTAAACCAGCGATATGCCAAATATAGAAACTTTCCTGAAGGTCTTATGCATGACGCCGACAGGAAAGTTTGTTTACACTTTTATTACTTTTGATTCATCGGGCATGACTATGTTGTAAATCCTTGTTAAGTTCTTTGTAAATCTAAAGGACAAGTTTCTCGTTATACTAAAAATTGTGGCAATTGACCTATTCGAAGGAGAGATTAATTATGGACAAGCACCAGAACATGAAGAACACAACCTATCTCAAAAAACTATCAGCAATCGTACTCGCGACCAGCCTGACAGCTGCAGGTACAGCAGCAACGCTGCCTTTGGTACAATCCTCTGCGTATGCAGCAAGCACTTCTTCATCTGCCAAATCCGTAATCAATGTACAAGTGGAAGGCAAAGCGATCTCGGCCAAGGGAATGCTGAGCAAATCCGGCAGCACGTTGCTTCCTCTCAAAGACATAGCAAAAACAGTAGGCGCAACAGTTACCTACAATTCCAAAGAACATACAGCAACTATCACTAAAGGCAAAAATAAAGTGAGCTATGACCTTAATCAGAAAGACATGGTATTTGTGCGTCTGAATGGCAGTGCAGTCGGTGACAGCTATGATGCCAGCGTAGTCAAAGGGACAACTTATGTAGCAATCAAGGCAGTAACCGAGCCGTTTGGCTATCGTGCGCTGTGGAATAATGCTACACGTACTGTCAATGTAACAGCTGCAGGCATGAACGATGTAGAAGTGACAGGCAACAAACTGGAATCTTCTACTCAAAATAAATACACTAACTTCAATATTGTATACCCAGTTGTATCCGGTCTGGAAAATGAAGCTGCACAAACCAAGATCAATAAAGCTCTCAAAGCACATTCTGACCAGTTCCTGACGACCATGCAAAAACAGGTCAAAGAAGCCGGAGCGCCTGCTAACAAAGATATTACTTACGAAATTGATGGTGGCTATAAAGTTACTTATAACCGCAATGGTGTTATCAGCTTCCTGTTGACTGATTATCAATATCTGGGCGGGGCACATGGTGACGATATCCTGACCAGCATGACGTTCTCACTGAAAGATGGCAAAGCTATTCAGCTGTCCGATCTGCTCAAGTCCAACAGCAACTACAGCCAGGATATCAAAAAGCTGATCCAGACACATATCAAGAAAAACGCAGATACCGAGGGTCTATCGCTGGAGCAGTTCAATGACCTGAGCAAAAACTCCAGTAAATACCTGGAGAATTACTATCTGACAGATAGCGGATTCACGATCTTCTTCCAGAAGTATGATATTGCTCCGGGAGCAGCAGGTAACCCGAAAATCGACTTTACCTTCAGCCAGCTGCTGAAATCGGGTACCAACCCACTGTCCGCTTATCAATCCTAATTATTTTTGAACACTGCCATGTAAATATGGCTACTAGATAGGAATATCCCAAGAACCTGTTCCATCGTTATCGTACGATGTTGAACAGGTTCTTTTTTATTATGTATTTCTTTTTCGGCAGATGAGGAAAGGGGAGTTCAAAATCGCATAGGTAACAGGAGAATGAAAGGTAGCGAATAACAGCAGAACAAAAACACCTCCAGATATTAGTCTGGAGGTGTTTGGATAGGCTGGCAGTTGCCGGCTTATACTCCTTGCGGAGGTGTTTTTTCGATAACTTTATCGATCAGACCGTATTCCTGTGCATCTGCAGCAGTCATGAAATAGTCACGATCGGTATCTTTTTCGATACGTTCCAACGGCTGGCCTGTACGTTCAGCCAGGATTTTGTTCAGCTTGTCACGCATTTTGAGGATACGACGTGCACGGATTTCGATATCCGTTGCCTGACCTTGAGCACCACCCAGTGGTTGGTGAATCATAACTTCACTGTTTGGCAGCGCAAAACGCTTGCCTTTGGCACCTGCATTCAACAGGAATGCGCCCATACTCGCAGCCATACCTACGCAGATCGTAGATACATCGGCTTTGATAAATTGCATTGTATCGTAAATAGCCATACCTGCAGTAATGGAACCGCCTGGGCTGTTAATGTAGAGGTGAATATCTTTCTCAGGGTCTTCGGCTTCCAGGAACAGCATCTGTGCAATAATTGCATTCGCTACCATATCGTTAACCTCGGAACCAAGGAAAATGATACGGTCTTTCAGCAGACGGGAGTAAATGTCATACGCACGTTCACCACGGCTGCTCTGTTCAACGACCATTGGGATATAACTCACTAGAAACCCTCCTTAGATTACAATCATAATAAGTGTGATTATATAGTGGATCATTACTTCAAACAACATCAGGAACTCAATTGTTCTTACCACATTATAGGATAATTCAAACTAAAAGTCAAAGATAGTCAAACTATTGACTGTAAAACTGCCTAAACTGCTAAAAAATGGGTTAATGATGGAGAGGAACATTTGCTGTTCTCTATGGACACAATATGTCCCGTCTATAAGATAAAGAATCTGATCACGGATACGACAAGTCTTATCTTGAAATGCAGATCTGGCCGCGTATATATAATTGCTACTATAGGAATACTATTATATGCAGATACAAAAATAACCAGCCTGGGCTGGTTACGTCATTACTATTTCATCGAAGAAAAGATTATGTAATTAATCATGCGATAATATATACGTGCTACGATCAAGCTCTGAGCCTCTGCTGCAAGAAAATAAAGTGGCGCGCCCGCCAAGAATCGAACTTGGATCTCAGGCTTCGGAGGCCTACGTCATATCCATTGGACCACGGGCGCATATCAGCAACAGCAAGAATTAGTATAGATGAAATAAAGTCAAAAAGCAAGCAGCGCTTCCATAATAGTTATAACATGCATCTTCCATAATTAGTTGTCGCAAAGACTTGCTTCCCACGCAAAAATTGGTTAATATAGACGTGGGACTTAAAAAGTTATGCCGGGACATTTTGAGTCCATTATACGTAGCCTGAGTTACTGGGTATCCAATTACACTGAGCGAGACAAGTTGCAGGAGTGGAAAGCATGCGAAAATTACTTGAAATACAACAGCAGCTTCTGCCCGATCTCACCGATGTATTGAAGAAAAGATATGCTATTTTACATCAGGTCATGCTGACCGGAATTGTCGGGCGTAGATCGCTTGCCGTTTCCCTCAATATGACAGAGCGGGTACTGCGGGCTGAGACCGACCTGCTCAAAGCTCAGGGACTCCTTGAGATTGAGAGTACAGGAATGAGGATCAGCGAAGCAGGCAGGGAACTGCTGGAGGAACTTGAGCCTATTATGGAAGAGTTGCTCGGATTGTCCGTATTGGAAGATCGCATCCGTGATGTGTATGGACTAAGACAGGTTGTTATTGTACCTGGAGACAGTGACACATCAGCCAGTACCAAGCAGAATCTTGGCAGAGCTGGTGCCAAAGCTCTGCTCAGTGTGATTCGTGAGAATGATATTGTAGCTGTAACCGGCGGCTTTACGCTTGCCGAAGTAGCAGAACAACTTAGCCCAACTTTTCCGGCACCTCTAAAGGACGCCTGGTTCGTACCGGCAAGAGGCGGACTTGGCGAGAACATGGAGTATCAGGCTAACTCCATCGTTTCGACCATGGCTAAGCGTGTAGGCGCGCAGTACCGGCTGCTGCATGTGCCCGATCTGCTGCGCAGAGATGCTTACGAGCTGCTGTATCAGGATCAGAATGTCCGTGAGATTGTCGATTTTATCCGGCGTGCACGAATCATCATTCATGGCATCGGTGATGCAATGGAGATGGTGCGGCGCCGGAGACTGGACCCACAGACGGTAGAGGAGATCCGCAGTGCTGGAGCAGTAGCCGAATCATTCGGCCACTATTTTAATGAAGATGGTCAGACGGTGCACCATATGCTGACCCTTGGACTTCAGCTTGAGGACATTGCCAATGCAGAAGTCGTTATTGGAATAGCGGGCGGACGCAGCAAAGCAAAATCTATCCATGCTGTACTTAAATTTGGCCAGGAAGATATTCTGGTCATCGACGAAGCCGCTGCCAGAGAGATCGTCAAGGAGCTATAGTGGTTTCTTGGTATCAATCAGTGTTATGCTTGTGACGTTGTTGCGGCATGACTGGCAGCCGGCAGACAAGCTTCATCTTATTATCGTTGTCTTGACAGGCTCGAGAGGGTCATGTCTTGATTGAATAAATCATAAACTTATTTCTAGGAGGAATTAACTCATGGTTAAAGTTGGTATTAACGGTTTTGGACGTATCGGACGTCTGGCGTTCCGTCGTATTCAAGATGTAGCAGGTATCGAAGTGGTGGCAATCAACGATCTGACAGACGCTAAAATGCTGGCACATCTTTTGAAATATGATACTACTCAAGGTAAATTCAACGGCGAAGTTGAAGTACACGATGGTTTCTTCAAAGTAAACGGCAAAGAAGTTAAAGTTCTGGCTAACCGTAACCCTGAAGAACTGCCTTGGGGCGAGCTTGGCGTAGACATCGTACTGGAGTGCACAGGCTTCTTCACAACAAAAGAAAAAGCTGAGCTTCACCTGAAAGCAGGCGCTAAGCGTGTTGTTATCTCCGCTCCAGCAACTGGCGAAATGAAAACAATCGTTTACAACGTAAACCACGAAATCCTGGATGGTACTGAAACAGTTATCTCCGGCGCATCTTGCACAACAAACTGCCTGGCACCTATGGCAAAAACTTTGCAAGACAAATTCGGCGTTGTTGAAGGTCTGATGACTACAATCCACGCTTACACTGGCGACCAAAACACTCTGGATGCTCCACACTCCAAAGGTGACTTCCGTCGTGCTCGTGCAGCTGCTGAAAACATCATTCCTAACACAACTGGTGCTGCTAAAGCAATCGGTCTGGTTATCCCAGAACTGAAAGGTAAACTGGATGGCGGAGCACAACGTGTGCCTGTAGCTACTGGTTCCCTGACTGAGCTGGTAACTGTTCTGGAGAAATCCGTAACAGTTGAAGAAATCAACGCAGCTATGAAAGAAGCTTCCGATCCGGAAACTTATGGCTACACTGAAGATGAAATCGTATCTTCCGATATCAAAGGTATGACTTTCGGTTCCCTGTTCGATGCGACTCAAACTCGCGTTCTGACAGTTGGCGACAAGCAACTGGTTAAAACTGTAGCTTGGTACGACAACGAAATGTCCTACACAGCTCAACTGGTTCGTACTTTGGAGTACTTTGCAAACAAAGCCTAATACGAAGCAGCAGCTGGAATAAATATTAATTCCATAAAGCGGAAACAGATCTCATTTGTTTCCGCTTTTTCTAAGTTAACATCTGACAGATATGGTCGGTGTTAGCGATAAGCTGTTCCTGATTTTACTATGGATGGATTGGAACTGGACTGCCGGAGCAGAAGAAAACAGTGGAAATGATCCCGGGAAAATCATTTCGGTCTGTCCTTTCGGAAGGCAAAACGTAGTACAGAACAATCTGTTCAAAATACGGACATGGAGGAACGACGATGAATAAAAAAAGTGTGCGTGATGTAGAAGTAGCTGGCAAAGTGGTATTTGTACGTGTGGATTTTAACGTACCTATGGAAAACGGCAAAATTACGGATGACAAGCGTATCCGTGAGACACTGCCAACAATCAACTACCTGATTGAAAAAGGTGCAAAAGTTCTGCTGGCAAGTCACCTGGGTCGTCCAAAAGGTGAAGTGGTTGAATCCATGCGCCTGACAGCTCCGGCTGAGCGTCTGTCCGAACTGCTGGGCAAACCGGTGGCCAAAGCTGACGAAGCTATCGGCGATAGCGTAAAAGCAAAAATCGCCGATATGAAAGAAGGCGACGTACTGGTTCTTGAAAACGTGCGTTTCTACCCTGGCGAAGAGAAAAATGATGCTGAACTGGCAAAATCCTTTGCCGAACTGGCTGATCTGTTCGTAAATGATGCATTCGGCGCGGCTCACCGTGCACATGCTTCTACAGAAGGTATCGCTCACCACCTGCCGGCTGTATCTGGTCTGCTGATGGAGAAAGAACTGGATGTACTGGGTAAAGCCCTGAACAATCCGGAGCGTCCTTTCACAGCAATCATCGGTGGTTCCAAAGTAAAAGACAAAATCGATGTAATCGACAACCTGCTGAACCTGGCAGACAACGTAATCATCGGTGGCGGTCTGTCCTATACTTTCATGAAAGCACAGGGTCATGAAGTTGGCCAATCTCTGCTGGATGAAAGCAAACTGGATGTAGCTCTGGGCTTTATCGAAAAAGCGAAAAAACTGGGCAAAAACTTCTACCTGCCGGTAGATATCGTAATCTCCGATGATTTCAGCGCAGATGCAAACACGAAAATCGTTGAAGTTGGCGACATTCCTGCAGATTGGGAAGGTATCGACATCGGACCGAAAACTCGTGAAATCTATGCGGATGTTATCAAAAACTCCAAGCTGGTTGTATGGAACGGACCTATGGGCGTGTTCGAAATCGAACCATTCTCCCATGGTACACGTGCAGTCGCAGAAGCTTGTGCAACAACTGACGCTTACACTGTAATCGGTGGCGGTGACTCCGCAGCAGCAGCTGAGAAGTTCCACCTGGCTGATAAAATGAACCATATTTCTACAGGCGGCGGCGCTTCCCTGGAATTCATGGAAGGTAAAGAGCTTCCGGGCGTTGTGGCACTGAACGATAAATAAGTTTACAATAGAGGCAGTATGCATGTCGCAAGCAGGGCATGCAAGTATGGAATAGAAGGAGTGATCAAGCAGTGAGAACACCAATCATTGCCGGTAACTGGAAAATGTTCAAAACCGTTCCGGAAGCCAAAGCATTCATCGAAGATATCAAGGGCAAAGCAGAAGTAGAAGGCGTAGAGAGCGTAATCTGTGCACCATTTACCAACCTGCCTGCACTGGTTGAAGCTGTAAAAGGCACTTCCATCAAAATCGGCGCACAAAACCTTCATTTCGAAGACAACGGCGCGTACACTGGTGAAATCAGTGGCGTTATGCTGAAAGACCTGGGTGTGGACTATGTAATCATCGGTCACTCCGAGCGTCGTCAATACTTTGCGGAGACAGACGAAATCGTCAACAAAAAAGTACTGGCAGCATTCCGTCATGGTCTGACTCCTATCGTGTGCGTGGGCGAGAAGCTTGAAGAACGCGAAGCGGATCAAACCAAAGACGTATGTAAAGTACAAACTGAAGGTGCATTTGCTGGTCTGAGCGCAGATCAAGCCAAAGCAACCGTTATCGCTTATGAGCCAATCTGGGCGATCGGAACAGGCAAATCTTCCACTTCTGCTGATGCGAATGAAGTTATCTCTTACATCCGCGGCGTCGTGAAAGATCTGTACAACGAAGAAGTGGCAAACGCAGTTCGTATCCAATACGGCGGCAGCGTGAAGCCTGAGAATGTGAAGGAGTACATGGGACAAAGCGACATCGACGGTGCACTCGTCGGCGGTGCCAGTCTTCAGCCTGATTCTTACATTCAGCTGGTTGAGGGGGCGAAGTAAATGTCAGCACCAAAACCGGTAGCTCTGATTATTATGGACGGATTCGGTCTGCGCGCAGAAATGGAAGGCAACGGTGTTGCCCAGGCGAAGAAACCGAATTACGATCGCTATATGACAGAATATCCTCACACTACACTCACTGCTTGCGGTGAAGCGGTAGGTCTGCCGGAAGGCCAGATGGGTAACTCGGAAGTAGGTCACCTGAACATCGGTGCAGGCCGCATCGTATATCAGGATTTGACCCGCATTTCCAAGTCGATCCGTGACGGAGAATTCTTCCAAAATGAAGTGCTGAAGGGCGCATTCGAGAATGCTAAATCCGGCGGCAAAAAACTTCATATCTTTACACTGCTGTCCGATGGCGGCGTACACAGTCATATTGACCATCTGTTCGCTACACTCGATATGGCAAAAGCAGAAAACTTTGAAGATGTACTGATCCATGTATTCCTGGACGGACGCGATGTATCGCCGGACAGCGGTAAAAAATACATGGAACAGCTGACTGAGAAAATCAGCAGCGTAGGCATTGGCAAAATTGCCAGCGTACAGGGACGTTACTATGCGATGGACCGTGACAAACGGTGGGAACGTGTAGAAAAAGCTTTCCGTGCAGTTGCTTACGGTGAAGGTCCTCAATTCAAAGATCCTCTGACTGTAGTAACTTCTTCGTATGCTCAGGAAGTCTATGACGAGTTCGTAGAACCTTCCGTGATCGTCGATGCAGATGGACAACCGGTAGGAACTGTAGGCGATGGAGATTCCGTAATCTTCCTGAACTTCCGTCCTGACCGTGCGATCCAGCTGTCCCAGGCGTTCACACAGCCTGAATTCGCAGGCTTTGAGCGTGGCGACTATCCGAAGAATCTGTATTATGTATGTCTCACCACATACAGCGATACCGTTCGCGGACATGTAGCTTACGGACCGAAGAGTCTCGACAACACACTGGGTGAAGTGCTCGTGAAAAACGGCAAAACCCAGCTGCGTATTGCCGAGACAGAGAAATACCCGCACGTAACCTTCTTCTTTAGCGGCGGACGTGATGTGGAACTGGAAGGCGAGACTCGTATTCTGATTAACTCTCCAAAAGTAGCCACTTATGATCTGCAGCCGGAGATGAGTGCGCGTGAAGTGGCTGATGCTTGTATCGCCGAGATCGAAGCGGAAAGACAGGATGCTATTATCCTGAACTTTGCCAACCCGGATATGGTAGGCCATTCCGGTAAGCTGGAGCCAACGATCAAAGCGGTAGAAACAACAGATGAATGTGTAGGTCGTGTCGTGGAAGCGATTCTGGCCAAAGGCGGCGTGGCGCTGATTACAGCTGACCATGGTAATGCCGAGACCGAGATTGATGAGAATGGACGTCCTCAGACTTCCCATACCACCAACCCGGTTCCATTTATCGTCACTGACAAAAATGTAGTACTGCGTGAAGGCGGAATCCTGGGCGATATCGCTCCAACGATTCTGGATCTGCTGCAAATCGCGAAGCCGGAAGAAATGACAGGCACGTCCATCATTTCCAGTCGCAAGTAAACGATAGGCAGTCTGACGTACCATTTGGAACCAACGGTTTATGGCAGGTGTCATGGATGTACGATTAGCAGACAGGATCAGCTGTGAATTGATCACTCGCAGCCGAGAGAAAGTCTGTGTACATCATGGCCGAGCTCATGTCATGAGCCCGCATTTTCCGTAATGGACGCTGATAAATATCGCCTGCTGACCGGTTTGCAGGAAGTGGGCCTGTTTCTCGGCTTCATTTTATAAATCAAGGATCATCAAGATCCCAAATTACTTACCTAAAAAGGAGACTTTTTACTCATGACGATTATCTCTGATGTATACGCACGCGAAGTCCTTGACTCCCGTGGTAACCCAACTGTTGAAGTAGAAGTATATCTGGAATCCGGCGTAATGGGCCGCGCAATCGTACCATCCGGCGCATCCACTGGTGCTCACGAAGCTGTTGAGCTTCGCGATGGCGACAAATCCCGTTACCTGGGTAAAGGCGTACTGAACGCTGTTAAAAACGTAAACGAAGTTATCGCTCCAGAAGTTATCGGCATGGACGCTGTAGATCAACTGCTGATCGACCGTAAAATGATCGAACTGGACGGAACACCAAACAAAGGTAAACTGGGTGCTAACGCAATCCTGGCAGTATCCATGGCTGTAGCACGCGCTGCTGCAGAAGCTCTGGACCTGCCACTGTACATCTACCTGGGTGGATTCAACGCAAAACAACTGCCAGTACCAATGATGAACATCATCAACGGTGGTGAGCACGCTGATAACAACGTTGACGTACAAGAGTTCATGGTTATCCCTGCTGGCGCTACTAGCTTCAAAGAAGCTCTGCGTACAGGTGCTGAAATCTTCCACAACCTGAAATCCGTACTGAGCAGCAAAGGCCTGAACACAGCTGTAGGTGACGAGGGCGGTTTCGCTCCTAACTTCACTTCCAATGAAGAAGCACTGACTTCTATCATTGAAGCAATCGAAAAAGCCGGTTACAAACCAGGCGTTGACGTATTCCTGGGTATGGACGTAGCTTCCACTGAGTTCTACAAAAACGGTAAATACGAGCTGGCAGGCGAAGGTAAATCTTACACTTCCGCTGAGTTCGTAGACCTGCTGGCTTCATGGGTAGAAAAATACCCAATCATCAGCATCGAAGATGGTTGCTCCGAAGACGATTGGGAAGGTTGGAAACTGCTGACCGAACGTCTGGGCGAGAAAGTTCAACTGGTTGGTGACGATCTGTTCGTAACAAACACTGAACGTCTGGGCCGTGGTATCGAAGAAAACATCGGTAACTCCATCCTGATCAAAGTTAACCAAATCGGTACTCTGACAGAAACATTCGATGCAATCGAAATGGCGAAACGTGCTGGTTACACAGCAGTTATCTCTCACCGTTCCGGTGAATCCGAAGACAGCACAATCGCTGACATCGCTGTAGCGACTAACGCTGGTCAAATCAAAACAGGTGCTCCTTCCCGTACAGACCGTATCGCGAAGTACAACCAATTGCTTCGTATCGAAGATCAACTGGGTGAACTGGCGAAGTTCGATGGCCTGAAATCCTTCTACAACCTGACTGAGCACAGAGGTCTGACGAAGTAATTATTACTTCGCGATCGCAGCATTTTCCGGCTGACACCAGCCGGATATGACTGCACCATTGCTTGGTAGAATTGCATAAATAAAAATGTACAGGTCATGCTGCTCCCAAACGGTCTGGGCCGCTACTTAGCCGTCGAAAGGGCAGCATACCGATACATCCGCCAGTCATCTGCTTATGCAGGTGGCTGGTTTTTTATTACCAATTCAGACAGGTTCCGGCTTCCAGCCATTGCTATACAGCCGGAATTTGTGCTAAACTATAAATGCTGTTTCTATAACATGATTCGTGAATTTGTACATTTATAGATGTTCGGCGCATTCGCTCTAGGAGGTGGAATTCATGCAATTGACTTTGCAAATCTTGCTCACCATTTTTTCCATTGGTCTGATTCTTGTTGTATTACTCCAAAAAGGTAAAAGTGCGGGCCTGTCCGGTGCCATCTCTGGCGGCGCTGAGCAACTTTTCGGCAAAACCAAAGCACGCGGAATGGAACTCGTACTGCAGCGCGTAACAATCGGGCTGGCAGCAGGTTTCTTCATTCTGGCGATTCTGGTCGCTGTATTTAGATAAATAAGCCAGGTCCTTTGTGACTGGCTCAGGCACGTCCTGAATAGCCCGTTGCCGGGAGAGAAATTCTCTTCTGCAGCGGGCTATTTTTATGTATTCTGTTCATAAAGAGTTCATAGAGCGGGGCTATACTTGGAATTGTTCCCGAGCTTGTCCATTATTCCCATGTAAGTTGAAGAAAGACCGAAGTCCATGATGTGCAAGATCCTTTACGGTCCATTCGTCACTCCTTACCAAGGAGAGAGTGACAGATGGATCGTCTTTTTTTATATAAGGATCTGTAAGACCGATTTCATGGCGCTGATAATAATGCGCTAATAGAACAGTACTAACTAGTATGGCGCTAATAGTGCTCTACTGATTGTACTTTGCTAATTTCAACTACTGTAAATTGGAGGAAACTAATTTCAAAGAGAATTCCTTCAAACAAACACCTGCCTGCTTCATAGTGAAATAATACGATGTGCTGTTCGTCTAACTACGTAAAATAGCAGGCAATTCCTGAATATTTCGGGCGAAGTAAGGGGATTCGATTAATTTAGTGTATACTAGGGTATGTGTATACTAAATGAGGCATGACGGATCTGGCAGAAAAAGCCGTTGTCATGCGCACGGACTGCGTTTGACCTGTGTGTCATCGACACAGATCCGCTTGTATCGCATCGCAAACCAGGATTACATACGAACCGAATGCACATAATCACTGCTGACGGTTGGCCGAGGTGAAACCAATGATTACAGAAGAACAACTATTAACATTCATGCGCACTGACGCATATAAACCAATGACGTACCAGGAGCTGGAAGAGCATTTTCAAATTGAAGATGCCTCGGATTTCAAAGAACTGGTCAAACTGCTCAACAAGCTGGAAGATGCCGGCGATATTGTTGTAAATAATGCCAACGCTTACGGTGTGCCGGAGCGCATGGATCTGGTCCGTGGACGGATTCAGGCTCACGCCAAAGGCTTTGCTTTCCTGATTCCGGAAGACCGGGAGCATGGTGATGTATATATCAATGCCAATGATCTGAATACCGCCATGAACGGCGATACTGTATTCGTGAAGGTGACTTCCCGCAACACATCCGGTGGACGGATGGAGGGTGTGGTCGTTCGTGTAATCGTCCGCAAAAATACCCGTATCGTCGGCGTATTCCAGGCGCTGGACACGTATGCTTTTGTACTGCCGGATGACAAGCGGATCAACCGGGATATCTTTATTCCCAAGGAGTCGTTTGGTGGAGCGGTAGACGGCGAGAAAGTCGTTGCCGAGATTACCAACTATCCGGAAGGCCGTGCTGCGGCAGAAGGACGCGTTATCGAAGTACTTGGTCACAAGGATGATCCGGGTGTCGATATCATCTCCATTATCCGTAAGCATCAGCTGCCGGAAGCTTTCCCGGATGAAGTAATGGACGAGGCGCAGGCTGCGCCGGATGAAATTACCCAGGAAGAGATTATCCAGCAAGGACGCCGCGATCTGCGCGGTAAAAATATCGTTACGATCGATGGCGAGGATGCCAAGGATCTGGATGATGCGGTCAACGTGGAGCGTCTTGAGAACGGTAACTATCGTCTGGGCGTTCATATCGCCGATGTAGGCTATTATGTACGCGAAGGCTCTATGCTGGACAACGAAGCCTACAATCGCGGCTGCAGTGTGTATCTGGTCGATCGGGTTATTCCGATGCTGCCGCATCGCCTTTCTAACGGGATATGCAGTCTGAATCCGCAAGTGGATCGTCTGACTCTCTCCTGCGAGATGGAGTTCGACGAGAATATGAAGGTAGTGAACCACGATATCTTCACCAGCGTGATCAAGACCAAGGAACGGATGACATACAAAAACGTCCGCCGTATTCTGGAAGATGAAGATCCGGAACTGCTGGAACGCTATGCACCACTCATCGACGACTTCAAGCTGATGCGTGAGCTGGCGATGCAGCTGCGTGACAAGCGGATTCGCCGCGGCGCGGTTGATTTTGACTTTGAAGAATCCAAGATCATTCTGGATGAAAGCGGCAAGCCGATCGATATCGTAAAACGCGAGCGTTCGGTGGCCGAGCAGATTATCGAAGAATTCATGCTGGCAGCGAACGAGACGGTTGCCGAGCATTTCCACTGGCTCAAAGTGCCATTCCTGTATCGTATTCACGAGAACCCGGATCAGGAGAAACTGCAGGGCTTCCTGGCTTTCGCTGCCAACTTTGGTCATGCAGTCAAAGGTACAGGCAATCTGATCCACCCGCGTGCACTTCAGCAACTGCTGGAGCAGATCAAGGGCGAGAAGGAAGAGACCGTGATCAGCACAATGATGCTGCGGTCGATGAAGCAGGCGAAATACTCTGCAGAGAGCACAGGTCACTTTGGTCTGGCAGCAGAGTACTACAGCCACTTCACTTCTCCGATTCGTCGTTATCCCGATCTGGTCATCCACCGGGTGATCCGCGAAGTGATCGAGAACGGCGGCAGCGGCCTCACACCGGAGCGTCAAGCGTATCTGGAGAGTCGTATGGCGGATATCGCCCAGCAGTCTTCCGAACGCGAGCGCGTCGCGGTAGATGCCGAGCGCGATACCGATCAGCTCAAGAAGGCCGAATATATGCTGGACAAAGTCGGTCAGGAATTCGAAGGGATTATTAGCAGTGTAACCGGCTTCGGTATGTTTATCGAGCTGGAGAATACGGTAGAGGGTCTGATCCGTCTTGGTATGCTGACAGATGACTATTACCATTTCGACGATCAGCATATGATTCTGCTTGGCGAGCGCACTTCACGTATCTTCCGTATCGGGGACAGCATCACGATCCGCGTGGCGAACGTTAATATGGACGATCATACAATCGACTTTGAACTGCCGGATATGCCGAAAAGCAACCGCCGTTCGGGTGGTGACCGTGGAGCACGTGGGGATAATCGTGGTGGACGCGGAGCACAGGGTGCCCAAAATGGCGAGAAACGCGGCGGTGGCAGAGGCAAGAACAAAAATGCCAAAAAAGCCGAGCGCTTTGGTAAAGCAGCGAAAGCCGCCAAAGGTGCCAAAACCGACAAGCCTGCCAAAGCAGCACCCGCTGCAGCTTCAACTCCGGCTACACCGGCAACAGGCGAAGCAGCTGCAGCCGGCAAGCGCAAACGGAAAAAAGAAAAAGGGATCGGCTTCTCTTCATCGTCTTCATCCAGTGCACCAAGCCGCAGCTTTGGCTTTGGTTCCGGCAAGGGTGGATACGATAGCCCGGTCACTTCCTCCAAAAAAGGACAAGGACGCAAACGGCCAGCAGCCGATGCAGGTCCAGGATCGGCTGTCAGCCCGGCAGCTCCTAAGGGAGAAGCAGGATCAGGTGTAGGACGCCCGCGCCGCCGCAAGAAAAAGAATAAACCACAAAGTCCTGAATAAGCATCATCATCTGCTGACAATGTCTATTCGGTACGTCCCAGTACGATATATGCTGCAAGAGCAGTACATCGGACGGGCACGAATCGGTGGACAGCGTACAGATGATAAGGCCTACAGGGTGAAATAAAGACGGGAGATGCGCGCTGGGCAAGCAAGCGTGTATCATGGAACAGATCGCAAGCAGACAGTGCCGGGACCCGTATCATCGGCCCCGGCTTTGTTGCTTTGTCCCGAATCCCTTGCTACAATAAATGACCATAAGATCCGGCAATGACCGGCAAATCTCTGGAAAGGAGGAATCCAAGATGGCGACCAAAAAAGGCGAAAGCAAAGTGCTGGCCCAGAACAAAAAAGCATCCCACGATTACTTTATCGAGGATACGTACGAGGCCGGTATGGTGCTGACTGGAACCGAGATCAAATCGCTGCGCCGCGCACGCGCGAATATCAGCGATGCCTTCTCCACGATTCGTAATGGTGAAGTGTTCCTGCACAATATGCATATTAGTCCGTTCGAAGAGGGGAACCGGAGCAATCCGACCGACCCAACCCGTACGCGCAAGCTGCTGCTGCACAAGGAGCAGATCAGCAAGCTGATCGGTGCATCCAAGCGGGATGGCTATACGCTGGTACCGCTTAAGATCTATATCCGCAACGGCTATGCCAAGCTGCTGATCGGCCTCGGTAAAGGTAAAAAGCAGCATGACAAGCGTGCTACAGCTGCCAAGCGGGATGCACAGCGTGATATCCAGCGTGCCGTGCGGGATAGCCAGAAGATCGGCCGCTGATCGATAAGGCTGAGAAGCTGCAGGCAGGAGACAGTGTTAGATTTACCATGAATGAGGGTAATAACAGATATGGTAAATGGCTGTCTTGGTGAAGCGCCTGCAGCTACCCATTTGCAGGGAAATGTGGTATAATCAAAGTCTGTGGGAAACGAAAAAAGCGTTTGGTATTTATCAATCTGCTGCTGGATGTTCCCGGTGCGGTCCTTTCTATGGAGGGAAAGACTGCATGGATGATTGCTTTCGGATAACGAGACTCATGTGCTTGTATTCGTCTTAATCCAATCCCTTTTTATCAAGGGGGCGTTTTTTGGATTCGACGGGGGTAGGTCGGGCATGAGTAGCGGGTAGTGGGGACGCGTCCGCTTTATCAACGCTAAAGCCTATTAAACGGCAAACAACAAACTAACTACGCTTTCGCAGCCTAAGAAACTGTGAAACGTGCTCTCGCCTCGCATCGCCCATGTGCCAGGATGAGGGCCCAACTCTTAGTGGGCTACGCTGTCACATCTCCGCCTGGGGTGTGCTGAAGAAGATAATCAGGCTGACCCAACGTAGAGCCGGTTACAGGGCG
>Ga0308161_1001187_pt1 | contig 32988 bp, 26 predicted proteins | sample PhyFR2_FD_201034 | JGI IMG/M metagenome (GOLD analysis project Ga0308161, IMG submission 201034) | Phyllosphere microbial communities from UC Gill Tract Community Farm, Albany, California, United States - DLSLF.R2 | ecosystem: Host-associated > Plants > Phyllosphere > Unclassified | place: USA...
TCACGAGGCTCAGCGTCAACCGACCAAATTTGATAACAAAGGTAAACTTCCTTACACTAAAAAGCTGAGCGGTATTCGCTCCAAAGAAGTAGCGGGCGGTGGTTTTGGGCAACTCAGATTTGATGATACTACGGGACAAATTAGTACCCAGCTACAAAGTAGTCATGGTGCAAGCCAGTTAAATCTGGGGAAACTGAGTCATCCTAAAGATAAAGCGGAAAGTGAAGACCGCGGAGAAGGTTTTGAGTTACGTACTGACCAAGGGGGAGCTGTTCGTGCGGGGGCTGGATTATTACTTTCAACGTATAAACAAGCCCAAGCAAAAGCAGATCATTTAGATGTAGAGGAGACACAAAAACAACTGGAAGTTAGTCAGAAGAACACTAAAGCATTAAGTGATTTAGCCAAGAATCAACAAACGGATGAAATCGAATCTGTAGAGCAACTTAAAGTATTTGCAGAACAATTAGAAAAAGATATTGCCAAGTTTAAAAAATCTTTGATGCTCCTAAGTTCACCTGACAGCATTGCTCTGAGTACCCCGGAGGATATTCATCTATCAGCAGATGGGCAGATTAACCATTTTGCAGGGGATAGTATTAATCTTAGTACACAGAAAAACTGGGTGGGGCATGCGCTAAATAAAATTAGTCTATTTGCAGTTCAAGGTGATTTTAAGCTTGTTGCCGCACAAGGCAAATTTAGTATTCAAGCTCAATCTAATGCATTGGATATTTTATCGAAGTTAGGTATTCGTATTGCTTCTACTGAAGACCGTATTGAAATTAGTAGCCCCAAAGAGGTTTTGATTACTGGCGCCTCTTCACAAATTGCCCTAAATGGTTCTGGGATATTCCCCAAAACTGGTGGAAAGTTTGAGGTGAATGCTGGACAACACTTATTTAAAGGTGGTGCAGGTGCAAGTCAGTCTGCACAACTTCCAGAAGCAAAGCCATTAAAAGGTGCACTTGAGCTATTGAAAAGCTATGGTGGAAATGACTTTTTTAAACAAACCAGTTTTAAAGTTCAAGATTCATTAGGAAAGCAAGTTACGGGCACATTGGATAACAATGGCTTTGCAACGGTGACAGGAATTGCACCGGGTCCAGCAAAAGTCGAATTTGAGAAAGATCAACGGAGTTCTTGGGATCAAGGAAGCCATTTTACTACACGAAATTATACATGGTCTGATCAAGTCATTAATCGTGTAACTCAAGGGGCGAAGGATGCAATGGGCTCGTTAGGACAAAATATGATGTCGCAACTCAAGAGTAATCTCTTTTCCGGACAATCTTTGAATCTTAAAGATATGGGTAAACAAGCTCTTAGTGATTTAGGACAACAGACGCTAGGGCAGGTTAAAGAACAAGCCGTTACTCAAGTTTTCGGGGGTATTTCTTCACAGTTAAATACCCATTTGTCGCCTGAGCAAATGATGATGGGGCAAGGTGGTTTTAATCCAAATCCCACTGGTAATAAAGAATAAAGTTCAACTGCATTTTAAAAGATAAACAGTATTACAGATATGCTTTTGCATAGAGAAAAGGTTTTAGTTTTATGGCAACAAATAATATTAAGTCAACTTCAGAACAAAATAAGCCTGCGGTTGAACTTGCTGTTTTTAATTTAGAAAGTATTACTGAAGTTACAGACTTACAATTGATCGCAAAACAAATTCAGCAATATCTATTTGTACGCGGTAAAATTAATTTAGAACAATTACAAACTCATGCTTATACACCAACTGTAGCAAATATTTTTGCATTAACGGGAAGTGTTCTAGATCTATTGCTCTATATAACTGATAAAAAGACTGGGGATGCAGGGACACAGCAAACAGCCCTATTGGGAGCAAATCTGATTGGATTATTTTCAGAGCCGAATAACCAAGCGCATGCCCGTATGGCTTTACGTCCTATGTTAGGACTCATGGCTGAGTGTTTATATCTGGAAAACGGAAAAATGAAGAGTACGGATATAAAACGCTTGGGCCTACATTTAAATGCCATGATTGCGGGAGATTTAGAAAAATTCTTACAAGAAACTTTAGCTAAACTCCCAGAACTTTTAACAAATGCCACAATGTTGGGCCTCAATATTTTGCGCAGTCTTGGTACTCCTCTTTCTGCTGACTTTCCTATTACAAGGATTGGTTCAGCAGGCGCAAGTGCGGAAAAACGTGACCCTAAATTAAAATTTACCAATTGGGCTGTACCTTTAATTGATTTATTGGCAGCCCCTAGTCAATCAGATGATTCTGCAAAAATTAAGGTAGAGGTGAGTAGTGCACTTATCCAAGATGCTCTAAAGGCGACCGCTACTTTAGGTTCAGCGCTTCAACAGCAATCTAATGCTGGACAAAAATATACATTAGCTTGGCTTATACAAGAAAGTTTAAAGGCGATCCAAGAACAACAGAAAAAAGCGAATGCTAGTGTTCCTGCTAATCAAACTGGGGAGCATGAACAGCATACGAAAGGCGATATTTTGGAGTTTGTCAGTCTACAGGCGAACGCTTTAAATGCTGCACCTTGTACAGGTGTAGATTCACAATCGTCTAATAGTATTAGTTATTCAATTGGTGCTGAAAAAGTAGAACATATTGATTTTTCTCTACCTAAGATTAATTTCTCCTTCAGCCGTCATTATCATTCACAACGAGGTGAGTTTGATAACGGTATGATCGGTGCACGTTGGATGATGCCCTTTTCCAATGTAATTAAACAAAGCTCTAAAGGTTATATATTTATTGATGATCAGGGACGAAAACATCAGCTTCCATCCTCAATAGCACACCAAGCTTATGCTGCACCATTCGAAAACCTCACAGTTCAACCATTAGAAGATGGAGATTTAATTTTAAATTTTGGCACAGAATGGAATTTGCAGTTCCATAGCTTTAATGAAGGTAAAGACTACCAGTTAATCCAACAGCTTAATGGCAGTACCCAAGAAAAAATCATATTGAGTTACTTGTTAGTAGGACAGGATGCGTATTTACAGGCGGTCAATTTTCAATTTAAAAGGGCAAAGCATACACTTAAATTTGCTTTTAATGATCAAGTGAAAATTATTGCCATCTTTGTTGATGATCAAGTAGAGCCTTTAGCTAAATATGAATATGATCAATATGGTAACTTAATAAAAGCCTATGACCAAAATGGTCATACTCGTCAATATGAATACAACCAAGCACATCAACTCACTCGTTATACAGATCGTACTGGGCGAGGGCATAACATTCGTTATGACTCTATAGAGGTTAATGCGAAAGCTATAGAGGAATGGGCAGATGATGGTAGTTTCCACACCAAATTGAAATGGCATCCTCGATTACGTCAAGTCGCTGTTTATGATGCGTATGAAACCCCAACTTACTATTACTACGATTTGCAAGGTTTCACTTATCGTATTCGTTTAGCAGATGGGCGAGAATCATGGTATTCCCGTGATAAATACAAGCGAATCACGAGACAGATTGACTTTAATGGTCAGGAAATCCAACAAGAATATAATGATAAAGGGCAATTAATTAAAATCGTACAGCCAAATGGTGGGGTGATTCGTTTTGCATATAACGAACAAGGACATTTGATTGAAGCTAAAGATCCAGAAGGAAGTATCTGGAAATGGGAATATGATACACAAGGCAATATCAGTAAAGAAATTAATCCTTTAGAGAAAATAACTCAATATAAATATAATAGTGGCAACCAATTGATAGAAGAGATTGATGCCAAAGGTAACTCTAAAAAAATCCTATACAATGACCTTGGACAAATACTTTCTTATACAGATTGTTCTGGGAAAAGTAGTACATGGGAATATGATGAGGATGGAGTTCTTAAGGCCGAGCAAGCTGCTGATGAAAATGCCGTTCAGTATAAATACAGTACACAAGGTAAGAATAAAGGGCAGTTACAAACCATCATTCATGCAGATGGACTAAAAGAACATTTCGAACATGATGAAGAGGGACGCTTACTTAAGCATACCGATACCAAGGGTTTTGTTACTCAATATCAATATAATTCTGTGGGGTTAATGGCCCAACGAATTGATGCTAATCAATCTCAGGTTAGTTATGAGTGGGATAAGCAAGGGCGTTTGAATAAGCTTATTAACCAAAATCATGCTGAGCATCAATTTGACTATAACCACTATGGGCAGTTAGTTCGCGAACAGGCATTTGACGGTGAGGAAAAATACTTTAGTTATACTGAAAGTGGACAATTGTCAGAGATCCGACAGCCGAATATCTTGAGTCGATTCAGCTATCATGATGATGGTCAAATCGCATCAATAATCTATACAAATATAGAGACAAGACAGAGTCAAAAACAAGAGCTTGAATACAATTTAAATCAACAGCTTATTAAAGCAAGTAATGAAGTAAGCCAGATTGATTTTTACCGCAATGCACTTGGACAAGTGATTAGGGAACATCAAAACTATAAAGTTCCAAATTCTGTACCACTAACAGCAGTGTTACGTTATGAGTATGATGAGTTAGGTAATTTAAGCAAAACGATTCGACCAGATGGGCAAGAGCAAACTCATTTAAGCTATGGCTCAGGGCATGTTTATGGTGTTGGTTTCAATCAACAAGATATGGTGGCTTTTCATAGAGATGATTTACATCGTGAAACAACACGGATGCTGGCAAATGGCCTAATCCAAACCAGCAATTACAATACTATCGGTTTATTAAGTTCACAAATCGTAAATCCTGAATCGGAAAGTCAAATTCCATTACAGGTTTTGAAATATCAAACAGAGCGTCATTACCAATACGATAAAAACTATTTATTGGCTCAAATAAAAGATAGTCGTTTAGGGCAGCTGAATTACCAATATGATGCAATTGGCCGAATAATTAAAAGCCAAGGGCCAGAACATAATGACAGTTTTTATTTTGATCCAGCGAATAATTTAATAGATTCTAAAGCCACTCAATCTTCTGAATTGAAAAGCAATTTAGTTGCTCAATACCAAGGTAAGAATTATAAATACGATGCACAAGGTAATGTCACTGAAGTAAGTGAAACTGGAAAAATGCTCAAATTGAAATGGGATAATTTGAATAGACTCATTCGTACTGATCTTAATGGGCAGATCACCGAATATGGTTATGATGTCTTCGGACGACGACTTTACAAGAAATCATCCCAAGAACTTACACTGTTTGGTTGGGATGAAGACTTAATGATTTGGGAGTCTGGGCAATATCAAGATAGTGAACAGAACTATACCAAACACTATGTGTACGAACCGAATAGCTGTATACCACTATTCCAAACAGGCTACAGAAGTTTTATTCAGTTAATTGAAACACCGGACTATTCTAAATTCCAAACAGAAGCTTACTCTATCCATAAAGATCCGATTTGGCGTGATGACTCTAGACGTAATAGAGCTGAATTGGAGAGGGTTAGCTTTTACCATTGTGACCAGATAGGTACACCACAAGCTTTGAGTAATGAATTAGGAGAGCCCGTTTGGGAAATTACTTTAAATACTTGGGGTAAGGCTCTCAATATAAAAACAATTAATGAAAGTAATCCATTTGAGCAAAGCAACGTACGTTTCCAAGGGCAATATTACGATAAAGAGAGTGGATTACACTATAATCGTTATCGCTACTATGATCCGCATAGTTCAAGATATATAAGTAAAGATCCGATAGGATTAGATGGTGGACTAAATACTTCGGCTTATGTAAGTAACCCAACTCAATGGGTGGACCCAATGGGGTTACAGCCAGTAGGTGGGAAAAAACCAGGATTAGGTATTGGCTTTTTATTCCCAAATACAATGGCTGGCTTCGCTAAAGATCCAGATGATGCTCGTACTTTAAGAGCATTAGGGGCAATACGTAATAATAACTTGGCGGCAGTGTCTGTAGCAGGCTATGGACCTTATGTTGTGGCAGGGACAGCAGCAGCTGGATCTGCTGCTGCACCAGTAGTAGGAAGAGTGGCTGCACCATTTATTGGTACTGGAGCACAATTAGAAGGGGCTGGTTTAACGGTTGGAACTGTGGGCAAAGCTGCTGTCACAAGTGCGGGCATTGGTGGAGGCTTGGACGTAATTGCTCAAGGAGCTAAGTGTAAATGTTTAAAAGATATTAATCTTGTCCGTACTGGAGGAGTCGCTGCGGTAAGTGCTGTAACGAGTGGATGGGGAGCAACAACCTCAGCTGCCGCTGGTGTTGGGCAAGTCGGTTGGAAAAGTATGGCATTAAATGCTCCAAAAATAGGGCAATTTCTTAAAAATAATACTTCAGGATTAGTTATATTCGCAAATGAGCAAATGATTGGGCAAGCTGGTTCAAGAGCAGTTAAAGCTGCAACTGATAAAGATAAATCAAGTAAGAAATAAGGTGAAATGATGTTAACGATGTTGGTAGAAGTGATTATGGGTGTTTTTATTGCTAATTTTAAAGCATCTGAACATCCTATTATAAATATAATAGTACGTGGCCTTTTGGTTGCGGTAATCGGCTTTTTTATAGCATTATTTTCGTCAATCGTAGAAGGTTGGGATTTTTCGATTGGGTTTGCTTTAATATTTAGTCTAGTAATTGGTATGCTCGTAAGTGTTTTTCTGTTAGTGGTGGAGATTTTTTTTAATTATATTGATAAAAAATAGTAATGCTAACAATGCTAATTGAAGTGATTATGAGTGTTTTTATCACGAACTTTAAAGCATCAGAGCATCCTATTATTAATATAATCATACGAGGCATTATCATTGCTGTAATTATGTTTTTATGGATGATGCTATCAGACTTTTCAAATGGGAAAGAAAGTTCTATTTGGCTAGGGCTTGCAATAAGTATTGGATTTGGTTTTTGTATAAGTCTTTTTCTTTTTCTTATCGATAAGTTGTTTAGCTATTTTGATAAGAAACAGTAATGCTGACTGCGCTAGTTGTAGTTTTTATAAATATCTTTTGCTTTAGCAATCATGATCATGAGTCACCAGATGGATAATTAATTATCAAGGATTATGTTCAGGTATACGAATCTTCCTCCTTTTTTAAACAGATCAATAAGAAGTCTATTGATATTGGAGTGGCGAATAACCTAAATGGCTTATTTCCAATAAAGCTTTAGGTAGAAAGTTGTATATAAATTTTAATAAGCGCAATATCAATCAACTTATTATCTATTGTGCTTGCGATCGGTATTAGCTATTAAAAGGGACTTGATCGAGAACAACCGACACTAAGTGAGAAAGTAAAATAAGCTCTCCACTTACATCTCCCAAATCATGCCCCAATCTGGCTTAGATTGGGGCTATCCATTTCCTTTTGCTATTCCTTCATTTGGATGATCTTCGCTTCAATAGCTCTGAGGTTTCGGGTAAATAAGAATGCATAGGAGTAATTTCATAAACTATTGTAATGCTGACGTGATTTTTCCATAAACTTGTTTTAATTCAACATTTCCCTCTAGTTTAGGATTATTTGAAAATTCATTACGGAGATATTGATCTAGGATAGACAATGATTCTCTATTAACGTTGTTAATCGGAATATTTCCATCTTCTTTTAAATTAAAAGAAATTACATTATTTAAATCATCTCTAGTAGATTGAGACATATTACTTTGCATAAGACTTTTTAGTTGATCCGTATTGTTTTCTAATAGAGTCAACTTAAAGGCATTATCTACATAGCTTAAGCTAGCCTGTGTATTATTATTTGCTGCTTGAATAATATCTGGAATAACATCAACGCCTGTAGCTTCACCATATTCATAAAGTATCTTTGTAGCCATATCACCTAGATTTTGAGCTTCACTTCGACTGTTGATTGATTTTAATTCCGAACTTAATGTATCAATAACTAACTTATTATTTGGATTATTAGAATTGATATCCATAGAGTTTATAATTTCTAGTAGATCATGACGCGAATTTGCACTTTTTTCGCCTAAAGAGGAAATACGGCTATATGTCTGGGTAATTTCAGGAAGTAAAGAGGGATTTCTTAGGTACATTAAATTATCTTTAATTATTGCTTTAAAGGCATTATCAGCCCCAAGCCAATCATACTCTTTGAACATACGCCATAAAATTTCAGACTTCTCATCCAAACTTAATTTACTGTTTTTCATTATGTTTTTATCAATTAAACTAGAAAATTCATTTAAATAACTTTGAATGTTTTCAGGATTCTGCGCTAGTATAGAATGTGTATCTTCTTGTTTGAAAGGAGCATTATTAATGAAAGCTTTGAGTGAGTTCAATGAGGCATTGATATCTTTGTTATTAGAATCTGTCTGAATACTTTGGTCCGTAATATGATCACCAGAATCTTTTAAACTTTCTTGTATAAGCTCCACAAGAGAGTGGTTTTTATTTGGCTTAAAGTAAAAATAAATAGAAATTAAAATAATTAAACATGTTATTAAAGTCAAAGTAACTTTCTTCAAAACTATAGCTCCCACATCACCTACAGAGTAAGTGATGCTTTTAAATTATAAATTAATAACTAAATTAGACAAAAGGACGATATATATAGATTGCAGGTGCATTCATATCACCTAATCCCTTGTTAGTTGTGTTATATGATTGATATGTAAGTTTAATATTATTATATTTCATTGTTTGAGTTACATCATACCAAGACTCTGGATTCACAGCAGTTACTACAGCTGTATGATCAACAGAATTACTTGAACCCCCAATAACAAAATCAAAATCTAAGTAAACAATATCTCCAACTCTAATTTTTGAGAGATCAAGTGGTGATAGAGTTCCATTTACAAGTGTAGTCTTAGTAACTAGATTTAATCTAACTCCTTTGGACTGTAAATTTGTACTATTCGCTGAGTATGTGAACATTGGTTGTGCACCACGCCAAGCTATAGTCTGGCAAGTATTGCTTGTTGTATTACACTTATAAAATACACTCGTATTTTGAACAGCCTGAACCACCGAAGATTGTGAAAGTAAGGTTTGATTCAAGGTTTTAGAATTTATTATTCCTAATAATCCACCTGATATTGTTTGATTTGCAAAATTAGTGCAATTTCCCCCCACACCTGAAACATTAATAAATGGGTTGGATGTTGTACTGTATGACAAATTATAGTTATTTACAGCATAGCTAACAGCTGTCGAGGGTGTATATGCTGCGCTAACAGAACTCGAAAGTAGTACAATAAATAAGGACGTAATAATATTAGACTTATTCATAAATTTTACCTTTTATTAAAATAATTAAGATCGAATTTTAACTTATTTTTTTAATTAATTAAAATATATTTTATAAAAACTTGGTGTGACTATTGAGATTCAATTATTATATTCCAAAATTTATGCTCCGATTTCGCTTATTCGAGGTGGGAAAGTAATTATGCATTTGATATTTTTAATGATGAAAAAGTATTAAATGATTTGTCTAATTTAAAGGGATATCTGATTGTAGACTTGGGTCATAATTCCGATGTAATTGGCGGATCATTCTGCAATCACTCCATCAGATGCAGGAATATATTTAAAAGGGCAGTTTGATGAATTGTTTTCTAGAAATGACATCTTAGAGCAACAGAAAATTAAAATTTTTAAGCTAGAGAGTGACCTTAAGGCAAAAAGTGATGATGTAATTGCTTTGTCTGCCAATTTAAAGCATTTGTCTGATCGAACAGATATACAGACATTAATCAAAGAAAATAAGAGTTTAGTTGAACTTAATTATGAACTCAAACAACAGGTGAGTAATGGAAGGAAGGACGACGCAACCAACAAAAGAGGCTCCGTGGTGATGTTTATTATTACCGTTGTTGCTGTTATTGCAGGAGCAGTATTAGGAAGACTAATGTGAAGACAGTAGATAAAGCTAAGCTGGTGATAGAGGCTTTGAAACATAAATCATCGGTGCAGGATATTAAAAAGCAGATTTGTAATGATAATGCTGACTGGGATAGAGTCAGCAAAAAAGCTTATGATTTATATCTTCAAGAAGCGCGTAAACAACGTAAAGTAGATGAAAAAACTCGTCATGTAATTGCTACTCCGCTGGAAGAAATCAATGATCTCATTCAGTTGAATAACAACCTTGTACAATATGCTCTAAGTTTACCATCAACTGTAACGGGGGCTGATGTATCGAATATTCAAAAGTTAATTTCTGATATGCCAGCAAATGAACATAAAATCATAGATGCCTTTGCAAGCATTATCATGAATCCTAGAATGCGAGCGCTACAGAAAAAGGGGCGATTTGAACATTTCCCTCCTTTTAAAAGCTTTGTACACATCATTGAATCTGCTGTGATTTCTTACTATCGAGGCAATTTTATTGGTTCTTATTTGACCTTGATTCCTGTTGTTGAGGGGGTGATGTTAAGGTGGCTTGGTTATTTCGGAACGGGTAAAAAGCCTACCTTTCCTGATCTAAAGACATTCTTTAGCAATTCTTATCAGAGACAACCATGTCCGGGTAATGTTTTGTTTCATGATGTTTTCTCAAAAGCATGCGATAAGTTACTTACAGAACACTTATTTAAAGATTCGCAAGAGGGTGATGCATATTCAAACTTTAATAGGCATCTAGCATCTCATCTGCTTAGTGATTCGCAATTTGCGACTAGAGAAAACTGTGTAAGACTCTTTTTGTTCTTGGATTTAATGTCGGAGCTTTACTTATACGAAGCTCATTGCGGTGGTGATCCAAGATTTAAATTGAGCAGTGAAGACATATCACTTGAATTTAATGAATATCTTAAATTAATGGTGCAGTTACATAGCCCTGAAAGAGTTCTTTTAGGTATCCCAATGGACACTAAACATACTTCATCAGGTGACCAATGACAGAACCTGCAACATTTGAAGAGTTTAAGTCATCTTTAACTGAGAGAGACTTAGATGGTATAGATTCGGAACATACTTACTCGACACTCGCGTTGGTTAAGTCATTCAATGCCAGCGGTCCACACATGAACCGTTGGTGGGTAATGACCCCTGTGAACTGGTCTTGCCCGTGTTGTAAAAGGACTAAGGCAGAAATAGTAAGGTTAAATAAAAATAATTATCTAACCTGCCAATTACATGAGCATCATGACCACATGAAAGATGTGGTTAAAGGACTTTTTGAAAAGTATTCGATTCAAAAAGATCATATTGTAGCTGATGAGCTTTCTGAAAAATTTGCTATCAAGGCTGCATTCTCTTTATCTGCTTATGACAATACGGTTGTTTGCTTTGATTGTAATAAAGCAGATGCAGATGCCAAAAAGATAGTAAAAGCGCACAAGTATTTTTCTTTCTCGCCACGTGAGATCGCAGAGTTCGTCAAACCCACACCAAATCAAGAACATGAAATTGACCCGCTACTTGCACAACAAGTGTGGGAAAGGGCTAAACCCATTTTTGAAATGAGAATGGAGTTTGCTGAAAAATTCGCAAAAATTGCGGCTGAAAATCAAGATTGGTATCAACCATCAGAAAGAACTGCTAAGCAAATTGAACGACTTGCTAAATGGCATTTTGAACGTCATGGATTACACCAATTTGATAGATATGAACCGGAGAGGCTGCTTTATAATCCAGTACCATTTAAAGGTGCGAACAGTTCATGGCGGTTAAAAGATAACCCTATAGTTAAAAAGAAGCCTTCAAACAATGAGCTTGCTCATCTTATTGCTACACGAGGGAAATATTGGACCAGATATGAAGACAATTGGTCCTGTCCTTGTTGTTTTAGAGATAAATATGATTGTGTGAGGCCTTCAAAGAAAAATTCATGGATCTTTGAGGTTAAAACAGCTTCTCTATTTTCAATCGAAGAGATGAATTTCGATTCCAACCCTGCTCCAATGTGCGTTGATTGTGTCGATATGGCATTGAATTTTGGGCGGGAAGTGTTGGAGTTAAGCGGAAAGCGTTCGATGATCCAGTTCCCTAGTTCTGTTCTTACTTTAAAAGAGCTTCGAGAAATTGTAATTGCTAGGCCACATTCTCAACACAAGTTTAAGAATGATGTCATTGACCGTATCATTCCAGAGATTGTACAAAGGGTTGTTCAGTTTTGTGATGGGTTACTATGACTAAAAGTATAAGATATCAATTTACAAGAAGGATTTAGCTCAACCAAACAGATCGACGAACAAAGCAGCAAGATTTTATCAATAGGCCTTAGATTATTTTGCATGGTAAGGCTATGGCAATGCTAGCTTTGAGGTGTGTGGTGATGAGGGACTGGATATTGTGGAGGAGTTCTACACGGATGAATCAAGGTCAGAACTGCATCAACAGGCCCCTGACTTGCCCCATGTTCAAGATATTCAGAAAGGTTTGCAGCAGAGTGTAAGGGCAGTAAATTGAAATGAAAGCTTTTGATTGAGTAAAGAAGTTTATCAGAAATGGAGTAGACAGAGTTGCCTTGTTTTTGTGATAAAGTATTTATTTAGTTTATAGGCGTGTGACAAAAAGCACGCTTCACGATACATTTCTCCAATGGGATACCAATGTCGTAATCCCATGTCCTTCCTCAAGATTTGGGCTTTTTTTTTATCTATAAAAAGGTCGGGGATCTTTATTACCTATTTTTAAAACCATAAAAGTTCAATACATAAATAATTGTTTCAACTTCTTTTTACTATTTAAACTTGGGCTTTAGATATAAATTATACTTTTTTATATTATCGAAATCTTCTTTATAGATACGGCTATACAGGTAACACAGGATTAAAAATGAATAATTTGAATTTTAAAAATCTAAAGAAGTATTGGTTGCCATTAGTGGGTATTGCTTTAATTGCAGCCTCTTTATTATTGGCATTTGCTTGGACCGCTGGTCTATTTGGACATCGAACAACATCCAAAAACTTTTTGGGTGACATATTGAACAACTTTGATCCCGGATATCGACGTGCACACGGTAAAGGGATTTGTTTTGATGGCACTTACCACAGTAATGGTGCAGCAGCGGCACTCTCGAAAGCCAGTGTATTTATCAAGTCTGATATACCAGCGATTGGTCGGTTTTCTATTGGAGGCGGTAACCCGCATGCGGCAGATAATTCGACAGCAACAGTGAGCATGGCTTTATTACTTTCCGCAGCTGATCATTCGCAATGGCGCATGAAATTAAACAACTTTCCCTATTTCCCTACGCGAAATGCTGAAGGTTTTTTGGCCCAGGTAAAAGCATTTAAACCAGTTTCATCTACTGGCAAACCTGATCCAGCCCTTGTTGAGGCTTTCTTAAAAGAATATCCCGAAGCGCTTAAGTCTATTGAGCAAAAGGCAAAGATGCCATTAACCGGTAGTTTCAGCGGTGCAGAATTTTATGTCGTAAATGCATTTATATTGCGGGCCGCCAATGGACAAGAACAGCCAGTCCGTTGGTCTATGCGCCCTCATTCAAAATTTATTAGTCTGACCAAAGAACAACATGATCAAGCTGATCATGATTTCTTATTTAAAGACATCAAGAAACGTTTAGTAGAAGGGCCGCTGTATTGGGATTTAGTTTTGCAACTTGCCGAGCCGGGAGACCCAGTGAATGACCCGTCTCAACCTTGGCCAAAAGAACGCAAAGAAGTTATAGCAGGAACATTGGAAGTTAAAAATGTGACTGAACAGGTAAATGGCGTCTGCCGTGATATTAACTTTGACCCAACATTGGTTCCACCAGGAATTGAGTTATCAGATGATCCAGTACTCGCCGCACGAGCAAGCATCTATTCACAATCTTACAATGCTCGCTTACGTGAAATTGGGTTTGGTAAAGCAACGGATGCCGTGGGCAAATAGGAGAGATCAGCCATGCAAAAGAAATCTAACGATAATGCTCCACGTCATTTTAATTTGACTGCTCGAATACTGCATTGGTTTATGGCGGCAGCAATTTTGGCCATGCTATTTATTGGGGTAGGAATGACAACCTCAATTACTTGGCGTCCGTGGTTAATCGATATTCACCGTCCTTTAGGGATCGCAATCTTATTATTGGTCATCATTAGATTAATAAATCGACTCTATTATCCAATTCCACCTTTACCGCCGACTGTACCACGCTGGCAGGCGTTTATTGCCCATGCATCACATTGGCTGCTTTATCTTTTGATGTTTAGTTTGCCTTTGCTCGGATGGGCAACACTATCGGCAGGTAATTGGCCTGTAACTTTATTTCCGGGTTGGGACCTGCCACCTATAGCAACCACCAACTCTACGCTCTACGCTTGGTTTCGTACTTTACACGGAATTTTGGCTTGGCTGTTATTTGCTATCGTTATTGGTCATCTGTCTGCTGCGTTATTACATGCATGGGTTTATCGCGATGGCGTATTCTCAAGTATAGCTTTGGGCTCTTCTGAAGCCTCAACGAATGGATCTTCTTCTGGGCCAGATAGAGCTAATGAAAAGGAGAGTGCTGATTGAAGGTAGTAATTCAGTGCTTACGTTCAGATCAGGTGAACGAGAGGGAAAAGGTTCTGCATTATTTTCTGATTTTTTCTTTAGAAATTTCAGGTTTTTATTGGAGCGAGCATATATGTTAAATGAAATAGCTGGGCTAGTGATGTCTAAGGCTATGGAAATGTTCAGTGGGCAGGGACGGGGAGCTGAGTTAAGTTCTGCTAAAGATACAGCTTATGGTTTACTTTGTAGCATCACGGAATTTGTTGATCATGAACGCCGTGCGATGAGCCGTGATCATCGATTGAATTCAGCATGGTTTGGAATGGGAGCCAATATTAAACAACGTGGACTGGAACAGGCATTAAGAATGGTGTCTTAAAAATACAGCTTATTATTCAGTTTGCTTTAAGCTTAACTGTTTAGCCTAAGTCTATTCTTCGCGCTGCGTCTTAAAATTAATTCAAGTCGATCTTTAGCCACATTTCTCCGAATGTGGCTTTTTTATGCCTTTAAAATACAGGAGTCCCCTTATGGGAAAAGTTATGGTGAGCTAGCAACAAAACAGATGAACTATGAATAATCGACATAAATACGAAAGTAGGAGGAATTAGAAAATTTTCGTAAATATTAATTTTCCAATCACTTTTCTACAGGCTTAAACCTATCTCTTCATAGTTCAAACAGAATTAAAAAATTATAGTAAAATGAAAGAGAATTCTATTCAGTAATAGATATTAATTAATAACTTTAGATGAGCATTCACTTTTCATAAATCCGAAAATTTTGCTTGTTGATTTAGAATACTAATACCATAAATTAATAAGAATACAAAGCAATTTAAATATAAGGTAATTGACCTAAGTAGATAAGGTAGTGCTTTTTTAAGAATTCTGATTCAAAATAACCATAATTTTAATTGTTGATTTGAAGTATTTTTCTGAAAAAAGTTTTGAATTCTCTTTTGTAATAATTATTTTTGTAAATAAGTTCAGTAATCATGATATAGAACTGTAATATTACTTAATGTTAAATATATGGACTATAAGATCACAATGAGATAAGCTGAAAATAATGTAATGAATAAGTGATTTTCTAGTTTTTATTGAGTAATGGCACGATCCATAACAAGCAACTCAATACCAGTAATTAATATTAATGCAGCAATTTTGCGTGAAAATAATAAAATTTTTTTCAATGTGATTATTGAAGATTATAAAAAATTCCTTTGAAAGATATTTTGTGAAAATGGATTTTATAGAATTTTTATTGAAACTGTGAATGTTATTGATAAATTATAAATTTTTAATATTGTAGAAGATTATTTGAAATGTTTTTATCTCTATTTTATATAATAATTTATTAATCTAATTAAGTAATTACTTAATTTAATGCTATCTCTGAAACTATTAAATTTAAGTTAAAAATATAAATTTTTTTGTTAAGAGTGAAAGAGAGAAAAATGAAAAATTCATTAATAATTTTTATATATCAATAAACAAAAAGGAATACTGTAAAATAAATATTATATTTCAATGGTTTAATATTGTTTAGTTGTGTTTGATAAAAACTTGTAATTGTAAAAAAACAATATATAATCACATCGGTAGACAGATCTGTCTCCCATTGATTAAATAAACTATTAATTGGAATAAATAAAATGTCACTAAACTCATCATTGAAAGAAGTTTTAGAAAATGTAGTTGAAAATTTAAATATATCAGAACACCCTTATTTTAAAAAACTATCTAAAGGAGAAATGACTAAAGAGCAATTTTTGAATAGTCAAATAGAGTTTGCACCATTAGTTAGTTTTTTTAATCGTCCGATGGCTTTAGTTATTTCAAATATTCCAGATGCATTATTAAGAATGGCATTAGTTGATAATCTTTGGGAAGAGCATGGGAAAGGTAATCCTGAAAAAGTACACGGTAAAACTATTCTTAAATTAATTGATCGTTTAGGAGGTAATTCATCATCTATTAATGATGAGCCAACAGCTAATATTAAAATTTTTAATGATGCATTGCGTGGTGCATCAATATTTCAATCTTATCAGTTTGCTACAGCAATGTTTAGTGGAATTGAAAGAGCATTTGTAGATATTTCTAGTATTATTTGCCAGAGTATAATCGATCAAGGTTGGTTAGAAGAAGATCAAATTACCCATTATGGATTACATAAAGAAATTGATATTCAACATGCTGAAGACTTTTTACATGTAGTGAATAGTGATTGGGAAAATAATAAATCCATAGAAGAAATTAAGTCAGGTATTGAGTTTGGAGCAAATCTTTTTCTCAATGTTTATACTGGTTTTTATAATAATATTAAATAAATAGAAGATTAAGCCCTTGAAAAAGGGCTCATTGGAGAATGAGATGGAAGATACAATTTTAAATGTAGTAGGAAATACTCCTATTATTAAATTAGCAAATATTTCAAAAAAATTAAAAGGTAATATTTTTTTGAAAATGGAATTTTTAAATCCATGGATGTCAGTTAAGGATAGAGTAGCCCTTAACATTATTGAGGATGCGGAAAAATCTGGAAAATTAAAGAAGGGTGGGCATGTGGTTGAGGCCACGAGTGGTAACACAGGAATATCCTTAGCAGGTGTATGTGCAGTAAAAGGGTACAAACTCACAATAATTTTGCCTGAATTTGTTTCATTAGAAAGAAAATTATTACTGCGAATGTTGGGTGCTGATTTGATACTTACGCCCGAGTCGCAGGGATTACTTGGACCAGTTGCTAAATCAATTGAAATGGCTTCAAAAGACCCGAATATCTTTATAGCTGATCAAACAAGAAATTTAGCAAATCCAGAATCTCATTTAAAAACGGCTGAAGAAATTTGGGAACAAATGGATGGAAATATTGATGCATTTGTTTCAGCCTCTGGAACAGGTGGTCATATTTCAGGAATTGGACAAGGATTAAAGAATAAAAGACAAGACATTAAAGTAATTGCAGTGGAGCCTTTCCAGGCAGCTGTGCTTTCAGGTCAGACTAAAGTTGGAGAAGCTGAAGGAAATCATGGGATTATTGGAATAGGACCAGGTTTTATTCCCAAAACTTTAGATAGAAAAGTAATTGACCGGGTCATTGTAATTGATCCAGATAAAAGTTATGAAACTGTATTAGAAGTGATGAAAAGTGAAGGAGTGTTGATTGGGGTAAGCACAGGAGCAACAATATATTCAGCTATGCTTTTAGCAAATGAAGAGGAAATGCGAGATAAAAATATTATTGTAGTAGGTGCAAGTGCAACGGAAAGATACTTGTCAACAAAACTTTCGGCTGATGCTAATAAATATTTGAATGAATTGGTTCCGGAAGCTGCTAGTCCAGAATTTATTGAATTGCTAAAAAGTAGTAATTAAAAATGCAGTTAATCCAATATTGTATAAAAGTGTTTACTACAGATAAATTACAGGGAAATCCTGCAGCAGTTATTTTACTCAATGAAGAAATACAGCATGAGAAAATGCAGAGGATAGCATTTATAAATAATTATCCTGAAACTGTTTTTCTTAAAAAAATTGGTAAAAAAGAATATTTTATTTATTGGTTTACACCCACTAGAGAAACATATGATGCTGGACATGCAACTATAGCTGCTCAATATTTTATTGCCAAAATTTTAAAAGAAGAAGGAAGTATTAAATTAATATGGAAAGAAAATGATGAAATGAGAACAAGAGAGTTTGATACAAAAAAATATAATTTTTTGAGTTTTGAAAATGATGTAAAAATAGATGCCCATATTGGAAATAAGAAAATGTTTAATATGGAAAAAGATATTGTTATTGTGCTAGATAGTGAGGAGAGTATTAAAAAATATAAGCCGAATTTTGAAGAAATTGTAAAATTAGAATCAAGAGGGCTCTGTATTACGGCTTTAGGAATAAATAATGATTATTGTAGTAGATTTTTTGCCCCTAAATATGGAGTAAATGAAGACTTTGTAACGGCTACATCACACAAGTATTTGTCAGTTTATTGGTCAAATAAACTAAATATTAATAGAGTTAAAGGAATTCAATATTCACAAAGTTATGGAGAAGTAATAGCTAATGTATCAAGTAAATTTATTGAACTAGAAGGCAATTGTTGTATATTTTCTAAATCGGAAGTTTTTCTATGAAATCAGGCCTATATGATTTAATAGTAAATAGATTTTCTTCAACTAAATTTTTAGAAAAAGATATTTGCGATGAAGATATTGCAAAAATAATTAAAGCCTGTGAGTCTGCAAATGATCATGGAAATTTAAGAGCATGGGAGATTAGAGTATTTAGTAAAAATACAAAAGATATTCTGCTTAATCTATTAATTAAAGATATTAATGAAAGAAATGGAACAGAAATAGAGATCGAAAAAGTAAAAAGAAATGTATCAAATTCACCCTTAATTTTGTGTATTTCATCTAAAATTTTACAAAGTAAAATTTCAAGAAAAGACCAAATTTATGCAGCTGCGGCTGTATGTCAGATAATAACTTTAACAAGTTATGCATTAGGATTAGCATCGATTTGGAAAACTGGAAAATTTAGTGATAGTGATATAGTTAAAAAAGGACTAGAGATTTCTCAAAAAGATGAAATAGTTGGATTTATATATATTGGATATACATCAGATTTTTTTAAGAAAACACGAAAGGTTTCTATAGAAGGTAAGGTTTTTACATATGATTAATTATTTATATACAAATAAAAAATGTAATAAAGTTCATGAAATAAATGCAAAAAGATTTGGCACAAAAGCAGAACTGCGGTCAAACATTGAAGAAATTAGCAATAAAAAATTTGTCTTAATAGCAAATGATTACTTGTTTAATTCACAAGAATGTATTAATAATATTTTTAATGAATTAGAATCAAATGATTTTGAAGCTTATATTTTGAAATTTAATAGTGGAAATAAACTTGAAACTATTGAAGATAAATTATTTTTTTCTAAAAGCAAAGATGTGGTAGGAATTGTTTATCGTGATATGAGTTTTGTTAATAATGTCGATAAAAATAAGATAAAAATATTAGAACTTAATGATGTGTCATTTTGTAATAATAATGATGATATTTATAAATATATTTTTAAAACAAAAGCTGAAACACTAGGGAATATTTTTGGGTTGCTTAATGAAGTTGAAATTGATAGAGGTTTAATTGTAGAAAGGAAAAATTGGATAAATAATAAATTAGATATTTTAGAAAAAATTAAAAAATTTGAACAAGAAAAAATTGTTGTTAGAAGTAGTTCTAAAAGTGAAGATAATTTTAAGTTATCTAATGCTGGTGCATTTGATAGTTTTTTGAATATTAGTAAAAATAATATTGAACAAGTTACACAAGCAATAAATAATGTATTTAAATCATATCAGAATGATAATTGTCACGAACAAGTATTAATTCAAAATCAAGTTATCAACAGTAAGATTAGTGGAGTGCTAACTAGCCGCACTATTGGTAAAAATTCACCATATTACGTAGTCAGTTATGATGATCAAACTGGAAAAACAGATACAGTTACTTCGGGAAGTACGAATAACATTAAGACTCTATTCGTTTTAAGGAATTCAAAATTTAATGATTTAAAAATTGACACTAATATTAAAAAACTAATTCTAGAAATTAAAAAACTTGAAGAAATTTTAAACTTTGAATATTTAGATGTAGAATTTATTATTGACAATATGAATAATATACATATTGTTCAAGTAAGACCATTGGTGGGTAATTATAATAGTAAATTAGACAAAAATATTTATGATATGGTAGAGCAAGCTAAGGCACTATTTAATCAAAAGAATGTTTTAAATGATGGAGTTTTGAAAGGATCTAAATCAATTTTTGGTATTATGCCTGATGCAAATCCAGCCGAATTAATTGGTATAAAACCGAAACCATTAGCTTTTTCTCTTTATCAAAGATTAATTACGGATGATGTTGTAACACAACAACGCTATGAGTTTGGATATAGGGATGTAAGACCAGTTAATCATATGGTGAAATTTTGTGGAACTCCTTTTATTGATGTACGTTCAAGTTTCAATTCTTTTACACCTCAAAACCTAGATGAGAATATATCAGATAAGCTGATTAATGCATATTTGAATAGGCTTGAAAAAAATGAAAACTTACATGATAAAGTTGAATTTGAAGTTGTAATGTCTACTTGGTATCCAGGAATTGAAAAATTTATTTCAAAAAACTATTCTTTAGATTTTACAGAATTAGAAATAGAAAAAATAATAAATAGTGAAAAGAGAATATTTTTAAATGCACTAAATAGATTAGATAATGATTTAAAGGATGTAAATTCGTATGATAAGTTTTTTAAAAAAATTGTAAATTCAAATTTAGATAATTTAAATAAAGCTTGGAGATTACTTGAAATATGCTATTTTTATGGATGTAAACCATTTGCACATTTAGCAAGAACTGCATTTATTGCTATTTCATATTTAAAAGGATTAATAGCTGAAGGTGTTATAAGTGAAGATGATTATCATCAATACTTAAATAGTATAGAGTCTGTAAGCACTATTTTTGAGAAGGACTCTTACCAAGTCAAAATTGGAAATATTTCCAAAGAAAGTTACTATGAAAAATATGGGCATTTAAGACCTGGGACTTATGATATTTTAAGTCAAGCTTATTTTGAGGATCCACAAAAATATTTGGACCCTTTAATACATCAATCAAATATGTCTAAGGAAAAATTATTAAATTTAAAAGATGATCAAAAAGATAATATTTCGAATATATTGAATGAAAATGGATTTAAATTAACTTTTAATGAATTTGATCATTACATTAGAAATGCGATCAATGGTAGAGAGTACGGTAAGTTTACTTATACCAAATTTCTCAGTTATGCTTTAAATTTCCTAATAGAGTGGGGTAAAGAAGTTGATTTAACAAGAGATGATCTAGCTTATTTGGAATTTAAAGATATAGAGAGGTTAATAACAGGAACTATTAATCTGAATCAGTTGATTTCCTTAATTTTTAATAGAAAACATGAGTATTTAATCACTGAATCAATTGAGTTGCCTACTTTAATTAAAGAAGAAAGTGATTTTTATTGCTTTTATAAACAAGAAGGTCAACCAAATTTTATTACAAATATCTCTATTTCAGCTGAATATGAAGTTATAAAGATAGATACAAATGTTGAAGAGATTAATCTTAAGGATAAAATAATTTTAATTGAAGGAGCTGATCCTGGTTATGACTGGCTTTTTGGACATGAAATTTCAGGATTAATAACATGCTATGGTGGTGCCAATTCACATATGGCAATACGTTGCGCTGAACTCAATATACCTGCAGCAATTGGTGTTGGAGACTTAATATTCAATAATTTAAATAAAACATTGAATATTAAGTTGGATCCGGTAAATAAGATCTTAAGAAACATTTAATTTAAAATAAGCTATTTATGATTAATAAGAAAAAAATATACTCTTTTTTTGTTTTTTTAGGATTAGCTATATATATATTGAATATGTTTATAGCTAATTCTCTTATTATTAATTTATCAAGTATGTTTTTGATTTTTGCTATGATGATAAATTACAATATGATTTCAAAAAAAACAAAAAATCAATCAATAATTATTTTAATAATAAGTTTATTTATTTTTTTATTAAAATATTTAATTGATGGTAAGTTAAATTTAAACAATTTAATTAATTTTAATCTTGGTATTATTATATTGTTAATTTCAGTGGGTATGATTTCATCAATTAATGTAAAAAGTAATAATTGTGAAAGAGGGGGGAGTTTAGTCACTACTTATCTAAATATAAATATTATCGGTGCAATCATTAATTATGCTTCAGTAATTATTTTTGGTGATAAAATAGCGAGAGATAGTAAGTTAAAAATAAACGAAGCTATTTTATTGTCTAGAGCTTTTGCTTCAGCAGGATTTTGGTCACCTTTTTTTGCAACTTCAGCTTTAGCTTTTAACTACTCTAAGGGAGCTAATCAATTATTAGTATTAAGTATAGGCTCTTTAGTTACTTTTGCATCAATTATATATTGTTATTTTGAAGACAAGTATAAATATAGAAATAATTTTAATTATATTTCCATAAGTATTAATAACTTACTTTTACCTTCTATAATGCTAATTTTGGTATTGATTTTTCATCATTTTTTTTCAAATTTTAAATTTATAGATTCTATTATTTTGATATGTCCATTTATATATATTATATATATCTTATTTAAAATATATTTTTCTCGTAATTTAGGTGGTTATAAGGAATCTTTAAATAATTATTATAATAGTCGACTAGTTAATCATAGTTCGGAAATACTTTTATTTACATCTATAGGGGTTTTTGTTTGTTCTTTAATGAATTTAGTTGAATTATTTACTTTTGATTTGAATTTTTTGATCTTTAATAATGTCACTGCAATTATTTTTATAGTAATTGTTTCACTATTATCTTTAATTGGTATACACCCAATATTATCAATATCATTTCTATATGGTGTTCTCTCTGGACATATTTCCAATGCTAATCTTCTTGCAATTACTATTATTTTTTCATGGGCATTGTCATCAACTTTAGGGCCATTATCAGCACAAAACTTGGGTATACAAACAAAATTTAATGTAAATAGTACTGAGATTACTAAAGGTAATATTGTTTACACTTTATATTTGATGTTCGTAATATTTGTAATATTTTTTAATTTTTCATTGTTTTACTAGGATTCCTATGCGAATTATTTTATTTTTTATTTGTTTTAGTGGTAGTAGTTTAGTGTATTCAGAAAATAGTACTAATTTTATTTTAATAAAAAATAACTCCGATGTTACTATGAATGTATCTACCTATATACAAACAAGATTTGAGTTAGGTAATTTATATTCTGTGGAAAACAATGATTTAAGTAATTCATTTGATGCTTATTTTAGGCGTGCAAGAATAGGATTTAGTGGTAATCTTTTTTATCCAAACTTAACTTATGGTTTTACTTTTGCAGGTGATGATTCAATACAAAGTGAAATATTTTCAGCTTATGATGCATCTTCAACTGTAATGTTGAGCGATATTTTTCTAAATTATAAAATTAATGATAACCTTAATTTGAAATTTGGTAAAGATAAGTTACCTTTTTCACGTATTTATTTGGTAAGCTCTTCCAAACAACTATTTTCTGAGAGACCATATTATACATATTTGTGGTCTGATTATATAAATGGCTATACTTATCCAAATATTTCTGTTAATGGTAATATTTTTAAGAAACAAATAAACTATTATTTTGCTGTAGGTCAGTCATGGCGGAATGGTGATAAATATGGAAATTCGGAATATACTGTTAAAAATGCAGATCCTCAAATAACCTTGCGTTTAGAGTGGTCACCACCAGGTTTAAATGAGAAGAGTAAAAGTGACTCTAATATCGGAATAGGTGAGCATTTATCTGTTGGGGTATACAATTCTTTGCAAAATAATATTTCTATAGAAAATAAAGTTAATAATACTTTTGAAAATTCTTCTACTCAAATATATGGAATTGATTTTTCTTATCATCATAATAATTTTTTTATTTCTTCTGAATATAACTTTATGAAAAAAAATATTTCTAATAATTTTGATAAAAATTCTGATAGTTTTTATTTTCAAACAGGATATTACTTACCTAGTTATAAAATTGAACCTGCCTTTAGATATGAAAGAATTGATTCAGATGGTAGTTTGGACGTTTTTTCTTTAGGTTTGAATAAATATTTTAAACAGCAGAACCTAAAAGTTACCTTAGATGGTGAATATGGATTCTATTCAGGAAATTTTAATTTACTTAAACCAAAAAATGAGAATAGCAGAAAAATTATAAGGTTAACAGGTCAATTCATGTTTTAATTGATGTTGAATAACTATAAAAAATTATAGTTATTCTTTTAAATTAATTTTTAATAATCATATTAACAATTTCTAAAGAATTTTTTAAAGATATATCATTTCTAAATAAGTTATGTAACGATGTTGCACCCTCTAGAATAATTACAATTTTAATTGCTTTATTCTCACTTTTATTTAATTCCATTTCATCTAAAATATCTTTTATAAAATTAATAAACCATAACTTATGTTGTAGAACGATATCTCTAACTTTTTTATTTTCTGGGAATTCGCCAATGACTTTTGCAAGTAAACACCCAAAAAAGTTATTATCACAGAACCAGTTGTCATACCATTTAAATAGTTTTTCTAATTTATTAATCGGTTTTTCTTCATTTTCAATCAATGAATATAAGCTTTCTTTTGCTTGATCACTTGTATATTTTAGACATTTTTCAATTAGTATCATTTTAGATGGGAAATATTTGTAAAAAGTTTTTTTTGATACTTTTGCCTCTTCTATAATTTTATCAACACCAACATTGGTATAACTCGTTTTGTTGAATAATTCTATAGCTACTGTTAGAATCATTAATTCTTTAGATGTGTACAACTTTATTACCTTAGTACTTGTGAAATTAATTAATATATTGATTTAAAAATTAATTTTTAAATCAATACGTATCTCAGGTGTAATTTCTAATTTTGAGCTGCTTATAACATTTAATAATTATTTTATATTATAAACTCTCATTAAAATATTAGAAAATTATAGTTAGTATTTCAGTACCCAATATATTTAGCTATGGCAATTACAACCATATATCTAGAATTAACTATATTTAGTTTACTGTTTACTTCAGTTTCGTGTATGAAGATCCCACAAAGAATATTTTGTGCAAAATTTTTTTACAAAAGAATAATTGCTCTATTTCTAAGTAGTCATCTTCAACTTTTAAAGTTTACTTCTCCAAACTAGTTCTATTATTCTATTCATAAATGACTATACACTCAATTAATAAACTTCTTATCATTAGTTGAGGACTTTAAAATATTTGTTATTTATCATTTGCTTATGTAAATTTCGAATTTTTTTTAGAGTTTTATTAAGCCTAATTATTACCTTAAAGCAGCATCCATGGACAAAAAATCAAACTCTAAATCTGAATCAAACCATCGAGCGATGACTAAGGTCATGACTATGTTTAACGGACACGGTCGTGGAGCAGAGTTAGCTTCAGCCAAAGATACAGCTTATGGACTACAGTGTAGTATCACCGAGTTTATTGATCACGAGCGACGTGCCATTTCAACCGATCACCGAATGGATTCAGCATGGTTCGGTGCAGGTGCAATGATGAAGCAACGTGGACTGCAACAGGCTTTAAGAATGATTGCCTAAATTAGCCTGAGCATACCTCACTCAAATCTACCTTATAAAGCTACATCTTAGGATGCGGCTTTTTTATGCCTCAAATTGAGGTGGGTACAAGGAGTAAATGTATATACCCGGAAAAACTAAAGCACCCGTAGCCAAACGCTTATTCAGAATGGTTTGCAGGAGAGTATGAGGGCGTTGAACTGAATATATGAGAATCCAGTTGTTAGGATTCTCTTTTTTCTTGTTAGTCAATTTTTTTTATGTGATATTATTCGATAAATCAAAACATTGTATAAAAGGTAATGAGATCGGAAGCAGATACTGGAATGATTCAGTCTGAGTATCTAGGATTGTTTTTTAGATATCAGACTTATTGGGATATCGTTAAAACAAATGTATTTGGAGCTGCTCAACCTAATGTAAATGGTACTAAGTTGGGTGAATTTAATGTTCCTATTCCTAATCTAGAAACTCACCAAAGAATCGTTGATGAAATATCGAGTCTTTCAGATCGAGTAACCGTTTTAAAGAATGGGCTTAGAAATACCCTTTCTTTTTTGAATCAGCAAAAGCTTCAATTCTTGATTCCGCCTTTAAAGGTAGGCTCTAAGGTGAGAGTATGAGTGGTGGTCAAACTAAAAATGCTGCATTAACAACGGCCTTAGCCTTTCATTACCAAGTGTTGATTGGTTTAGATAAATGTTTTTCACTAGAAGAAGGTCAATCAGTTTGGTTTGAAAAAGACGGTGATGTCAGTCTGATGTCACCAGATACATTGGCTTCGACTCAAACAGAAGTCAAAGACTATGCTGATCGGCTTACTGACCACCATGAAAACTTTTGGAAGACACTTAAGAACTGGTTGGCTTCAGAGTTTGACCATACCCAGTATGGTGTATTAGTTTTACATACCACTCAGGCTTTTGGTGCAACCACGCGGTTAAAGCATTGGAATACACAAACTGCTGAGCAACGTTTGGCTGTACTACAGGCTGTATTTGCAGATCGTACTGATGAGCAGATTAATGCTGAAAAGCCACCTGACATTATCAAATTGCAAAAAGCTGTGATGATAGACACTGCTCATGAAGATCTGATGATTGTACTCGCAAAAGTCGTGTTGCATGTTGAATCAGCTGATTTAGAAACATTGAAAAAAAGTTATTTTAATAAGCTCAGTGGTTACATTCCGCCATCTAATCGGCAGGCTTTTGCTGAAGGTTTAATTGGCTTTATCTACGAACAGGCTAATGATACGGAATGGGTAATATATAAAACTGCTTTTGACCAAAGACGAGAAGCCTTAACAGCAAAATGGGGGCCTACCTTATTTACTATTCCTGATTTTGATACCAGAGATGCAACAGAGGATGAAGTAGATACATATATTAAAGAATTTTTTGCTCAAAAAATCATTGAGATTGAATATGAAAATGTTTTACCAGAGGCAATAGGTAGTTGGCTTGAACTTAGAAATGCGTTAATTGAGGAATTAAACGGTTATCCACAGTTTAGAGAAGTCGTTAGTCAATATCGAGAAAGATGGATTAAAATATTTTCAGCAAAACATCGTAGTGCTTGCCGAAAACAAGGTAACTCAGTGGCAATATCACAAGACTTATATGATCAAGTCACCAGCGAAATACCATTCGGGATCGAGGGTTACCCGAATCCTGATATTATTTTCAGAAATGGTCTTATTCATGATGTTATGGACGATCATGAACGAGGTCTAAAATGGAGGGTTGAGCCATGAGTAGTATTGTCGATGCCCTATACGAATTAAAATATAATCCATTTGAGTATGGGCCATATTTGGCATCTTTTTATACCAGCTTGGCTGAGTCTGATAACAATTTATTGCTTGCCCAGCTTGTGATTCCGTTGTGTAGTCATCCAATATTCCGTAAAAAGATTTCTAGCGCAGTCTTTGGGAGTTCAAAGCAAAGCTCAATATGGTCAATTTTTGATGACCGTACAAAACTCTATGATCTCCAAGAGCGTATAGATGGTTTTCAAGTCTTAACAGAACAATCCATTCAATATTGTTTAATCAATGACTGGCTATCGGTTAATGAACAGCGGCTATCCTTTGTTAAATGTGAAGAGGGTAAGTCAACTTTTAGTTCTAAAAAAGTTGCAGAAAAGTTGGCGAAATTATTCAGTGGACACTCTGTGGTAGAGATTTATGTATTTTTAGGGGTAAAACCACGATGAAAACGCTCATTCATGAAATTGGTGTTATTGATAAACAGGGATTTAAGCATCCTGTTAATTTTAAAACAGGGCTTAACATCGTTACTGGTAAGTCCTCAACAGGCAAGAGTGCTTTAATAGAAATCTTTGATTATTGCTTTGGAAGTGGGGAAAACACTATTCCTAAAGGTGTTATTACTACAAGCGCGTCAGTTTATTATGTAGCACTTAGAGTTAACGAACAAGATATGGTGCTTGCGCGTGATCCTGATATTCCTACAAAAGCATTTTTGCGTCGTGTTGAGATTTTCAATACTACAGAAATTGACAGTGACTACTTCAATGTTAGCTATTTTCGTCCATTGGGTGAGTTTAAAAAGCACTTAAGAGACTTTTTCATAGATATCGATGATGTTGATGAGTCATTAGTTGCAAAAGCCTATAGAGGTAATCGGAAAGCACCTACACCATCTATTCGTAGCTTCTCATCATTTATGCTTCAACATCAAAATCTTGTTGCGAATAAACATGCGTTATTTTATAGATTCGACGAGAAAGAAAAACGAGATCAGACCATTGAGCATACAAAGATTTTTTTAGGGCTTGTCGATCAAAAATTCTTTCATTTATCACAAGAAAAAGAGCGATTAAGTACAGAGGTTAGAAGTTTAGAACGTCAGAAAGAGACTAATAAGCGTACTTCTGAAAGTTATAAACAAAAAGTTGCTCCAGTTTTAAGCCAACTGTATGCTTTGATGGGATTTAAAAGTGAACCATTAGCATTTGATAAAGTACTTCGCCATCCGCAAAGTGCCAAAGATCAACTTGATGGAATCATAGTTGTTGAAAAAATAGATTATAATTCCGATGCTATGACACAACGTTATGAACAGTTGAAATTGGCACGTAATCAAAAAACTATTGAGTTACGAAAGTTGCAACGTCAAGTTTCATCCATTAATAGGCATATTCAAGAAGAAGAACGATTTGTTTTTAATATAAAGCAGTTTAGCTCACCTAAGAGTGTCCATATCTCTGCATCAGTATGCCCATTTTGCCATACTGAAAAAGACAGCTTGAGACAAAGTGCAGAAAAATTAAAGCAGGCGATTACTAAAGTATCGGGTAACCTCGCTCAAGCTCGGCCAATGAAAGCAAAGTTTGAATCGTCATTAGTTGAAGTACAACGTAATATTGATGTTGTAAGCAATACAGTAACAGAGCTAAACCAACAAATAACAGAAATTGAGCATACAGATGAACAATTAGCGAAACAAAAGAGTCTATATGAAAGCATCGTGATACAAAAGGCTAAGCTATTTGCTCTTCTCGATACCCTTAATATGGCAGATGATATTGAGCTTGAAAAAGAAATCAAAGAATTAAAAAATCAACTTAAGAAGATTACTGATGCACTCAAAAAATACGATGTACAAAAAGGTTTGACAGATGCATCGAATAAAGTAAACAAATACATGGCTGAAATAGGTAGTCATTTTGAGTTTGAAGCAAGTTATAAACCAATTAATCTCCATTTCTCATTTGAAACATTTGATCTTTATCATTTAACACCTGACGGTGAAAAAATCTATTTACGATCAATGGGCAGCGGTGCAAACTGGCTTTACTGTCACGTAACCTTGTTTTTAGCCATGCACAAGTATTTTGCAGAGTTGGGAAAAAAATGTGCTATTCCTTCAGTACTGTTTTTGGATCAGCCGACTCAGGTATATTTCCCTAATTTTAACCGTGACAACTCTGCAACTTTTGAAGAGCAAAAAATACAAGAAACAGAGCAACGCAGATTCTTTAAAATTGGTCAAAATATTGATGAAGACATTAAAGCCGTGGAAAACTTATTCAGTCAGTTATCAACGTATTGTAATGAGCTCGAACTGAATAATGGATTTAGTCCACAAATTATTGTGACTGATCATGCAGATAATTTAACTCTGGGAGATGGAGTTGAGTTTGAATCATTAGTAAATGGTAATAGATGGCGTACTCGAGGACTTATTCATCCTTTACTAAATGAAAGATAAAATTTTATGAATTCTTATGTTCGAGATTTTTATCTGAAAGAAGCTTATCTGTTTGCATAACAATATTCTGTTAACTTACATTAAGCAAAAGCAAAAGCAAAAGCAAAAGCAAAAGCAAAAGCATCTGCTGATGCTTTTGCTTCTACGTCTTTTCCCCTTATTTGGGAGCAGGAACAATAATAATTTTATCATTAGGGATTTCAAAAGGTTGAGGCGGGTTTCCATTTTTAGATGAGAACTCGATGATAGTTTTTTGTCCAACACCAGCCAGCTTGACATTAATATCTTTAAATGTTGTATAACCAGGCTCAGTATATTTAGGATCTGTCACTTTATAAGTTTCAGGAATGAAGCGACTATAAGGGGGTTGAATTAAGAGGTAGGAATCCCTTTTTTGAAGATTTGAAAATCTCATACTTCCTTCCATCGTATTAACTCCAATCCCTCCAAATAAGACTGGAAAGATAAAAATACAACCAGAAAACAAATACTTTACTCGATTGAGGTTTGTTAAATTAAGACAGTTCTCTCTTGTTTGAGGCTCATTTAATAGCGCACAACGTTTTGCTGCATTATCCTGAAGGAGTGTCCATAGTAAAGAGAGTAAAAATACGCATGAAATCAAGTTTATACTGATCGTTTTATCCTGATATATAAACGCTCCGATAAACATGATGCCAAACAAACAAAGTATCAAATGTATGGCATTGGGTTTAACAAATCTGAAAGGTTCTAATGAGCTAGTAGTTGTTTGTAGGAGTGAGAGCTTTCGACGAACGAACCTTGACAGTATGAGTAATGGGTTGAAGATTAAATAGGAAATACATACGCCTACAGATAATAGGCAAGCAGTAAGGATGCTATAAAAGAATCCAAAACATACTGCAATGATCATAAAAATCAAGCTATCACCAGCAGATACGCCCGCGGGAAAATAGTTTAAATGTAGGCAGTAAACTACAAAGATAACACAGCCTAAAAAGGTGCCTAGCCCAATTACCACGGTTGAAGCTTTGAGAATAGTACCAAGATTAGTATCAATTTGTTGTGAGGGTGGTAAAGTCATAAGTCTCTGCTTCATTGTATGAAAAATACACCATAGATGACTTTAAAAAAGTAGGAAATATCCAATAGATTGACTTACGACAAGATGCGACGTGAGAAGTTGAAATTGTGTTTGTGAGTTTTTAAGAGGCTAATGCAAGTTTTTCTGATTAATCAGTTGCAAAGCCATTCTCTCTGCAAAGTCTCTTTCAATTCCATCCGCTACGAAGAACATCGGATCATATATTATTTTTTGTATACTTCTTTTTTAAACAAATGCTTCTGCCTTAGAGGGCAAAAGCATTTGTTTATGCTGTCTACTTAAACTATGTATTACAGAATTCAGCCCAATCAGCCATTAGACCTTTACGTTTCTCAAGATAAGCTCCTCGTAAATAAGCTGCTTCAACTTCATCAGGTAGTTTATGGGCAAGTACATGTTCGCAGACCTCACGAGGGTAATCAGTTTTGTCTGCTGACCAGTCACGAAAAGTAGAACGAAAGCCATGTGTTGTAATCACGCGATTCTGTTTAGGATCAATATAGCCTAAGTAATTTTCTTTAAGCTTCTGCTCATGCATACGTTTGATCAATGTAGTTAAGGACATATCAGATAGCATTTCACCACTACGAGGTGCAGGGAAGATAAAATCTTGTGGTTGGATATATTCTCGAATGGACTCAAGCAAAATTATAGCTTCTTTAGACAAAGGCACACGGTGTTCCTTTTCTGCTTTCATTCGCTCTTTCGGAATGATCCAAACTTTATTTCTGAAATCAATTTCCTGCCATTTTGCTCCAAAAATCTCACCAGAACGACAAGCTGTCAAAATTGCAAACTCCAGTGCTTTTGGTGAAATCCCTTTTTTCTGTCTCAGATGTTGGATAAATTCTGCCACTCGTTCATAAGGTAAGGATGGGTGAGGGCGTGATTCATGTTTTAAGTTACCTAAGATTGGTTCAAGATTGCCTTTCCATTCAGCAGGGTTATCACCTTCAAAATATCCTATAGCCTTGGCATAATCAAAAATGGTTTCTATACGCCCACGAATACGTCTGGCTGTTTCATTTTTCTCAAACCAGATAGGCCTAAGAACTTCAGCAATATCAACTTTGGTAATGCTACTAATAGTGAGATCACCAAGCGAAGGGTAAATGTAGGATTCTAATGTTGATGACCATTGCCCAATATGTTTTTCATTTTTAAGCTCACGGGTTTTATTGGCTATAACAACTTCGGCACATTCACGGAATGTTTTGTTCCTTAATTGCTGAATGCGAAGCTTTTCAAGTTGTTGCTGCTTATGAGTAATTGGATCAATACCGCTTCGTATTTGTAATCGCAATTCAGTGGCTTTAGCACGGGCTTCAGCTAGTGAAACTTCAGGGTAGGGCCCAAGACCAATATCACGGCGATGAGGTTTAAACTTACCATCTTTATCCAGACGTTTACCTACCACTGCACGCAAAATCCAGACACGAGAATTACCTTCGACATTTAGGCACAAGCCATCAACTCCCCCTACAGAATGTCGTCCAGTTTCTTTAATTTTTGATACACTGAGAGCAGATAGCTCTTTAGCTTTTTTGGGCATGATATTTTTGTTACCCCACAATATACCCCTCTTAAAATACTAGAAATGATTGGACTAGACAAGACGTGGTTAGATTGTTATTTTAATAAGATATTGAAAAATATTATTTTATGCGGATTGCTTGGACAATATAAGACACTGGTTATACGGACACCGCTTCCGCCAAATTCTTAAAAAGCCCTTGTTAATGACGAGGGCTTTTTTTTATACCTGTTTTTTTTATTTTCTCGATTTATATCAATTTTGAATAAAGCTATTTAAATTTTATAAAAATATGTACCTATATTTTTCCTTATTTTTATCTCAGTTTGATTTATAAATAATAAAAATCGATTGTTCTTTTAATTTAATAACTCGTTTCCTAACTTTAAAATAAAATCTTTAATCTTCATTTAAGTTCAACTCTTTAATTTATTGCCTAGCAATTGATTTCTTTAATGGGTCAGAAAAACTCAAACATGACTTTATTTTAGCTAAATCAAAA